>Ga0208130_1000738_pt1 | contig 16516 bp, 15 predicted proteins | sample ETNtaG_31_FD_185771 | JGI IMG/M metagenome (GOLD analysis project Ga0208130, IMG submission 185771) | Marine microbial and viral communities from oxygen minimum zone, Eastern Pacific Ocean - ETNP201310SV78 (SPAdes) (version 2) | ecosystem: Environmental > Aquatic > Marine > Oceanic ...
ATGAGGACGCCTCCCAGACAATATTACCGTTTTTGTCTAGTAAAATCACGGAAGGCGTCGGAAGATTTCCAAAAGCCTCCACAACAGAAAGCTCCGAAGGTTCGCGCGTATCAAAATCTAGTGCTAGACGCGAGTGAGCGTCGATAACCACCGGCCATGGAGAATAGTGATCGCTTGAGTTGTTGCCATAGACTTGCATTATTTTCTCTGATGTTTCAAAGTTACCATATCTGTGAATTGTGATTGGTTGTATAATGCTGTAGTTGAGACTACTATCTCTGATGCCTTCTGCCCATTCATGGCAACCTTGACATTGTGAACTTACCCAAAACAATAGAATCGGTTGTTGCTCTAATTCAGCAGTCAGATCTAACATAGAACCGCCATCTACATCTCTTCCTAAAGTAGGGAGTGCGAAGGTGTATCTCTTGTCTTCAACCTCCTCCTTTTCCAATTCTTCTTGAATTTCTTCAGCCAAACATCCCGATGAAGCAGATAGTAGAATTAAGGTTAGTAAAAGACCACTGACTTTTCTCATACCAAACCCTCCAAATTAAACCTTGATTGATTCCTGAGGTTTTATGGTACCCAATCCACCATTGACTCCGATAATTTGCCCTGTCATCCATTCAGGCGCTCCATCAACGAGCCAAGATGCAACATCTGCAATCTCTTTTGCTTCTCCAATTCTTCCTACTGGATGCATCGAATCACTGATTTTTCGACTAGCCTCACTTTTCAGTAGATTTTCAGACATTGGCGTATCGGTCATTGCAGGCGCAATCGCGTTTACTCGAATACCTCGTTTTGCATAGTCTGCAGCAGAGGCTCGAGTCAATCCTTCAACGGCTCCTTTTGCTGCGGCAATAGCGGCGTGATTTGTCATACCATGAGATGCCGCCACAGAAGAAAACAGAACAATTCTTCCTCCGTCACCACGCATCATTGGAACAGCTGCCGATCTAACTGCATTGAATGCAGTGGTGAGGTTTTGATCAATGATATCCTGCACTTGTTCGGCGGAGGTAGCGTGCAACGGTCTGAGTAGGATTGACCCTACAGCGACAACTACTGCATCTAGACGACCATGAGTTTCTACAATATTCGCCACAACCTGCTTCATTGCAGCATCATCTCTTGCGTCGACAGGCAAGACATCGAGATTGTCTATCTGAGAACTAAGGAGCTGAAGTTTCTCCTCAGTTCTCCCACTTCCTACAACTTTCCAGCCTTGGCTCGAAAGGTTTTGGCAAACAATACTACCTACTCCCCCCGCAGCACCTAATACCCATACAACCGCCAATTTCTGACCTCCATAGGTTCTATCTGCTCGCCTTTTGCTTCTTCAGATCGGGAAACCAAGTGTCTATACCATTCCAATCCGGTTCCATTCCTAAATCAGAACAAATCAATTTGGCACTTATTCTTCCGCTCTCAAATATGGTGGGTAATCCACTTCCGGGATGTGTTCCTCCACCGACTAGGAATAGATCATCAAACTCTTCAAATCTATTTTGTGGCCTCCTCCAGAGCATTTGGTCTAATCCATGTGCTAGATTGAAAACTGCACCTTTGTAAATATCTCTTTCACCCCAATCATCTGGAGTAACTATGGTTTCTGAAACTATATGTTCTTTCAAATCATCATATCCTAATTTCTTCATGGTTTCAAGCACTACATCTCTGTAGTCATGCTTTATTTCATCCCAATTTATTGATTCATGAACATTGGAAACAGGAACTAATACATAGATAGTTGAATGCCCATCTGGAGCCATTGAAGGGTCTGTTAAGCACGCATTTTGGACATACAATGATGGGTCGTCCCAGGTTATTTTATTCTCTGTCACATCTTTTAGATTCGTATGATAATCTTTTGATGCATATATTTGATGATGATCTAAATCATATTTCTTATCTACTCCAAGATAGAGCATGAACGTGGAACAAGAATACGATTTCTCATCTAATTTCTTGTCAGACCATCTTTTCCTTAACTTATCAGGAATAAGCCCCTTCATCCCAGTTGCAAAATCCACATTCATCACGTATTTCTTGGCTGTGTAAGTATTCTTTTCAGTCTTAACTCCAACTATTTTTTTACCATCAAAAAGACACTCTTCTACAGGTTCATTGAGGCATATTTCTACACCTAACTCTTCTGCTAATACCCCCATTCTTTCAGTTACTGTACCTAATCCTCCTTTGGCGTGATAGATACCATATTCTAATTCTAAGAAAGATAGTATTGTGAAAAGACTAGGCGCTTGAAATGGCGACATTCCTAGATATTTAGTCTGAAAACTCATCGCCAATTGCATTCTATCATCATCAAAAAACTTTGACAAATCAGATGCAACACTCCTCCAGGGTCTCAGAACTTGAGCCACCCGCAGAGCCCTCTTGTTTGCCAGGTCAGTCCAACTTGTCCATGGAGAATTTAAACAACTTTTAGATAATTTCAATTTCTTCCTATTATCTAATACATATTTCCTGAATCCTTCAGCATCTTTCTTTCCACACAATTGCTCAATTTGTTTTACCATGTACTCGATGTCAGTACTAGCATTTAGAGCACCTCCTTCACCGAACACTAATCTATAATTCGGGTCAAGCTTGATGAGATTCAATTCATCGTGTGCATCTTTACCAATCGCTTGAAAAATCTCCTCAATCACTTCTGTATAATGGAAAAATGTAGGGCCGTTATCGTATCGATAACCATCTTTTTCAATTACTTTGGTTCTGCCTCCAACTCTATCCGTTTTCTCTAGAATTTTCACATTTAATCCCGCTTTCGCAAGCAACAATGAGCATGCAAGACCACCAGGCCCTGCTCCAACAATCAGAACATCCGAGTCTGAGTTTATCGATGCCTCAGGCTGGGAGGGATACGTTTCGGCTTGCATATTCAATCCTCTTGCACGATGCTAATTACGCCAAGAGTCGACATAAGCACATTTGCCTTCTGCATGACGGTTAGGCTCAGGCGCTGAGACACAACATCTCCACACAACTTCTCCGCTTGCCTAATCAATTGTGAATATACTGAGACCATAATAGTCGGGCTTTTTCTCGACTCAGGATGAATCATTGGAAGTAATTTTACAGCTTCTTCTTTGTGAGCGTTACACCTCTGGATGTAATCTTTCATGAATTCTTGCCAATTTGGGTTTGAAGCAAGACTCGGACTAGACAAGTCTGAGGTAGAAATTCCGAAGGATTGCAACTCAGAAGTAGGTAAGTAAACTCTACCCGACGCGAGATCGGACTGAATATCTCTCAATATGTTGACCTTCTGTAGGAAAACCCCCATCTCATCCGCATAGTGCTCAGCCTCTTGTCCATCGTAACCATACAGGTGGAGTAAACAAAGACCCACCGAGGATGCAACATTGTAACAATAACGCTGCAAATCTTCGTAGGTTCGGTAATTTGTGGGATAGAGATCATCTTCCATGCCGTCAATCAAGGAATGTAAGTGTTGAGCTGGAATATTGAATTTTTCAATCGTGTCCCAAAAGGCCAGGAAGAATTTTTCTTTTGGGAAATTATCGTTTACCTCCTCTTGGATATTGTCTCGCAGATAAATAAGAGCGCATAGCTTAGTAATGTGGGCCTCATGATCCAGAGTCCCGCGAGAGCGATGTTTTTCGTCTAGATACTTGGATCTCTGCAAAGCCCTCAATCGAAGTGAACCCATCTGTTGAGGAGTGAATGAAGAAAAATCTGGTAACCAGTCTCCGTCAGCCACATCATCGGCTCTTCTACAAAAAGCATAGAGGGCTTTGATACCGTCTCTTTTGGCTTTTGGGAGCGTTTTGAATGCCCTCAAGAATGAGGATGAAGAATCCTTTGCGATTCTTTCACATTCGAGGTAAGACTGCTCTAATGTAGCAGTATCATTCCTCACGACGTCTCCCATCATATATTCACATCCTCCATGATTCGTATTTAATGAAGTGTTTTCTCAATTGTCCCCTCAACTCAGGAATTATTCAATTGGTGTATCGCGGAACCGGCTCTGGAATCGGCAAACAGGCGCGAAATTCTTCCAGATAAGGGCTCATCGAACTGATGAGTTTCACATCGGGATGTGTACGGATAACCAAACCGTCCAGATACATCAGCGCTCGGATGATGGGAAACGCCTCCTCGCCAAATACAGCCCCCGCATCCTCGACCGCACAACGAACAGTCTTCATCATGATTTGAGTAAGACTTTGCTCTCCAACAGAACGCATCTCAAAGTCGTGATATATATCGTACATTTTCGCCATATATTCTTCTTTTTTCTTTTCATCTAGAGTATCTTCGGATAGCCCTAGCAATGCCTCGAATGCAGCATTTAAGTTACTGTTAGATAGGTGTTCAAAGAATCGGAATAAAGAACTGCTCACATGGGTCGGGGCGTGGCAAATTGCACCATTATCGATAAACACAAACATTCCATCGTCGTCGATGATACAATTACCAGGATGCAAGTCTCCATGAAAAGTTCCTATGCCAAATAGATAGGCGCCATGAATTCGAAATAGATCTAACAAAGTCGACCAGGAAAGAGTCCCTGAATCTATTCCGTCTTCCAAGGAATCTCCTCTGATGAATTCTGAAACCAGTACGTGCTCATTAGATAATTCATCGTAATATTTCGGGAACCGGAGTCTGTGCATTTGGAAAGTATCGTCTATATTCATCTGAATTTCCTTCAATTCATCCGCCCCAGCGATTTCGTTGCGTAGATCTAACTCTCTAGTAGTGTAATCTGCAACGTGATTTAGAAGTGCAACAGGATTTCCTACCCTTCGCAATTTTGGCATAAAAATGAGGAATATTCGTAACCATCTTCGCATGCGCTTTACATCTCGTCGAAAGGATTTCTCATTCTGAGCCTTGATGACTTTGATTACAACCTCTTCACCAGTCTTCAGGCGAGCTCGGTGAACTTGCCCCACCGAAGCCGCCGCGATGGGAATATCGTCAATTTCTTCGAAAGCATCGAAGAAACCTTTCGGGGCTCTCTTTTCGAGATTTTGAAATACGGCTTCGGAAGGAATACTCGACGCGTGCTGGTACAATTGCTGTAACTGCCGACACTTCTCAACAGGAATCAAATCACTTCGCAGTGCAAAGATTTGGGCTAGTTTTACAGCTAGTAGTCCCTGTGATTGAATCCACTCTAAATCGGCAGGCCCGGACTTCAAGATTTGTCGCATAAACCTAGCGAATGTCCAGACACGCATACCCCCCTCGCTCCCTTTACAGAATATCAAGTGATGTTTCGGAATACAAACTTCGACCGAGCACAATACTCCTGTTTTCGAAGCGATTCTTTCTCCTTCGTCATTGTGAAATAGGCCATACAAGCCGACACAACTCAAGCAGAGGTACCCGAGTGGTCAAAGGGGCTGGGATGAGGTCCCAGTGCGTAGTGCTTCGCAGGTTCAAATCCTGCCCTCTGCACCACTGTAACCAATCAAAGGTCAGAGTAGTATGACTTGACTCCCAACTTCGACTTGACCTTCTTCAATGACTGAAGCAGACCACCGAGACCAACCCAATTCTAACTCGTGATCAATTCGATAGAATGCTCCATCGATGAATGACTTGCCAATTTTACTGCACGGGGCCGTTGGTTCGCTAAGCTCAATCATCGCTTCACCAATCATCATTCGAGTTCCTACTTCTAGAGTTGGCCAATCTATGCCCTCGATAGTGATATTTTCTCCGGTAGACCCAACATCAATGGCATGCCCTTCACTCTTTAATTTCTTAATTTGCTCTAATGAAAACAAGGTAACAGCTCGGGTGCCAATACCATTTTTCTTCTCCGCTCTGAATCGGTTGAAATCTCCCTTCACGCCAGCAAAAAGAATCTCGCCCTTGTCAATAGGTAACTTTGGAACCCCGCCCTCTGTACTGATGTTGATTGAATGTACTATAGCACTCATCAACACCCCTCCAATCAACGTATGAATCTTGACGGATCATCAACAAAAAGGTATACTAAAACACCCAATAGGACAATTCTTAGCGCCCATCTACCAAGCTCCTTAACATCGAGTCCACCACTCTCAGCCATATCATTCAACGGAACACCTCTAGAAATCAATCTGTTGGTCCAATCTATGTGCCATTTCCAAATATCGTTCTTTGAGCTCCTCATCTGGCTGAGTCATAACATGCTTCCAATATCTCCAAGCCGCAATCGAAAGTGTAGCATATCTGTGAAGTGCAGGTAAGGCTAACTTCTCATCTTGAGTTAATGGGCGAATTGACTCATAGCCTTCCAGTAATGCATCCCATCTGTCGATAAGAGGCTCGTCTTCGTTCCAACCAAATCCAACGAAAGCCATCATAAGATCAAATGCGCAAGGGCCGATGGATGCCTCTTCCAAATCAAGAATCGCAGCGACTGCACCATCTCCAATGACATTATCCGGAAACACATCTCCATGCAAGATACCTTGTGGTAAACTCTCTGGGATTTGATTCTGCAAACTCTCGGATTCCTTCTTCAAAGTGATGAGAAAATCGGACCATGTGTTTGACTCATCTGCAATTACGTACATTTCCTCGAATAGAGACCACCCCATTCTGTAATCATCTGGAAAACAATCTGCGGCAGGGATTTGGTGGAGACGAGCCAAGTTTTCTCCAAGGCTCTTTAGTGAATTCTCATCAGTGTCCAACATCCCGCCTTCAATGAACGGAAGCAAAGTCCAGGACATGCCCCTCTTCTCAGCAATGAGGCTTCCATTAGCCAACTGGATTGGCACTGCAGTAGGTATGCCATGTTCATCGAGGTGACAATGTCTAGCGACAACGCGCCGCACTTCCTCGACCGTATTTGCGTTCCATACTTTCAGAACTACTTTGGAAGCATCTGATAAAATCAGGAGAATGTTGGTATTATCCCACCCTCCTTGTAATATTTCCATTGAGTTAAGAGTTGGAAGCCCTGCCTGATTTAGCAAATCATTCGCTTCATCAACTCCCACTTCTGCACGCCGCATTTCAATCACCATTTCTACTCAATACTTCGTTTAGATGATCTAGAGTCATATCGATATCTTGCCTTGTCAGTACCATTGGAGGTTTGATTTTGATGACATTATGGTGCGGCCCATCAGTGCTCAATAGTACCCCTCGCTCGCTCATCTCACGAACCACTCTAGTTGCCTCCTCAGCATCCGGTTCCAATGTGATCCGGTCGCGGACAAACTCGAATCCAATGAACAAACCCCTTCCTCTTACATCTCCAATCGCAGGATACGTATCTTTCAGTTTTCGAAGACCATTCAAGAAATATTCACCGTACTCTCTTGCATGTTTTTGTAACTCTTCATCTTCAATCACATCTAGTACTGCATTACCAATTGCACAAGATACAGGATTGCCCCCTGTAGAACTGAACCATTCCATTTCGCCAAGAGAAGATGCAATTTCCTTCGTGGTAAATACTGCCGCCATAGGATGACCATTCCCTATCGATTTACCAAGAACAACAATATCCGGAACAACATCTTGAGTTTCGAAGGCCCACATATGGGTCCCAAATCGGCCAAAGCCTACTTGCACCTCGTCTACAATCAGAAGACCACCTGCTTCCTTTGTGTATGTCTGAGCAAGTTTCAGATAACCATCAGGCAGCGGAATTTGACCTGCGCATGAGAGCATTGGCTCAATCAGAAATCCCGCTACATTTCCCGCATTAGAGATCACTTCCTCCATCTCCTGATCGTAATCGACACCCGCCCTTCGATATTCATCCGGAACAGGAACAACGTGTACCCAAGACTCTGCAACTCCTTTACCGCCAGGTCCAAGAAATTTGTACGGGCTCAATTGAACGAGCATACTAGTGTTGCCGTGATATCCTCCATCGGCTACCAACATGTCGTGGTTTCCCGTATGGGCTCTAGCCAAGCGGATGGCCAGCTCGTTTGCCTCACTTCCTGAATTGACCATGAATCCAACATCAAGGCCATCAGGTAGAGTACTCGCCAATCTCGAAATATAGTCGGTTAAACCATCGTATATGTAGCGAGTATTTGTGCTAAGAATTTCCATTTGTTTTTGTCCCGCTGCAACCACTTTTGGATGACAGTGGCCTACATGACAGACGTTGTTTACAAGATCAAGATACCTCGTTCCGTCATTGGAATAGAGATACTGCATTTTTCCTTTCACGATGTGAAGTGGTTTGCCATGTCCAATAGACAACGATTTGCTGATATGACGATTTCGCGCCTCAAGCAATTCGCTCAAATCAGTCATGTTTTCATCTCATTCTTCTAATCAATTTCACAGTAAAGGCAGTAGTTTGTCAACTAGCCTTCGGGCGTGACGTTCAGGTGTCAACCCCAATTCCTCAATTCTTGCAAGCCCAGCCTCAGCCCAAATCGCGCGAGTATCTTGCTCCTGGGCTTGGTCAAGTGCAGTCTTCCAAGAGGCGAAATCCCCACGCTGAATCAATCGCCCATTATCGCCATCGACAACGGTTTCTCGGTAACCACCTTCGTTAACGAAAATAGGAGGAGTACCCAATGCCATCGCTTCGATCGGCGTCAGACCGAAAGCCTCACCATGAGCCAGCCCAACGATAGCGACAGAGTTTCTCATTATCGCACGCATCGCTTCTGAGGATAGTCCTGATAGGACCATAACAACAACTCCATTCTTCTGCCCATAGGCTTGCAATTGCTCGATTTCATCTTCAGAACCGCCACCAATTACAACTAGATTCAGATCGCTTCCAGCAAGATGTCGAACCGTCTCATAGGTTCCTTTGAAGCGAGAGATTCTACCAATGGTCACAGCGTATGAGCCCAACACCCCCACTCCTGAAGAATCGAAACTGGAAGTTTCTCCGGAGCTTGGCTGACGTGGGAATTCTGATAGGTCAACAGAAGGGTGTAAGACCCCTCCCTCAATATCGTAAATCCTCTTGAAATTGGATGCGGAAAAGGCCGAGTTTGCACTGACAACCCATTTGTCATTATTCCCAAAGCCACGAAACGACTTCTCAATTCTCGCCCGTTGACGAGTTTGTAGTATATGCAGTAATTTAGGTCTCCAGCCACCACTACCATCTGGCTTGAGATGGCTGACATCATCGTGAATACCCGGTTTTGATTCAAGAAAGTGCAAATGCATCGGCTTGTCAGAAGGAACTAAGGCAGGAAATTCCATCGAACCATTACCACCAGTTAGGTGAATAGCATCAGCCCATTCGATTGCTTCTCTAGTTTCTTTGAATCTATGCCACGCGGCCGCAGCACTGCGTTCTTGTCCGGCCGTAATCTCATTCCAAAGACCTCCTTCTGCTTCCCATTGCTCCTCAGGACAGAGGACTTCAACCCCCATCGATTCAATCAGAGTTCTTTGTGAATCGCGCAAATTAAGACAGAGAAATTTCACCTCAAAATGTTCTGTAATTGCGGGTAAATTTCGGAGTAGATCGCGGGCCGCTCCACCATAGACAGTCATTGCTGCCTTGACAACAAGCAACCTCGTCTTGTCTCCGCTCACGTTATCGCGTCGAACTGACTCGCTATGTCTGCATCGGTGAGAAGGTCCCGATGGGTTTCAAATCAATGCGGCAGACTCGAAGGAGCGATGGGTGAGGTCCCATGGCACCTTTCTTGCGTTCGTTGCGGCGAGACTTACGCAGGTCTAGAGTTACGATATCGCTGCGATTGTTCGGGCACGCTAGACGTAATCCATGATTTGTCTGATTGTAAATTAACCCGCGAAATTCTCGATGCGAGATTGTCATCCAAAGACCCACTCAACCGCTCTGGGGTTTGGCGTTTCCGTGAACTAATCCTACCCTTGGGTGAGGAGAAATTGCAAGAGATAGCGGCGGCTCGAGGCGAAGGCTCGACAAACCTCTACAATGCCAGCGTATTAGGTAAGAAAGTAGGTGTCGAAAACCTCTGGTTGAAGCATGAAGGAGAGAATCCAACCGGCTCATTCAAGGATAGAGGAATGACGGTGGGAATTACTGTTGCTAAACTACTCGGTATGAACGCCGTTGCTTGTGCATCAACTGGAAACACATCTGCTTCAATGGCTTCCTATGCTGCGATTTCCGGTATGGACGGATTAATTTTTATTCCCGAAGGAAAAATCGCCTTTGGTAAGTTAAGTCAGGCCCTCGCATATGGTGCGAAGACCATCCAAATCGAAGGCGACTTCGATGATGCAATGACTTTAGTTCAGGAGGTATGCGATAGCGAAGGAATATACCTCCTGAATTCAATAAACCCATTCCGAATAGAAGGGCAAAAAGCAATCGGAATGGAAATCATGCAAGACCTCGATTGGCAGGTTCCAGATTGGATAGTTCTGCCGGGTGGTAACCTTGGAAACAATACAGCGATTGCCAAGGGACTGTTGGAACTTCATGAGATAGGAATTATCGATCAATTACCACGTATTGCTGTCGTGCAGGCGGCAGGAGCAAACCCCCTCTACACCGCGTGGTCAGAAGGAACAGAAATTGAACCAATCAAGGCCGACACAATAGCAACCGCAATCAAAATTGGCAATCCTGTTTCATGGCGCAAATCAATGCGTGGAATTACTGCATTGGATGGAATCGTTACGGAAGTAACCGACAACCAAATCATGGACGCAAAGGCATTGGTCGACGCAGCAGGGATTGGTGCAGAGCCAGCCAGCTGTGCTACTGTAGCCGGAATTAGAAGGCTCGTAGAAGAGGGAGTAATCGGTCCTCAACAGCGTGTTGTAGGAATGCTCACTGGTAACCTAATGAAGGACCCAGATATAGTGGTTAATTACCACATGGGCGAGCTAGAAGGGATCGAATCCCGACAAGCGAACCCGCCTATCTCTGCACCAGCAGATGTAGACGAGATTAAGCGAATAATCCGTCAGTGAACATACCGTTGATTGAAGAACATAAGGCGGCTCGGGTGCAACATGGTCGACTTCGCCTCGATGCTTTTCGGAGACTTCCAAGATAGCATAGTTGCAACTTTTGGAGACACTATCGGTTGGGTAGTTGGACACGCCTTAATCGTCGGACTAGTCGCATTGGTTTGGTACACTTGGATAGGCCGTAACCACATTCGTACACAGTCAGGTTGGGGGATGCCAGAAATTCGAGATATCGCCACAATACTCGCCGTTACAATGGCTCAGTACATCGTTTATACAGGAAATTTGGGCTATCCAGAAGGCCCTGCTCTTGCAATCGCATTTTCCGCCACCATTTTCGCACGCTGGTGCATTAACGTCCTCAACTAAGTGGGAATCTAACCCCCAACGGTGAAAGGCCTCTGGCTCACAGTCCCATCCATGGCGGCCTTCGGCGACCATCCACCGCTCCCGGAATCTCTTGAGGCGTTGCTGTCTGATGAGACAGCTTCGACAATCTTCCTCAAAGCAGAATGTCCACCTCGAGTCAAGGCAGGTCACATCAGCCAATTGAGATTGGAAGAGGTAGAGGGCGAAACTTGGGACAAGCCAATGTTAGAGTCACTTGCAGAGGACTTGGCCTCGGTTGTTGAACAGAACGATTCACGCTCGGATTGTTTCATTGAAATCGAGCGCGAAGGCTGTAGAATAATGCAAATCGGGGATTTGAGAGTAACATGCGCCTGGCCACCATTCTCAGAAGCATGGGAGATCACAGTGGTTAGACCCGTAGCCCATCTCAAACTCAGTGATTATGAATTGAATGATGAATTGATTGGACGACTTTCAGACCACCATCGTGGAGTATTCGTCGTAGGTAAGCCAGGAAGTGGAAAGACCACCTTCGCCCAGGCGATAGCAGCCCATCTTGATGAAACGGTGGGAGCAATGGTCAAGACCATGGAAGCACCTAGGGATTTGCAAGTTCCTCAGAGAGTGACACAATACGCTCCACTGGAAGGAAATTTGGAGAAAACCGCTGAGGTAATATTCCTCGTTCGACCAGATTTTGTAATTTTTGATGAGGTCCGTCGGGCAAGAGATTTCGAGATATTCGGCGACGTGCGTCTCGCAGGAGTGGGATTACTCGGCGTAACACACGCAAACAGTGCATTGGAAGCCATCCAACGGCTTGTCGGTAAGGTAGAATTGGGACTAATTTCACAAGTTCTCGATACCGTAATCAACATTGAGAAGGGCAAGGTAAACGAAGTCCTCGAACTAAAGATGGTGGTTCGCGCACCAACAGGAATGGAATCAGACCTCAGTCGTCCAGTAATTGAAATCAAGCGATTTCCAAGCGGCGAATTGACTCACGAAATGTTCGCCTTCGGATCTGAAATTGCAGTCGTTCCAGTTAGTGGTGGAAGCGGAGAAGGAGGCAGTCCCGCTTGGAGACTCGCCGCTGAGGAATTGAAGCGAGAAGCATCTCGTCTTACCGGAATATCCGTATTGCATGCTAAGTTCCTAACCGATTCCTCGGCTGACATCTTCGTCGATGATTCAGCAGTCGGATCTATGGTTGGACCCGGCGGGGACGCTATACGCCAATTAGAGAAAGACATGGGGCGAATCAAACTCAATGTAAAGTCGGTTACAGAATTGCCCAGAGCCCTTCGTAAGAAGGTGGAAAAAGCCTCATGGGGAGCTGGCGATTTGGAAGATTGGCGCAGCCGTTCAGGTCGACAGTGGGAACACACTGGAAAGAAGCGTAAAGGTGGAAGAAAGGGTAAACGTGGACGCCGCTGAAATTGACAAAACTCACTACGAATATGTTATTCGTGAATATAATAGTCCAATGTTATGGAAACAACTCCAGAAGCAATGCAGTCCGCCACCTCAACCCCAGGAAACTGGAAGATTATGATGGCTGAATCAGGAATAGGTATGTTCTTCCTCAGAGTTTGCCTTTTTCTCATCAATTTAATCACATTATTCCTTGCAGTTCCATGGACTACTGTAATGTATTACAACGCGTGGGCAAATAATGCACTTATTGACGGTAAAAGAATCAAATTCACAGGAAACGCAGGCTCATTTTTCATGGTCTGGCTGAAAACACTACTTCTTTCTGCTCTAACCCTTGGTTTGTATTGGATTTTCGTTGGCAAAAAGAACACAGCACGCTGGGTTGACTCTAACTTAGCTTGGGCATAGAATTCCTGAAACCCCATATTTGAGCCCTCTAGGAGGGCTCGCAAGGGTTCATGACGCCCTCATTGGTCGGCGAGCCGATGAGTGAGGGTGAAGGCAAGCCCCCTGTGGTTGTTGTTAGTGACTCGACCAACATCACCAGTGGAACCGAAGTACAGGAGAAGTTAATCTCTGCAGCACGCGTATTTTCCAACTTACTGAAGCCGACTTATGGGCCTCGAGGACTAGACAAAATGCTGTACAAAACAGACGGGTCAACTGCCGTTACAAACGACGGAGCAAAGATCGTAGCCGAATTGATGGTCAAGCATCCCGCTGCAAAAATGATGGTCGCCATGGGTAATACTCAGGAGGAATCCTGTGGTGACGGAGTAACAACCACAATGATGCTTTGTGGAGCACTATTGGAAGAGGCAAACAACCTACTCGCCAAGGGGCTACACCCACTTACACTAGTCGATGGATACCGAACCTCGATGAAAATAGCATCTCAACAAATGGATGCTGACGTAGTCGATGTAGATGATGCCAGACTCATTGGAGTAGCGGAAACCGCTCTAACCGGCAAGGGCGCAGAAGCGGCAATCGATGTTTTTGCTCCCATGGTGCGAGACGCACTTACCGCCGTTGAAGCAAATGTCGAGCAAGCAGGAGCGGAACATATTGCAATGTACAAAACAGGTCGAGGAGGCTTGAGAGATAGTCATCTAATTCGCGGTATTGCAATTCGCCGCCGAGTCCAGATGGATAACTTCCCAAATAATCTCAAAAATGCAAAAACCGCTGTACTCGGCGGCGATATCAAAATTCGAAAAATGACTCGTGACGCCGAAATTCAAATCACATCAGCAGAACAATTGGACGGATTTGTCGAAGCGGAGGCAGCTCGCAAACAAGAGTTAGCACAATCACTTATTGACAGTGGAGCTAAGCTGATACTTGCGGGTGGAGAGATTGACAGAGATATCCTGCATGACCTAGCAGACGCTGGAATACTAACGGTATCAGGCCTTGACGAATCAGAATTAGACAACGCGGCCGCCGCAACTGGCGCCACAGTCATCGACTCAATTATCGATATCGAAGCAAGCGACCTTGGAGTAGCCGGAAGTGTTCACTGGGAGCGCCGACAATCGACCGATCAAGTCGAGGACGTAATCACCATTGACGATTGCAAAACACCTGCTACAGTCACCCTTGCAATTGGCGGTGCTGGAGATACCGCAACAGAGGAGGTAATTCGAGGACTGCATGATGCCTTGAGAGCCACCAGTATAGCACTTGAAGAAGGGCAATTGCTAGCCGGAGGAGGAGCTACTCACGCAAGAATCGCAAACGCGGTAAGAAAGGCTAGTGAATCCGAACCCGGACGTGCTAGATTGGCTATGGACGCCTTCGCACGTGCTATGGAAACTGTACCAGCAACGCTAGCTGATAACTCGGGAAAGGACTCTCTAGATACTGTTCTAGAGATGCGCGCGGCAGCACGTGAAGACTCACCTAAACCACAGGGAGTCAGGTCGGATGGAGAAGTGGGAGAAGTCTCAGGAGTTTGGCACCCAAGGGCTGTTATCGAGGGCGGGTTGGAGTCTTCAGTTGAAACCGCCATGAGTATGCTAAGGATTGACCAAGTCATCTCGGCAAGAGGCGATTAAACACAATCCAATACGGACCATTCAAACGCAACTCGCCCTGGGCGAAGTTATGTCTGATGAGGGACAACGGTCTCCGTTGCTCATTCTCTTCCTTGTTGTTCTAATCGACATGATCGGATTCACTCTTGTAATTCCCTTCCTGACTTATTTTGTACAGGATCTAGCCGAGGCAGATGGCTTCATCGATATGGCAACAAGAGATTGGTGGGTCGGGATAGTTCTAGCATCTTATACACTCGGACAATTCCTCTTCACACCCTTACTCGGGGCTCTTTCAGACCGAGTTGGCCGAAGACCGATTTTGATGTTCGGATTAGTCTGCAATACTATTTTCCTAATTGCGTTTGGACTAGCATCAGCCCTTTGGATGGCTATTGCAGTACGCTTCTTGGCTGGAGCTGGAAATGGAAACATCGCTGTAACCCGCGCCTACATTGGTGATATCAGCACTAGTGAACAGCTACCGGGAAGGATGGGGATGATCGGGGCCTCATTTGGTTTAGGATTCATGATAGGACCATTTGTAGGCGGAGTCCTAACGGATCCAGCAAACGCATTTGGTGGTCCATTTGACACAGAATGGTGGGCAGCACACCCTTATTTTCTCCCATGTTTAACAGCAGCCTTGCTCTCTGCAATCTCGTTCATATTGGCAATACGAATGCTTCCTGAAAGCCTTCCACCAGAAAAGAGAGAGAGAAAATCCGATGAAGAAAAGGGACTGAAGCAAGTTCTTCGAAATTTAGTCAGCGTCCGTGACCTATCTCCAAATGTGAGAAGACTCGTATTGGTGAATGCTACTTTCCTACTTGCTTTCACCATGATGCATGCTACATTCATTCTGTTCACAGCCATGTCGGTTGAGGATGGCGGACTAGGATATGATGAGAGGATGAATGGTTACATCTTCGCCTACGTTGGACTAATGGGAGTGATTGTCCAAGGTGGCTTAATCCGACCTCTAACCAAGAGGTTCGACGTACGTCATTTGATGATAGTCGGCATCATTCTAACATCAATCGGACTTGGTTGGATACCGTACCTAGAACCCACTCCTCTCGCAATCGGACTACTCGCTATGACCTTCATTGCAGCTGGTAACGGGTTGTTCCAACCTTCACAATCGACAATGATTACCACTGAGGCTAGGTCAATGGGACTAGATCTCGGCAGGGTAATGGGGGCGCAGGAGGGATTCGGAGCTCTCTCTCGAATCATTGGTCCTGTACTAGCCGCTTTCATCTGGTCAGCCACGGTTGAAGGTACAGGAATTTGGACATACCATACAGTATTCCGCGTTGCGGGCTTAATTGCAATTCTTAGTTTGTTAATTCTGTGGGGTATCAAGCGCACAGAGACTTACCATTCGGAGTCTGAATAGCGCTTCCGCGAACACTTCAAACCCAATGCTGCCACGCCGAGTTATGGTAGCACCTCGCGCCCTTCTGAGCGTCTTCCACAAAGACGGCATTATCGAGTTGGGACAGGCACTTCACAAGCTTGGTTGGGAACTACTCTCCACCGGAGGAACATCGCGTGCATTACGTGAAGCAGGCTTGCCGGTAATCGATGTCAGCGACGCGACCGGCCACCCGGAATGTTTCGATGGGCGAGTGAAGACTCTACATCCGGCAGTACACGGCGGAATCCTCGTCCGTCGTGACCGTGAAGATGACATGGAAATGCTAGATGAATTGGGCTATCGAACGGTCGACCTTGTCTGCGTCAATCTGTATCCATTCGAATCTGTAGCAGCCAAA
>Ga0208130_1000742_pt1 | contig 16453 bp, 14 predicted proteins | sample ETNtaG_31_FD_185771 | JGI IMG/M metagenome (GOLD analysis project Ga0208130, IMG submission 185771) | Marine microbial and viral communities from oxygen minimum zone, Eastern Pacific Ocean - ETNP201310SV78 (SPAdes) (version 2) | ecosystem: Environmental > Aquatic > Marine > Oceanic ...
AATTAGGTCGGGAAATGGCACAGAAAATTTTAGTGCAAGCGGGCCCAAAATTCTTTGATTGGAGAGATTAGACCTATTGTACTTTTGGCAAAACTTTGCCTGGGTTCATGATGTCTTCCGGGTCGATTGCATTTTTAATTTGACGCATTACACCTAAAGATACTCGATCTTTGCGTCTTTCCATAGAAGATAGCTTAGATAACCCAATACCGTGTTCTGCAGAAAAACTCCCGCCTAAGGTTAGAACGACAGTTTCTATCGCCTCCATTATTTTGTCCTTATGTATTTCATCTTCTTTGCTTGGCCACACGGTGTAATGAACATTTCCATCACCAAGATGTGAAACAATTAAAACATCCGCATCAGGGTCCAACTCTGGGAGCTTTTTCTCCATGACAGTTAAGAATTTTGATACCTGGTCTAATGGAACCGCTATGTCATTGTTTATTAGAGGGGTTTTTAATAGCGAGATTTCTGCTGCAGCTTCACGACGCTCCCACATAATCAAGCGCTGCTCTTCATTTTGCGCAATGTGAGCATCTAAGATGAAACCTTCATTTAAGTTTTTATTTAATATTCTTTCTAATTCACCACTAAGCAAAACTTTTCCATCATCGCCGTATCGAGAAAATAATTCTACGGTTGTTTCCAATTCGACCATAACTAAATGTTCGTAGTCTTTTTTAAATGGCTTCTTGGAAGAAGAAGATAGCTCCATATGACCTTCAATATATCTTTTAGGCATATACTCATATGCCGCAACTGCGCCTCCGGTTTGATCCTGTAATTCATTCAGCAATGCGAGGGCACTATCAAGACTTTTAACTGCAATCATGGCAGTAGCGTATGCTTTAGGTCTTGGAAAAAGTTTTACGACAGCCTTGGTTATTATTCCTAATGTTCCCTCAGCTCCAATAACCAAATCTCGCAAACAATAACCTGAATTATCTTTATGCAACTCAGACATCAAATTCATTATTTCACCGTTTGGCAAGACGATTTCAACACCCAACACTAGATCACGAGTGTTGCCATACTTAAGTACGTTCGAACCCCCAGCGTTTGTGGATAAAACACCACCTATTGTCGCCGAACCACGGGCTCCAAATGTAAGCGGAAACATTAAATCATTTTCGTTTACGATCTGATGTAAATTCGCAAGAATTACCCCAGCTTCAACGATGGCTATTTTCGAATTTAATCGGATTTCACAAATTTTATTCATCCGCTCCATAGAGATAGAAATCGCATTATCTGAATGTGTACCTCCGTTGAGACCAGTATTACCACCTACAGGGACTATATTTACGTGAAAAGAACGGGCTAATCTCACAACTTTAGATACTTCTTTGGTAGAAGCTGGGCGAACAACGCAAAAAGGTTCAAATCTATATTGGCCTAGCCAGTCTGACGAATAGCGCTCTTTGTCATTTCCCGTTAGTACATTTTGATCACCCAAGACTTTTTTAAGTTCTTCAATTAAGGACATCGAAACCACCAAAGATAAAGTATAAACTACTCACTAAACTTGTATCAGTTTTAAATCAAATAAACAAAATGGGCATTTTAAAGCTCAATGCCATTTAGCCACTGGGGGTAAGCTCATTAACACGGCATCTGCGTCATGACCAGTTGTTAATCCAAATTTTGTTCCTCGGTCATAAACTAGATTATACTCAGCATATAAACCGCGATGGGCCAACTGCTTTTCTTTATCAACATCTGAGAAACTTTCGTTTTTGCGCTTCTCTATGAGAGGAAGATATGCAGGCAGGAATGCTTTTCCAATGTCCTTAGTCAAATTAAAGTCGGCTTCCCAATCTCCAGTACAGCGGTCATCCATGAAGATCCCTCCTACGCCTCTGGCCCGGTGCCTGTGAGGAATGAAGAAATATTCATCAGCCCAAGATTTCAATTCGGAATACAAACCAGGCCCATGAGGTTCTACAAATTTCTCCAGCGTTTTATGAAAATGTTCCGTATCCTCTTCAAACTCTAAACAAGGATTGAGATCAGATCCTCCACCAAACCACCAGGCGTAAGGGGTCCAAAACATTCTTGTATTCATATGAACAGCTGGACACTGAGGATTTTGCATGTGGGCTACTAAGCTAATACCACTAGCCCAAAACCTCGGATCTTCTTTTATTCCGGGTATGTCTTTTCTTGCAACCATCGCTCTTTGAGCCTCAGGTCCTAAATTTCCATAAACTGTGGATACGTTTACGCCCACCTTTTCAAAAACACGACCATTTCGCATCACGCTCATTATTCCACCGCCAGCATCACTACCATCTTCAGCAGTACGCTCAGTTTCTTTGACTTCAAAGATACCCGGTGCTTCATCCGAAAATGGGCCGGATAAATGGTCTATTTCGATTTGTTTAAATGCACCAACAATTTCGTCTCTAAGAGATTTAAACCAACTACTAGCGAGTGACTTTTGAGTTTCAAACATTGATAGAAAATTTCCTAAATTCCTCCTGAACATTGGCTATGAAGTTATAAAGTGTCAATGGAACAGCAAAAAATATAAACCACTTAAAAGTTAATGAGCAGCAATGGAAACGGGGTCAATTAAGCTTCGCCCCCCATCAGCATTAATAACCTGACCAGTAATAAACCCTGCTGCGTTAGAGGCTAGAAAATGAACCGCCTCAACCACATCGGAAGCAGGAGCAATTCTTCCGGCGGGAGTATGGGCTTCGATTTCTTTCCTAAAATCAGGGTTTTCCCTTAAATTGTCCTGTAAACTCGCTGACATAACAGATCCAAACGATACTGCATTCACTCTTATACGATGCTTAGCAAGTGCCACAGCCATTGACCTTGTCATTTGCTCTAATGCCGCAGTTGAAACTGAATAAGCCAGAAGTTCGGGCTGCGTCAATCGAGCTGCAATAGAAGACAAATTTATAATTGTACCCGCAAACTCATGGTCCTGCTCGTCATCTTGTTTTATCATTCGCTTTGCGACCATTTGTGACAATCTTAGTGAGGTCATTAGGTTTTGCTGTAGTAATTTTTCTACTGTTTCATCATCCATATCCAATGGATCTGTAGTGGCCACCTGGCGAGAGGCGTTAACTAGGACATCCACTCGGTCAAATGCATCTACGGTTGCAGAAAGAAGGTTTGCTAAAGTTAATTTTTCGCGCAAATCACCAGCAAAGTATCTAACATTACTATCGTCAGCACTTTCACCTAAGTCTTTTTTTAAAGCTTTTTCATCAATATCAGCACACATGACGTTAGCACCATTTTCAGCAAAATGACGGGCTAACGCCGCTCCAATCCCATTTGCCGCCCCTGTTACGATAACGGTTTTTCCATCAATTGAAAAAGACATGTTGTGGTTTCCTAAAAGCTAAAAATTTATTGGGTTTTCTGCTCGTATCACTTTAAATTTTTTTGATCCCGAAAGTTCCGAAAATGAAGAAAAATGACGGTGAATTGCATCCTCATATGGTAGGTGTCTGTTAGCAACCATCCAAAGAGTACCAGATTTTTTTAAATTACGCGAGGCGACTTTTATAAAATCTACACCCAGTGTCGGTATTGCTCGACCTAAATGATGGAATGGAGGATTCATAATTATAAAATCTAAAAGCTTAGGAGCCTTCCATTTTAAAGCATCACACCAATAAAACTTCACTCTTTTATCGTTCAAATTATTTTTAGCTAGATTTATAGCATTTAAATCAGCCTCTATAAAATGTAATTCACGAATACTATTTGTTTCAAGAACTTTGGCGCTTAAATAGCCCCATCCTCCTCCTAAATCAGCACCAATGCCCATTAAATCTTTTGGTAGAAGTTGTATCAACAATTTAGATGCTGAATCGACTCCGTCAGAAGAAAAAACGCCAGCTTGTGTTTCAAAACCATCCTCAATCTTTAGTGGAATGTCTTTATATATTTCCAAATCAGCAGGTGTTTCAAACCATGCAGTTTTACCATGTGCCTTAGAGATAAAGTTTGTAATTTTTATCTTTTTTTCCAGATCGCGTATTATTGATTCAATTCCATTACTTTTATTACCATCCACAATAATCAAACCTTCAGGAACTGCTTTCGTTGCCAAATAGATTAAGTGCCTAGCCAGCTTTTTTGATTTTGGAATGGAGATTATGGCCAAATTAAATTTCCGCTGGGATATACTTTGAACACATTTTATTCCTGCTGTTTCGAGTTGATCAACAACAGGGAAAAGTGTTTGATATGCCACCAATTTATCCAAAGAAAGAGACAAACAGTGGGATGGCGTTTCAGGGTTGAAAAAAATCGCTTCATTATCCTGGGGAAATACAGGGCCAAATTTACGCTGTACAAATTCTATGCGTTCAGAAAACATAATTACAATTTTTCAACAAATATGGTTGGAGAGATATTACTCTTTTTCCATGGTACATTGCAAAGGGTGCTGATGCTGTCTAGCACAATCCATTACCTGAGCTACTTTCGTTTCGGCCACTTCATAGCTGAAGACACCAACGACTGCTAAGCCCTTTTTGTGAACTGTAATCATAATATCGAATGCTTGTGCGTGAGTAAGACCAAAAAATCTTTCCAAAATCATAACCACAAATTCCATGGGAGTGTAATCATCATTTATTAATAAAACTTTATATAGAGGTGGCTTTTTTGTTTTTGGCTTAGTTTTAACCAATAACTCTTGGTCTTCATCACCCTCTTCGTTTTCAGACATTATTTGTTGCGATAAAATATTCATTACTCAAATTTAGGCTTTTTTTTCTTAAGTCTATATATAAACACAAATTCTCCATAGAAAAGGGAGTAAAATTTTACTTAGATCGGCTTTATATTTTGTTATATCTTGTGCCGAAAATTTATAAACATACAATATGTAGTATTGATAAGAAAAAAATCGTTAAAATTTAATGGTTTATTTGACGAACTTATCCTAATATTGTTACATACTACTTAAAAGCCCGCAGAGGCTAACCGAGGCAGTAAAGGAAAATCATTTGAGACGAAGGCAAGTTTCGCCGGCGCGTGTCGGTGCTATATTACTCTCTTTTTTGTTCTGCGTAACTGCACCAATGGTCTTGATGGCAAACCAAAAGTATGCCGCCATGGTAATGGATGCGCGTAGCGGCGAAATTTTACACTCGGAAAATGCTAATAAACGGTTGCACCCGGCTTCTTTAACAAAAATGATGACCTTATATGTAGTATTCCAAGCCGTAGAAAATGGTGAAATATCGCTAGATAAAAAAGTGAAGATATCGCGCCATGCAGCTTCTGAACCTCCGTCTAAACTTTATTTGAGATCAGGGCAAAAAGTAAAACTGCGTTATTTAATAAGAGCCGCTGCTGTTAAATCCGCAAATGATGCTGCAACAGCGTTAGGTGAAGCTATTGAAGGTTCAGAAGCGGCATTTGCACGAAGGATGAATAGAACCGCCAAGGCAATGGGAATGAACCGCACTACATTTAAGAATGCCCACGGCCTAACAGAGCCTGGGCACCTGTCTACAGCGCGCGATATGACAATCTTAGGTCGCCACTTATTTTATGATTTTCCCGAATATTATAATTTGTTTGCGCGCAAAACTACATCTGCTGGATCCACTAAGGTTCGCAATACTAATAGAAGATTTTTAAGCAACTACCGTGGAGCAGATGGTATAAAAACTGGGTACACCAGAGCGGCTGGTTACAATCTGGTCGCGTCCGCTAATCGAAACGGCGAGAGAATAATCACCACCGTCTTCGGAGGACGAAGTACAACTACTAGAAATGCGCAAGTAGCGAAACTTATGAACCTTGGATTCAAGAAAGCTCCAAGAAACGTGAAAATTCAAAAACCAAAACCTCCTTCCTATACTGCGACTGCAAGAGCGTCCCAAGTAAAAAGCATATCTAAAAGCTTGCGCCCTAAAATCCGTCCGGAAAATAATGAAAATGTCATCTTGATTGCAACTAATGAATACAGATTTGATATTTTATCTGCTTTAAAGCAAGCCCAGATAGAAGATAAATTGGTTGGGCAAACATCGGAGGTATATACAAATATATCATATAATCCCGAGCCTAAGCCTGCATATAAAATCGAAACAGTTGATTACCCAAGGACAATTAGTCGTCTTACCTCTTCTGGGCAAAAAGATTGGGGTATTGATATTGGCACTTACCCAAACCGATTTACTGCTGACAAAATACTCATAAAAACAGCTTTGTCAGAAATGATCTCGTTGGAGGGTTCATTAAGAAAAGTAGTTAAAAACAAATATGGGTTTAGAGCAACGTTTCTTGGTCTTTCGGAAAGTAAAGCAGGCCAAGCTTGTGAACGCCTTAGGAATAGAAACATTAGTTGTGATATAATTTCGCCAGGCTAACTCTTTGTCGCCATTAAAAGATCACGCGTGTAGAGTTCTTTAGGATCCTGAAAAATTTGATCTGCATGGCCACTCTCAACTATATCACCTTGTTTCATTACAAGAACCCGATGTGACATGGCTCGAATAACTGTAAGATCATGACTGATAAATACATAAGCTAATCCATACTTTTCTTGAAGTTGCTTCAATAACTGCACGATCTGAAATTGTACGGTTCTGTCGAGAGCAGAAGTAGGTTCATCCAAAATAACTAATTTTGGCTTAAGCACCATAGCGCGAGCAATGGCGATCCTTTGTCTTTGACCTCCAGAGAACTCATGCGGGTAACGATGTTTAAATGCTGGATCTAAACCTACTTCTTGCATAACGTCATTTACTAAGATTTGGGTATCATCAAAACTTTCTGACTGATGGACCTCCAAACCCTCAGATATTATTTGTGCACAAGTCATACGTGGCGACAATGAACCAAAAGGGTCTTGAAATACGATTTGCATATCAGATCGTACTCTTCTTAATTCTCTTGTTTTTAATGAACCAATATCTTTACCATCAAAATTAATTTCACCCTCGAAATCAATTAATCTCATAAGGGCTAGAGCAATAGTTGATTTCCCCGAACCACTTTCACCTACTATTCCTAATGTTTCACCCATTCTTACATTAAAAGTAGCTGAGTTTAGCGCTTTAATGTGGCCTATTGTCCGCTTCAAGAAACCCTTATAAACAGGAAACCAAACCTTGGTATCTTTAGCGCTCAAAATTATCTTGGAGTTTGCTGGGACTGATTTTGGGCCTAAAGCAGATACTGCCTTCAAAAGTTTTTTTGTATACTCATTCTTTGGCTTTTCAAAAACACTGTCAGTACCCCCTTGCTCAACTATCTTTCCAGCATTCATTACACAAACTCGGTCAGCTATTTGCCTAACAATGTTAAGATCATGAGTGATAAAAAGCATCGACATTCCAAATTCTTTTTTTAAATTTGCTAAAAGATCCAGAATTTGGGCTTGAATGGTCACATCTAATGCCGTCGTAGGTTCGTCTGCTATCAAAATTTTAGGACGGTTTGCTATGGCCATCGCTATCATAACACGCTGCCGTTGACCTCCAGACAGTTGATGCGGATAAGCGTTTAGCCTAAACTCAATGTCTCTTATTCCCACCTTTTCCAAAAGATTTATGCAATTTTCACGTAATTTTTCTTTATTCAAGCTTTGATGTAACGATATTGTTTCTGATAGCTGCCGCTCGATGGTGTGCAATGGATTTAGCGATGTCATAGGTTCTTGGAATATAAAGCTAACCTGACTTCCTCTCAATTTCTGCAGAGCCCGCTCATCCTTTGGGTCAACTGAATTTCCATCAATATTTATTTCACCATCAACTGAAGCGGCATTTCCCAACAAAGCAGCAGTACTTAGTGCAGTTACTGACTTTCCCGAGCCACTTTCTCCAACTAAAGCAACCGTTTCACCTTTATTAACCTGAAACGATATGTTGTTAACTGCCTCAAAATTCACCCCATCTTGTCGGAAACTAATATCAAGACCTTTTACACTAAGGATAGGTTTCATTTAAAGGTCTTCCTAGGATCGAAGGCATCTCTCACACCTTCAAAAATAAAAACTAATAGGGCCAACATTATTGCAAAAGTAAAAAATGCAGTAAAGCTTAGCCACGGTGCCTGAATGTTTTGTTTTGCCTGTAGGGTAAGCTCTCCTAATGACGGTGCAGAAGATGGCAGACCGAAACCTAAAAAGTCCAAGGCCGCCAGACTAGCAATAGTCCCGGTCACAATAAACGGCAGCATAGTAAGAGTAGCTACCATCGCGTTTGGTAGCATATGTTTGAACATAATTTTCAAATTTGAAACACCTAACGCTTTTGCTGCTCGAACATATTCCAAGTTTCTAGCACGCAAGAATTCTGCCCTTACAACTCCCACTAAACCCATCCAGCCAAACAAAACCGACAAAAATACAAGCAACCAAAAACTACGCCCAAGGATCGCAAACATAATTATGATTATATACAGCGATGGCACACCAGACCAAATTTCAATAAATCGCTGAAAGAGCAAATCGGTTCTTCCCCCAAAATACCCCTGAACAGCACCTGCAATAATGCCAATTAAGCTAGCTAAACTTGTAACTATAATTGTGAACACAATAGAAAGCCTGAACCCATAAATCACCCTAGCCAGAACATCTCGTTTGGTATCATCTGTCCCAAGAATATTTTCGCTATTTGGGGGCAATGGAGCTGCGCCAGGACGATCGACTGGGGTATTATATGAATAGGGAATAATCGGCCATAATGAATAACCTTGTTCAAACGAAGGTGTGGTGAAATCAAAAGATGCATCTGAGATTGCCTCCATAATTTCTTCTGGAGATTCAAAGCAATCCTCCAATCCCCCTGACATAATGAGGCACTGAACTTCAGGATCTCTGTAAACTGCTTCCGTTTTGAAATCTCCCCCAAAAGCTGTTTCAGGGTAGAAGTTTGCAATAGGAAAAAAATACTCACCTCGATACTTTACAAGAATAGGTTTGTCATTTGCTATTAGCTCAGCAAGAAGTGAAATAAAGAAACAGATGCTAAATATAATTAATGACCAGTAAGCACGTTTGTTCGCTCTAAAATTACGCCACCTGCGCTTGTTGAGAGCAGAAATCTGCATCAGCCCTGTCTTCCTTCAAAATCAATCCTAGGATCGATAAAAACGTACATCAGATCAGATAATATTCCGACTACGAGCCCAATAAGCCCAAATACAAAAAGTGTCCCAAAGATTACTGGATAATCGCGCGCAACTGCGGCCTCAAAACCCATACGCCCAAGACCATCTAGAGAGAAGATCGTTTCAATTATTAAACTACCTCCAAAAAAGACGCCTATAAAAACTGCTGGAAACCCTGCTATCACGATCAGCATTGCGTTTCTAAATACATGACCATAAAGAATTTGTTTTTCTTTTAAACCTTTTGACCTTGCTGTGATCACGTATTGCTTTTGAATTTCATCAAGAAAACTGTTTTTCGTAAGCAATGTAAGAGTAGCAAATCCAGATATAGATGAAGCGAGAACCGGCAACGTTATATGCCATAGATAGTCTTTAATTTTTCCAAAGAGAGACAGGTTTTCAAAATTTTCCGAAGTCAGCCCGCGTAGTGGAAAAATCTGATAATAAGAACCACCAGCAAAAAGCACCAATAGCAATATTGCAAACAAAAAGCCTGGGATAGCATATGCAAGGATAATTACTCCGCTAGTCCAAGTGTCAAAATCACTTCCATCCGTAACCGCCTTCTTGATGCCTAAAGGTATGGAAACCAGGTAAGCTAAAAGAGTTGACCACAAACCCAAAGTAATTGATACGGGCATTTTCTCTATAACCAAGTCGACTACACTGATCGAACGAAAATAGCTTTCACCAAAGTCAAATCGCATATAATCCCATAGCATATTCAAAAAGCGCTCGAGTGGTGGCTTGTCAAAACCAAACTCCTTCTCAAGCTCTTTAATAAAATCATCGGGCAAGCCGCGCGCTCCGGCATAAGACCCATCATTATTACTGCCTACTTCCCTGCTTCCTCCAGAAAAAGCTTCAAAGACGTCACCCTCACCTTCAATTTGAGCCAAAATTTGTTCTACGGGTCCGCCTGGAACAAATTGAACAAGTGTAAAATTAATTATGAGAATTCCCAGAAGTGTTGGAAATACTAATAAAAGTCGGCGAATAATGTATGCGCCCATAAACTACCTTAAAGCTCCAGAGGACCTAAGAACCTCAGCTTTATCTGAGTTAAACCACCAAAAATCAAGATAACCCAAATCAAAGGGTGGTATTTCATCAGGATGTTCATACATGTCCCAGTATGCGACTCGGTAAGTATTATTATACCACTGAGGCACCCAAAAGCGTAGAGATCGTAGCGCTCGATCCAAGGCTTTGACAGATGTTTTCAGTTCAGCTTTATTCTCTGCGTTAACAACATGATCAATTAATGCATCTATAGCTGGATTGCTTACTCCTGCAGAATTAAAAACAGACACGTCCGAACTTTCAGAACCAAAATATTGTTTCAAACTGGAAGATGGCTCCAAAGACATTGGATGCTGCGTTGTAAGCATATCAAAGTTGTAATTTCGCTTTCGGTCGGTAAATTGTGCAGAGTCAATTCTTTCATATTTAGCATCAATACCTGCTGCCCGAAGATTATCTATATATGGTAAAATCACTCTATCAAATGCTGGACTGCGCTCAATAATTTCGAGAGAAAACACATCTCCATTAGAATTCCTACGAAGCCCATCATCACCAACTAACCAACCAGCATCGTCAAGTAACTTCGAAGCTGCTCGAAGATTTTTTCGGTCCAAAGCCCTCAAACCTGATACTGAGGCAGTGACAACCTCATCATCCAAAATACCGGCGGGCAAATCACCAGCCAACGGTATTAGTAAAGCTAATTCTCCCTCGTTAGGCTTACCTTCCGCAGCCAACTCAGAATTTTCCCAAAAAGAATTTACACGAGCATACTGGCCAAAAAATAGTGACTCATTCGACCATTCGAAATTATAAAGCAACCCTATAGCTTCTCGAACTTTAGGATCAGAAAATTTTGATTTTCTTAAATTCATAACAAAAGCTTGACCAGTTGCGATACCACCGTCTGGAAGCGTCTTTTTAATAACTTTTCCTTCATCCAAAGCGGGAAAGTCATAAGCAGTAGCCCAGTTTTTCGATACGTTTTCTATACGCATCGTATACTCACCAGACTTAAAACCTTCTAAAGCTGCACTACTATCAGCAAAATATTCAACTGTTATGGTATCAAAGTTTGATCTTCCTTTCATCAAAGGAAGATCAATTCCCCAATAGTTTTCATTGCGTTTATAAGTGATGCGTTTGTTCACTTCAAACTCTTCCATAACATATGGTCCTGAGCCAATTGCGACTTCCATTCTGCTTTCATCTAGCCTAGCACCAGTCGCTTCAAACCATGCTTTTGACATCACTGGTAGGCCCCCAACGATCGGTATAGCATCGCGCTTAGAGGCGTCAGGATTAAAAAAATATTTTATTTTTTTAGGGCCTAAAACTTGTGTATCTTTTACAGTCTGTTCCAAAATTGCTTTATAGCTAGCCAAACCCTGTTCTAAAAAAAGCTGAAATGTATAGTTTACATCATCAGCAGTAACGGGTGTGCCATCGGAAAAATGTGCTTCTTCTCTAATGTTGAAGATTACCCAAGATTGATCTTCCGGATATTCGATACTCTTAGCAAGCAACCCATAAAGCGAACCAACCTCGTCAGCAGTGCCATCCAATAAAGACTCAAAAGGCGCTGAAGCAAGCGCACCAGACCGTCCTTTTCTTGTGTATGGGTTCATTGAATCAAATGTTCCCATGCTCCAAATGGAAATGTCGCCACCCTTAGGTGCATCCTTGTTAACATATTTTAAGTGAGCAAAATCCTCTTGATAACTCAACTCTCCAAAAAAATTAAAGCCGTGTGATTTTGTTATCTTTTGATCTGCCCAAGCAACCCCAGCAAGCAAAATGACTAGAGACAGTGTAAACAGCGAACTAATTATGGGCAGAAAAACAAGATTTTCATCTATTTTTGTACGAGCATTTGCTTTGTAAGACAGCTTTGACATTAGAAACCCCCTGATTGATCCATAATTAAGTTTTATGGATCAATCAGGGGGTTTCAAGGGTATCAGCGCATTTAAGTAGAAATAATTTACCGATAATCATTTAAGCTACAGATGTTCGCCACTAAAACGGATTATTTTACCGTGGCAAGATATGCTATCAAGTTTGCCCGATCTACTGGCTTTTTTAATCCGGAAAATCCCATTTTAGTTCCGGCAGCATATTTTTTCGGGTTCTCCAAAAATCCATCAAGATTTTCGGGAGACCAAGTTTCTGCAACAGCTACAAGGGCACCAGAATAGCCATATCCATCTACAGATCCAACGGCACGATCAACCACAGCATAGAGATGGGGTCCTGTTCCATTCGCACCGTCCTCTAACTTGTGACAAGCTTTACACTTCCCAAAAACTTTGGCACCTTTGTCAATATCCGCTGCTAAATAAAGTTCAGCAAACTGTGGCCCCTCTTCTTCCATCTCGTCAACTTCAACTTCTGCTTCAGCGACTTCTATGGCATAACCTGAAGCGTATTCGCCCCCGTGACCGCCACCAACATGGTAAATTTCTTCAGCTGCCCAATTGCCCAAAAGGTAAATTAAGAGGGCTCCACAAAAACCACCCAAAACTTTTGTCGCTGTCATTGTATCCATGTGATTTAACCTTTTGCTCGAATTTGCGCATTATCTACTCTTTTCCTCTGGGATTATGCAAGGTGTAAGGTATATATAGTGCAGCAAAATAAATGAAAATCGGATAAAAATGACAAACAGGATCGCATTTCAAGGAGCTTTAGGAGCTTACTCTCACGAAGCTTGTATTGCCTATAGGCCTGATATGGAGCCTCTTCCTTGCCAAACCTTTGGCGATGTGTTGCGTGCGGTGCGCGATAGTGACGCAGAACTTGCTATGTTGCCTGTTGAAAACTCATCTTACGGCAGGGTCGCCGACAGCCACCGTTTATTACCAGAATCAGGACTGCACATAGTTGATGAATGCTTCACTAGGGTGAGGATCTCGCTAATGGCTAATGCAGGAGCTAAGTTAGAAAACATTAAAGCTGTAAGAGCACATTTAGTTTTACTACCCCAAGCTCAAAAATTTTTGGATAAACACAAAATAAGAGCAGATGCAGCTGCAGATAGTGCTGGCGCAGCAGCTAAATTGGCTGTTTCTGAGAAATTAGATGAAGGCGTGTTGGCAAGTAAACTTGCTGCCAAAATATACGGCTTGGACATTTTAGCGCGAGACATAGAAGACCACGGGCATAACACTACGCGATTTCTTGTGATGTCAAATACTCCAAATTTAGAGCGTCGCGGAAATGATAAATTGATGACAACCTTTGTTTTTCAGGTTCGAAACATTCCTGCAGCATTATATAAAGCCATGGGTGGTTTTGCCACAAATGGTGTTAATATGACCAAACTCGAAAGTTATATGGTGGGAGGCTCATTTACTGCAACTCAATTTTACGCAGATATCGAGGGACATCCAGATGATGAAAACGTCGCTAGGGCGCTTGAAGAATTGAGTTATTTTACTGATAGCTTATCAATTCTTGGAGTTTATCCTACCGATAAAAATCGGTATTAAATGCTTTCATATGGCAGCGGTAGTTAATCAATCTTGCAAACGATCTGAAAGCCATCTCTCCAACAGAAAATTAGCGATCGATCCTTTCCGTGCGGGAAATATACTTTGATTTAGACCTGCAAAAATGTCTAAAAGGTCCGACTTTCCAATCCACCTGGCGTCCTCAATTTCATTGGTGTCAACTGTTATTTTCTCACTATGAGCAATACCATGACATCCAAACATCAAAGAGTTTGGAAAGACCCAAGGCTGGCTCGCTAAATAGGATACTTCACCTACTTCAATACCACTTTCTTCCATCACCTCTCTTCTTACAGCCCCTTCTATTGTTTCGCCTGGCTCTACAAAACCAGCCAACAAAGAGTACATTTTTTCAGGCCAATTCGGAGACCTACCGAGCAAAACCTTATCGCCCCTTGTGATTAGCATGATCACAACTGGATCTGTCCTAGGGAAATGAGAAATCCCACAATTATCACAGTTTTTTTGCCATCCAGAAAGTGTCATTTTGAGCAATGAACCGCAAGCCGAGCAATATTTTTGCGTTTTGTTCCAGTGAAACAAACCCTTAGCAATTGAACACAGCTCAGCTTCTCTTCTGTTCAAATTTAGCATTTGACCTCGTAGCTCACAAAAAGCATATTTTTTACCCAATCTTGGATGTTGTTGCTGAGTTGGGTCAAAAAATACGTTTGGATCAGGCTGGTCTCCCGTAGTTGGTTCCCATTCAGATATATCAAAAGCAATGTAGTTTTGGTTATTTTCGGATCCTAAAAAGATTTCGACTGCACCTTCACAGAGTGGATGAGGAAACTCAAATTTTGCTAAAGACGGTTGATTTTCTAAATCCATTAAAATTTTGCCACGCCAGACAAAGATTATGGTGTCGCCCATTGAAGCTTTTGCTTTTTCCGTTCCACGATAAGCAGCAGCCCTGTTCAGTCCAGAACCTCCAAAAGTTACATCTTCAGCATTTCTCACAAAAGTATCTCCACTAAAATCTTATTTACATTGATAGAATAGTTTTGATTAGAAGCAATAAGGTTACGGCGGAGATCTTGAATAAAAGCTTAAAAAGCCATATAGTGAAGTTGAGAGGTTGGTCGGGCAAGCGCCTCGCCAACCCGGTCAGGTCCGGAAGGAAGCAGCCGTAACGAGCACCGTTTGGGTCGCACTTAACCTCTCACCTTTTAATTTACCTTCTTTCTATTGCTGATCTAGCCCACATCTCTTGAGCTTCCGTTTCTACTAAACAGGGCCTTATTGAACGGAGCTTTAGTAAAGCTGTATCCGGCTTTTCTCCAAATTCAATCATAATTCTTAAAGCAAGCATACCGGTCCTTCCGCAACCACCTCGACAATGAATTAAGACCCTGCCTCCACTTTCAATTTGCTGACGCAAATCATTTGATAGGAACTCCCACTGGAATTCTCTTTTATTATCAACTGTTCCAAAATCTTTGATTGGAAAATGAATTGAAGGAATTTTTTCTTTTTCTAAGCGGAGGAAAAGGTCTTTAGCACCAAGATCCTTCATTTCATTTGCCTCTGTTAACGAAACTATACAGGTCGGCCGCCAGTTAATAATATGTTTAATATCAGCCTCGAAATTGCCACTTAAACCCGGCAGAGGGCTCATGCCTAACAATCCAACGCCAAGCGATATTTCAAATACTTCAAAATTACTCATAAGAATTTTATGTTTCTGACACATTGATGACTGGACGTCTAGCACACAAACACATAGCTTATAACCAGCCTAATTAAGAACATAGACATGACAGCCGAAGAAAACACAAATTACCAAGTTTTAGCCAGAAAGTATCGCCCAGAAACGTTTTCTGACCTCATTGGGCAAGAGGCCATGGTAAGGACACTCAAAAATGCTTTCGAAGCTGATCGGATTGCTCAGGCCTTCATGATGACGGGAATACGAGGTGTTGGGAAAACCACTACTGCTAGAATAATAGCAAAGGGTATGAACTGTATCGGATTAAATGGAGAAACAGGCCCTACAACAAATCCATGTGGTAAATGTGAACACTGCATTGCTATAAGCGAAGGGCGGCATGTCGATGTATTAGAAATGGATGCCGCCAGCAGAACCGGTGTTGATGATATCCGAGAAATAATTGATAGTGTACACTACCGCGCTGCTTCTGCTCGCTTCAAAATCTACATCATAGATGAAGTGCATATGCTATCAAATAATGCATTCAATGCATTATTAAAAACTCTAGAAGAACCACCAGCACACGTGAAATTTATTTTTGCTACAACGGAAATTCGTAAAGTGCCCGTGACAGTGCTATCTCGTTGCCAAAGGTTTGATTTGCGCCGCATTGAACCTGAAGAAATGATTAAGATGCTTCAAAATATAGCAAAACTCGAAAAGGCTAGTATTTCAGATGAAGCACTGGCGCTTATTACGCGTGCTTCCGAAGGTTCTGCAAGAGATGCACAATCTTTGTTAGACCAAGCTATTAGTCATGGAGCTGGAGAAACAAGTGTTGATCAGGTTCGTGCAATGTTAGGCTTGGCAGACCGCGGACGCGTTATGGACTTGTTTGAATTCATAATGAAAGGGCAGCCAAAAGAAGCATTAAATGAAATTGGCAGTCAGTACTCAGACGGAGCCAGCCCTATCGCAATCATGAGAGATCTTGCCGAAGTCACACATTGGGTATCGGTAATTAAAATTAACCCTGAAGCCGTAAATGATCCGACAGTATCACCTGATGAAAAAACGAGAGGGCAAGCATTTTCTGAGACTTTACCAATGCGCGTGCTTACAAGAACTTGGCAATTGCTTTTAAAATCCT
>Ga0208130_1000743_pt1 | contig 16447 bp, 19 predicted proteins | sample ETNtaG_31_FD_185771 | JGI IMG/M metagenome (GOLD analysis project Ga0208130, IMG submission 185771) | Marine microbial and viral communities from oxygen minimum zone, Eastern Pacific Ocean - ETNP201310SV78 (SPAdes) (version 2) | ecosystem: Environmental > Aquatic > Marine > Oceanic ...
TTCATTTATCTCAATTTTCTAATCTTTATTTTACTGATTATCTACGAAAGAGCACTTGCCTCAAAAAGTAAAGTACAAATAAAGTATTGTCAACTAAGTATCTTTTGTAGAGTCTTTTTGGATCCTGAACTAGTCTTAGTAGCCATTCTAATCCAATATTTGCTAACCATTCAGGAGCCTTCTTTTTTGTTCCTGCTACCCAATCAAAAACTCCACCAATACCAACAAAATTTGTATTTGTATTAACTTCATCACATATTTTTTTAATAAACTGTTCTTGTTTTGGAAAACCAAGAGAGACCCATACAATATCAGCATTAATACTTTGAAAATCTTCTTTATATTTTAAAGCAAGTTCCTCTGCAGTCATCTGATCTGGGCAAATATATCCACTGATTTGTACATTTGGAAACTTCTTTTTTAATTTCTCAATCATCTGTTGTGTAGTATTTTCATTATTGCCGAAAAAATAGTGTCTTCTGTTTGTATCCAGTCCATCAGTAATTGTTTGTAAAAATACCTTGTATCCGTCTACTCTTGAAAATTTCTCTTTTGTAAGAAATGTAAGAGCTTTTGCTACTGGGAAACCATCAGGTGTTTTAATAGTAAAGTTGTTTATTAAATCTCTAATTGTTACGTCTTTAACGCTTCTAACCAATGTATTTGCATTACAAATTGCAACACGATTATTTAATGAAAAATTTAATATTTTTGAAACTTCATTTATATTTGTTTCAGTAATGTTCGTTTCAAGTACCTTAGTTGTTTTCATTGTTGCAACTATTATATAAGTATAAAATTTAGTTTAGAAGAAATTCTTGCGCCTGTGGCTCAACTGGATAGAGCATCTGACTTCGGATCAGAGGGTTGGGGGTTCGAGTCCCTCCAGGCGTGCTAAAAGTTTTCAAATAATTCTATAATTTTTTTAGCCCTATTATCTAGGGAAATTTCTTCTAAGTCGATTTTTTTAAAATCTGAATTACAAGCATTTTTGATAGCTTTTATAAGAGAATTTTTGTTGTTTTCAAAGTAGAATATATTTTCTTGATTTGGAAGCACTCTATGAGCAGGAAAGTCTACAGCCACTACTTTTAGACTTGCAGCCAAGTATTCAAAATATTTTAACGGCGATGTGAAATATTTTGAGTGTTTGTCCGGCGCATTTATTAAAAGACCTACAGATGACGTAAGTAATTCTTGAACAATTTCTTCACGATTAAGTCTTCCAGTCACTTTTATATTTGAAATGTTTTTTTCTAAAAGCAGATCTTTTATTTTTTCTGCCTCACTATCCGGGCCTCCAGCAATGTTTAGTTGATAATCTTTTAGCTCGGGTGAACTGAAAGCATTTATAACTGTATCTAAACTTCTTTCTTTTCCAAATCTTAGTAAGTTTCCAATAAAGGAAATTTTTTTTGAGATTTTCAACTCTTCTCTAGAACTATTAAAAATTTCAAGATCGACACCACTAGGAAGTAATGTATTTTTAGTATCAATCTCACTAAACTCTTTTCTTATAAAATCATTTAAAAATATAATTTTTACATTATCCATTGAAGCTACTTTGTTAAAAACAAAGTTTCTAACTTTTGAATATTGATGACATTCAAAAATAATATTATAATTTTTTTTTGCTAAAAAAAATAAAATCCAATCAGACCTAGTCAGAAAAAAGTCGTTTTTATAACTATCATTATTAAATTTTCTTGAAGTTGACCTTGACCATAGATAATGACTGATGTGGAATAGTAATTTATTAAAATACTTAATTTTTCCGAATGGATATGGATGTTTTAGACCATTAATTTCTATTTCTTGATTTAATAAATAAAATTTTTGTATTTTTCTAAGATCATCAGAGCTATTTTTTTCTCTGAGTGGAAAAAATAGCCTTATTACATAATTATTTTTTTTTAAATATTTTAAATTTGATATCGTTTGAAGACTATTTGCAGTTTCAGCTGGAAAACTTTGATAGGAAATATAGTTAATTACTTTATTCATTTGTATATATAGGTAAATTATATGTTGAGATATTTTATAAAAACTAATAGTTTTTGATATTTCACAGAATTGATAAAATTTTCCTATGAAAGGTGACCCAGGATATTTTGGTCCACAATCGATGATGTGGAAAGTCAATAAAGAAATTACAGTATTATTTGGCGGAGCAAGAGCCTTGCTCATGCATGCTGCACACCCACTCATAGCAGCAGGGGCGAGACAGACTTCTTTTTATCAACGTGACCCTTGGAAAAGATTAATAAGAACGTTATCACTCCAAAACTCTGTAACTTTTGGAACCAAAGAAGAAGCTGATGAAAGTGCTCATAGAATAAACAAACTTCATGAAGTTATTAAGGGTGAAGATGAAGTTACGGGAGGTTATTATGACGCTTTAGATCACGAACAATTGCTTTGGGTACATGCTTGTCTTCAAATATCCTCTCTTTACTTTTATGAGAAAACAGTTAAAAAACTTACGGAAAGAGAAAAAAATCAATATCATGAGGAAAATACACTAGCAGCAGAAATGGTTTTAGTTGACCGTAAAATTATGCCTAAAACCCATGAAGATCTAAAAAACTGGGTGATTGAAAAATCAAAAGAAAAAGATTATCTTGTTTTAACAGATGTTGCGATCGATGTAGCTGACATAATCAGTGGAGGACCTGTTCCTAGGCATATAAAACCAATATGGCCTTTTATTGCATTTACAGCTTTTAATACGTTACCACCTGAATTTAAAATTATTTATGGCATTAAGGACACAAGATTTAAGAAAATGTTGTTAAATTTTAATCTATATTTATTAAAATATACAAGACCTTTTCTCCCACCATTTTTTCGTCTAATTGCACCTGCAAGATGGGCCAAACAAAGGTTAACGAGAAATCCAAATTTAACTTTTAAAGACAAATCAAAATTTGTGTAACTCTTTATAATTTGAGAATGGATAAAGATAAGCAGTGGTCAGAAATAAGTAAAGATGTTGCGGATATTGCAAAAAAAGTAAAATCTAAAATTGACGAAGAAGATTTAGTAGATGACTTAAAAGATTCATTTAAAAATACGATTGAAAATACAGCAGAAATTTTTAAAGCTCTTTTAAATACCCTCGAAAACACAATTAATGATGATGAAATTAAACAAGAGTCACAAAAAGTAATTGAAAATATTAGTCAAGAGCTTAAAAGTGTTATTAGTGAAAAAAAATCAAAAATCTCTGGCGCTTTAAATACAAACAGTAGTTTTGAAGAAGAATAAAACTTAGGATAATTTTTCATTTAAAAACAAAACTTATAGTATTCTTTAATAATTGGCAGGGTCGGTAGCTCAATCGGCAGAGCAGGAGCCTTTTAAGCTCAAGGTCGTGGGTTCGATTCCCACCCGACCCACAAAATAAGTAAATTTTTTCAACAAACCTTTATTATTAATTTATGTAATTACTTTTTATTTACAAAAAGTACAATGTTACTAAGAAAATGAAATTAAAAATTTTTAATATTATAAAAATTATATATTACCTATTTACTCTAAAAACAAATGAGGTTCGTAATATTTTGCTGAAATATCCTGATTATATTTTTTTAAATAGTTCATCGAAAAAAAATGAAATCATGAGAGGTTATTATTCAAATATGCCTTTCAACGGTCAAAAGATTAGGACCAAAATGGTAAATAATATAATTGAAAAATTCAGTCCAGAGTTAATTATTGAGACTGGTACATATTTTGGGAACACTTTGGAGCATTTTTTAAGCTACGGAGTTCCTGTTTACTCTATTGAAATCAATTCAGAATTTTACTTTGTTGCTAAGTCTAGATTTATAGATAATCATAATTTATACCTTTACAACTCAGACTCTGTTTCAGAATTGAAAAAAATTAAAAAAGAAAGTCAAAGAGCTTTTGTATATTTGGATGCACATTGGTATAAAGAATTGCCTTTAGATGAAGAATTAAGAATATTAGAAAAATATAGAGAGGTAGTAATAGTCATTGATGATTTTCAAGTACCTGAGAATAGTCTTTGGAAATTCGATAACTATGACAAAACTCAGCTAGATATTCAGAATGTTTCAATTCCTGATAGCTTTAAATTATATTTTCCGAACTATGACCCAATTGATGATGGGGGATTCATGACTGGCTGCCTAGTTCTAGCAAAAGGAACTAAATCAAATAAGGTCCTCATTGAAAACAAATATCTTAAAGCCCACTAGCTCTCTTTATTTATATTGGAAAATGTAGACTTTCAATAACATTTTTTTTTAAACTACTAAAATTGTCATATGAAATCTGATGACAATGTAAAAAGAGTACTTAAAGATGATGGAATAATCTATTCAATTCTCGAGCCGGGACATGATTATGAAAACTTAACTAAGAATAATATAAAAAAAATTGAGGATGAACTAGGCTATGATGACTCATGGGCTGCAAGAGTTATTTACAACTCTAGGTTTGCTGGAGTTATAATTAAACAAAATCCAGGAGAAGGAAACAGACTTCACTACCATCCTGATGCAGACGAGTGTTGGGTTATCCTTGAAGGACAGTATAAATGGAGTATTGATGGTGAAGAGCAGGAAGTATCCGTTGGAGATATTGTTGTTGTAAAAGAAAAAACTTGGCATCAAATAACAGTAATAGGAGATAAACCTGCAGCTAGGTTAGCAATTACAAAGCCTGATGTAGATCATATTTATGAAGATTAACTTTAGTGGAAAAACTACAGTTGTTGCTGGTGGTTCATCCGGTATAGGATTAGGTATAAAAAAACAATTTGAAGATCTTGGTTCAAATGTTTACTCTATTTCAAGAACTGAAGGAGTTGATTTAAACAATCCTTCAGAGGTAGATAAGTTTCTTTCAAATATTGATGAAATAGATTTTTTAATTAATGTTGCTGCAATCAACTATACAAAAAAAATAGAAGAAATTAATTTAGCAGAATGGAATAGTGTTATTTCTAGTAACCTGACTTCAGTTTTTTATATTACAAAAAACTCAATACCAAAAATGAAAAAAGGATCAAGAATAATTAACTTCTCTTCTATTGCTGGCAGAAATAAAAGCCTGGTTAGCGGAACCCACTATACATCATCTAAAGCTGGCATTATTGGATTTACTAGACAACTTGCATACGAATTAGGCCCAAAAGGTATAAATGTAAATTGTGTATGTCCGTCCCAAACAAAAACACCTATGTTGGAAGAGTCAATGTCTTCCGAGCAACAAAAAAAACTTAGTAAAAACATTCCACTTCGAAGACTTGCAACAATTGAGGACCAAGTTGGACCAGTTGTATTTTTATGCTCAGGACTTTCAAACTATGTCAATGGTGCAATATTGGATGTTAATGGTGGTCAAATTTAATAAAAAAGGAAAAATGACAGCTGTTGTAGCTGTTAGGGAAGGGTCTCAAAGAGTTCCAAAAAAAAATATAAGAAAATTTGCAGATACTAATTTACTCGAACTAAAACTAAAAGTATTAGTTAATACTAAACATATAGATGAAATCATAGTCAACAGTGACAGCGATGAGATGCTAGAGGTGGGAAAAAATTTTGGTGTGGTATGTCGAAAAAGAGAAGAGTATTTTGCAAGTAGTAATGCAACCAACTCAGAGTTTCATGGACATATCGCAAAAACAACAGCAACAGATTTTATATTCTTAGCACCAGCTTGCTCACCATTTATATCATCAAAAGCGCATGATGAGGCTATCTTAAAATTTAGAAATAGTGATAATGACAGCCTTACTTCAACACATGAAGTAAAAGGTCATCTGTGGCTAAATGGAAAACCAATGAATTATGATTTATCAAATGTGCCAAACAGTCAAGATTTACCAGACATTCAAATGTTAAATTACGGAATATCTATTATCGAAAAGAAAACTATGGAAATTAATAAAGCATTAATTGGTAATAACCCTGGTTTTACACAGCTAAATACAATTCAATCAATTGATATAAATACTCTGGAAGAATTTGAAATTGCAGAATTGCTTTTTGAAAATAACTTAATACCGAATCTTATTTCTTACAATTCATAGCGTACTTTTAGAATTTAAACATTTTATAACAAAATCAATATTTCTAAAATTAACTTTTATACTCAATACATATGTATAAAGAGTTAAAATTTCTAAAAATTCTTTCATCATACTCTATTTTATTCTATGTTTTTCACTTGATTACTTGGGGTATTTGGGCAAAACTCATAACTAGTAATTTAAGAATCTTTGTTATTCAATTTGCTTTGTTTATTCTTTTTGTCGTTTTATTTTCATTAAAAACAAAAATGCCGATTTTAATTTATCTAATCCCACTTACTTTGGGAGTGATGCTTTATTTAATAACAGTCATTTCTTTTACTGAGAGATCTCTAACAGTTGAAATGCTGATTTTATTAGATTCTTACAATAATATGTCTTTTGGTGACTACGTGTCAGAAATTGAATTTGACTCTTATCTCACAAAAAGACTTGATGAACAAGTAAATGCTGGATATATCAAAACTACAAACCAAGATTTTCAACTTACTCCCAGAGGTAAGATTGCAGCACAGGTGTATAATTTTTTTAATAAATTCTACAATTAGTAATTAAAAAAATTATTTTCCCAACTTTTTGCATTATTTTCATCGGTCATGACAAAGTCAATTCGAGCATCTTTATTTCTAAGTTTTTCAATATATTCATCTATGTTTATCTCCTTATCCCATCTTTCAGGTGAAACAAATACTATTTTAGAATTTGCATATAATTCATTATTTAATTTTTTAATATCTACTTCATCATATGTATCAACCCAAATCCACTTGATATAGTCAATAAAATTGTCAACAGTATTAATAGATTCTAAATTTGAATACCTTATAGATAAATAATTACCCTTAGTTTTATAATTATTAATAATATAAGGCATTTCACAATCCAATAAAAAAAAGTTATCACTGTAATTTCTTATAAGCGATATTACCTGTGCTTCAATGCCTGATTCTTTTACATTTGCAATAAGTAAATTATCATTACACAACTGAAGCAACTTCTCTAAAGGTTCTACCTCAACATTATTAACAATTGGGTTATGGCTCAAACAGATTTCGCCATTATTATTTCTTACATCAAATTCAATCCCATAATTTGGATTAATTTCTAAGAATTCTCTAGTAGTATTTATCCTATGAATAACTATATTTCTTGCATTACCAATACTCATAACTGATATGTTAAACGAAGTAAAGAAAAGAGTATATCTTTTCAATAAAAGCTTGATAAAAAGTAGCTTAGTAATCCAAAATTTTGGAAATGTAAGTGAAAGATTTGAGGATAAGTTTGTAATAAAGCCTTCTGGTATAAATTTAGATTTATTCACATTTGAAGATATGTCAATAATTGATATTGAAAATGGAAAAAATTTATCTAAGTTAAAACCATCTGTTGATGAGCCAACTCACCGTATCTTATATCAAAACTTTAAGGAATTAAATGGCATAGTTCACACCCATTCCAATTTTGCAACTTCATTTGCTCAAGCTAAAAAACCCATAATAAATTATGGAACTACCCATTCTGATTTTACAAAATTTTCTATACCATGCACAGAGTCTATTTCTGAAAAAAGGGTTAATGATGATTATGAAGAAAATACTGGGAAATTGATTATTGAAACTTTAGAAAGACTTAATTTAAAGCCTCTTGATATTCCTGGAATTTTAGTTGCAAACCATGGTGTTTTTGCATGGGGAGAAAATATTGAAACTGCGGTAAAAAATGCGGAAGCGATTGAATATATTGCAAATTTAGCGTTTAATACAATTGCAATTAATCCAACTACTAAACCAATTGATACCTATATTTCAGACTTGCATCATGAAAGAAAACATGGATTAGAATCCTATTACGGACAAGAGTAAATTGATTAACTCTAATTTGAGAATATTAATAAAAAACAAATACCTTATTGTCTACATATTTTATGGGTTAATTAGTTTATTGATTGAAACAATATCAAGAATATTTATATTTAACAACGATAATCTTTTTTATGTAAAGTTTATACCTGTTTTAATTGGGTTCATTGTTATGGCCTACTTAAATTTAAAGTTCAACTTTAATGTTCCTCAAAAAAAATATGCATTATCTATATTTTATTTTTTCTCAATTTCAATAGTATCTTATTCTTTTCAACTTTATTTTGGAAACAGCTTTCCAGATCTTTTTCCAGAAAATCAGTATTTATCAAGGTTTGTAATCTCAGGCCTATTCTTTACAGTTTCTTATTTCCTACATACAAAATCTACTTTCTCTAGCTCAGTTAAAATTGGGTACGCGATTCATTCAAAAAGTGAAATGAAACTAGATAAAGATTCTCATGAAGCAATCGAATACTCTGACTTTATTCATATTGATTTAATTGATGAAACATACAATCCTAAAAATATATGTAATGACACCAGTGTGATTAATGAATTAATTTCTATGGTATCAAGCAAAAGTATACAAATTCACATAATGTCTAAAAATCCCGAAAGATATCTTAAGGAAATAAAAAGTGGTAACCACGATATCTTTATACATCTTGATGATTTGATTAACTTTGAAGATATAAATTCTTTAACTACAGAAAAAAGTTTTGGAGTTGTAATAAATACTCCCAACATAGAAGCTGAAGAATTAAAAAAAATAGTAAAAAAATATAATAAAATAATGGTTTTATGCATTGACAATCCCGGTTTTTCTGGACAGGAATTTAATACAGAGTATCTTAAGCTGATTAGAAAACTTAATGAGATAAAACTTCCTAAAACAGAGATTACGATAGATGGCGGTGATAATGAATTAAACGTAAAATATTTTCCAGTAGAAAAGATTGTATCACAAAGTTATTTAATCAGTGGAAATAACCCTGTCAGTAGAATTTTAAATCTCAAAGAATCAAACAGATATGGTTAATAAGTGAAAAAGAGATATATCAATAATCTTTTCAAAGAAATTTCAAAAATTAATGACGTGCTTTCAATTAATCTAGTAGGTACCTTTTTTGATAAAGAAATAGAAGAGATCTCTGATATTGATTTTGTAGTAATAGTCAATGAACTTAGTAAAAAAAACTTTCAACTTGTAATAAGTAATTTTGTTAATTTTAACCATAAAGATTATTTGGGTGATTACGAAATCGTTATTAACGATACTTTTGGGCCTATGAAAATTTATGAAAGTGGAAAAATTATTCTCCATATTATGGTTTATGATTTGAAAGGACATTTAGAGCATGTTATTAAGAGCCCCTTTACTTGTTTTGATTGGGAGAGGTCAGACAATTATAATTTAACAAAATTAAACAACATTTTCAGCGCGAAGAGGCTAATGTTAAATGACTTTATTCAGAGTAGGAGGGGAATTTTAGATTATAAAAATGACTTAAAAAATAAGACTTTAACAATACGAAAATATAAATTTGAACAAAATAACGAGTACAAAGTCATCAAAGAGAAAATAGAACTTGATCCTCGTCATATGACAGAATACTCCTTTCACATTGTAAAAAATCTAATAAATAATTATCTAAAATTTATATTAAATACAAATGAAATAGAAAGAATTAACGAACATGAATTCAAGGAACATTTACCTGAGATTTTCGAAAAATATGGAGAACGTATTGAACTTTTAAAACTAAAAAAAATTAAAAAGGAAGAATCAACACAAGAAGAGGTAAGTTGGGTGTTCAAATTCCTTGAAGATTTCTATTTGGGATTAAAAGAGATAGAAAATATTTCTTTAAAGATTATTTTCATGAGGCACTCAAAAACATTAGATAACAATAGAAATATATTTTTAGGTAATCAAAGTGACCCTGAAATTATAAATAAAAACTCACTGGAAAATAAATATCAAGGTTATGAATGCTTCACCTCTCCATCAACAAGAACAAAACAAACTGCTATGAAATATGGATTTAACAACTTTGAAGAGTCAGAGCTACTAAGAGAAATAGATTATGGAGATGCAGACGGAATGGAAGTGGATACCTTTTTTAGGAAGTATCCAAAAATTGTTGCTTCATGGACCAAAAATATAGACACAAGATTTCCAGGTGGAGAAAATAATCAAGATGTTTTATGCAGAGTAAATGAATTCCTAAACGCCATTAATACTAAAGAATCAATAGTTATTACTCATCAAGTATTTTTAAGATGTCTGTTAGGAGATCTCTTTAAAGTCCCAAAACATTCTTGGTATTTAATTCACATTCCTCACAACACACCTTTAGAGGTTATAAAAATAGGTAATACATTTTATCCAAATATAACTAGAAAAATGTATAGAACAATATTTAAAAATTTTGTACTAAAAGAAGTTTCTAATAATGTTTGAAAAGTTTGCAGTGGTAATTGAGCCTAATAAAGAGATTGATGGTGATCTTGTAATGCTAAAAAATGTTTTCAAAAAGCACTCTGTGAATGATTATATTAATCACCCAAATCATTTAACACTTTTACATGGATTCTTCCAAGAAGATCAACTAATAAAAGCACTAGAAAATATTTTTTTTGAATCATTTACAATAGAAACCGAAAAAATTAAATGCTTTAGTCAAGATTTACTTACACAATCAAAAACACTATTTCTTTCAATTAAACATGAAAAAAAGTTATTAGAACTGCAAATGGATTTTCTTCAAAAACTTAAAAATATTATAGACAATAGAGAATTGGGTAACTTTTTCAGCAATAATCCCATGTATAAAAAAAATATAGAAATATACAATTATCCTTATGTCGGCAAAGATTGGGTACCACATTTTACCGTGTGTTCTTTAAATGATATAAAAAATAATGAGTACAATAACTTTATAAATAAATCAATTTCAAAAAAAATGACTGTAAGAAAAGTTTCAATATTTAAAGTTATCAATTCAGATCATATTAAAATTTTGGAAATCTAAATATGAACACAAATGTATTTTTGATGAGTGGGTCAGGATTACGATTCAAAAAAAATAATTACAAAGTTCCTAAACAATTTTTAAAAATCAATAATGGAAATTTTGTTATAGACGAGATAATTGCAAACTCACCTAAAACAGAAGAAAACATATTTGTTATAAATAATGAGCTAGAGGAAAATGAAATATATAAAGAGTGGGCGACTAATTTACAGATTAATTCAAAGATTTATAATGTGGGCAATATAACAAACGGCCAAGCTACTTCTCTCTATGCTGTAAGAGATATTGTTGATAGAGATTCAAAACTATTTGTATTACCTTGCGACACAGTAATCTATGATAAGAAAATTAAATCTATATTTAATTTACAAAGCGATCATGCGATAGTCACCTCTAAGCCAACAAATTATCAATTGGACAATAATCTACAGTTTGGCTGGGTACAGGATCTGGACGAAAAAATAGAGATATTTTGTAAAGAAACTCCAACTTTTCCGCTTAATAGCAATGTTATTTTAGGGTTTTTCTACTTTAAAAATTTTTCTATTTTTGAAAGTGGATATACAAAACTTATAGAAAGTCAAAAAACAATAAATGGTGAATATTATTTAGATAAGATTACAGAGTTGCTTATAGCTGATCAAGCTACCTTTCAAGAATTAAACGTTAATAGGCATCTATCATTTGGCACTCCTAAAGAGTATGAAAAAAATAAAAATGTTTGATTTAACAATTATCTTACCTTGTTACAACGAAGAGGAAAACATAGACATATTATTTAGCAATTTTTATAAATTAAAAAATAAATTAGACAATATATGTATTTTATTTTTTAATAATGGATCAAGTGATAATACACTTAAAAGAATAATTGAAAATATAAACAAATATCAATATAAAAACTTTAAATATGCATCTATAGAAAAAAATAATGGATATGGGCATGGTTTAAAAATTGCACTTAAAGAAACTGAATCGAAATTTATAGGAATTTCGCATGCAGATTTACAAATACCAATTAAAGAGACCGTAGATATTGCAAATAAATATTTAAACAGTAATACTGAAAACTTGTTTATGGGTAAAAGAAAAGGAAGAAATGCAATAGATAATTTATTTACAAGAGGTATGCTAATCTTTGTTAATTTATTAACTAAAAATAAATTTTTAGATATAAACGCTCAACCAAAATTTATTAACAATATTAAAGAATATAACTTTTCAAATTTTCCAGATGATTTTAATTTCGACCTCCACCTTTTACTTAAAACAAAAAATCTAAACAAGAAGATTGAGTATTTTGAAATAGAATTTCTTAGACGCACAGCTGGCAAGTCAAAAGGTGGAGGAAGTATATTAGGCAAGTTTAAGCTTACATACTCTACACTTAAGTATTTAATTAAAAAAAATATAAATGATTAATAAATACAGAACCTTCTTATCAACATTAATTCTGTTTCTTTTTGGATTTCTATATTTCTATAATTTAAATTCAGATTTCTATGTTGGAGATACTAGCCACTTAACGTTGAACTCTTCGTATAACTTTTCAAAAGGGCTGGGTTACACATGGGGCAATATAAATAATCTGACTTCTGCACTTAAGATGTCACCACTAATTTCAATATTTCTTGGATTTATATTTTATATATTTGAATTTTTCACCAAAGTCGATTTACTAATGATGATTGAAATATCATCTTTTCTAATTGTAGTATTTACAACCTTAAGCCTAGTAACGTTTTTTGATACTTTAAAATTGCTTACAAACAAAAGGATTGCAGCTATTTGTTCTTTTCTATTTTTTAGCAACTTCTATATATTAAATGTCTTTCTTAAAATTTCTGGTGAAGCTTTGGGATTTTTTCTAGTTTCTTTTTGGATTAATCAGTTATTAAAATTTCAATTAAATTCAAAATTCAACAATTTTTTATTTGCAGTTATAGCTAATAGCCTGTTTTATGCCGCTAAATACCAACTTTTATTTCTCCACTTATATGGAATATTATTAATACTGTACATTTGTAAGAAAAAAAGCTTCTTTTTAGTTTATGCATTACTTCCAACCTCATTGCTAACTGGACATTTTTATATAAATTACCTAAGAACCAATAGTATTTTTGGACATCCCGCAGGTGTATCAGGTGATTCTTTTAGCATCCTTTTTTCTGATTTTATTATTTTGCTTAAAAGATTGTTTTTGATACCAAATCTTCCATACAATAACTATATTATTTTAGTTGTTGTTGTATCAACGATTTATTCTATTTTTAAATCAAAACTAATTGAAAATATTAATTTTTATAGTTTTCTTATACCTAAATTTACTTTTAATTATCTTGCTATTTTTGCATGTGGAAACATAATTCTTCTATTTTTAACATTAAGATTAAACAAAGTAGATTCTCTTTCTTTTAGGTATTTTATATTTAACTTATTTTTTGTATTTCTAGTCATTTCAATGATTGGTGTAAAAAGTAGAATTTTACTAGCTTACATTACATTTATTGCTTTTTTTAATATTTCACAATTGTTTATAAACTATGAGACTGATTATACAATTGATGAATGCTACTGTTCAGATTTATCAATTGAAACAATTAGTTATATAGAAAAAAATTTAACAAATGAAAATATTATTGGCTCTAGGTTTTCAACACAGATTTATTACTCTGAATATAAAGGATTAGTTTTTCAACTCCCTTTTTACTCCGACTACAATAAGAAATACGGTAGAACTCTGTACCTTAATGAAGAAAATTTTTTATCAGTAGTATCAGATAATGAAATCAGATATGTAGTGTTTTTTGAGGGGTCTGATAAAAAAGATTATTTTGTAGAAAATAATCTTTATGGAGAATTTATAAACAATTTATACAATGGTACAAGTATCTATGTTAAAAATACCCTCAACCTTAAAGATGGAAAGATTATAGAAATTTCTTACTAGAAAAAATAATTTTTTAAAAAAACTAATTTCAAAAAACTAAACAATTAAGTATTTAATTTATCCAAAAATTTGGGTACTTACTTATTTTGTAATTTTAGGGTTAAATCTAAATCCAAAAATTACTTTAAATAAAACCTCGGGAACAAATTTGAAGATAATAATAAGTTTATTAAATATGTTTTTTGAATAATATTCATTTAAGAAAGATGTGATAAATATTCCATTGGACATGGATTTTATTGAATAGCCAAGGTCTTTTACCGAATAAAAATGACTTACTCTGTAAGATCCATCTTTACTTATTTTGTATTCTTTTTGATAACTAGTATCCCAAGTTAAGTTATTGGATATGAAACGATTTTTTTTATGGAATGCAATTTTCTGTGCTTCTGATTTAATTTTATTATTTTTATAAACCGAATTAAGCCTTAACGAGTCATTGTGATTAGTTACTTTTATAAAATCAGATCCCTGAGTCTCTATATATTCAGAGTTCATATTTGATATAACCCTATCGTGAAAATCCCTATCATCATAGCCCCACCCAAAAATATATTCATTAAAACCATTTACTTTTTCCATCAGATCTTTTTTAATTAGAAAGTTTCCGTACCCATTATTATCTACAGTGAAGTTCTTATACTCTAAATTATCTAGATTAAGTAAATTGAATTCTTTGTGATTTACAGTTGTATCTGCATCTAGTTTTAAAATAAAATCACCTTGTGCGAAATGAAAACCAAAATTGTAAGCCCTTGCTAACCACCAGTCATTCTCACCAGTTACTCTATAAACTTTTGCTTTACTGTTAAGTGAAAGTGTTTTATTAGAAATCTCTTTGTGACTTGACCAATCGACTATTATATGTTCATTAAGATTTTTAATATTTACGGTTGAGTAAATATTCATATCTAAATACAACTCTCTATCCTTTGAACAAGTTACTACTGAAATTGTTTTTTCATTATTCATTTGTTTATATTTTACTAAGTAATTTATATTCATTATTTACAATCTAAATATTTAAATTAATCACAGGTATCTAGATATTTTTTTAAACCGGATATGATTCTTATATATTGATAACTTTATATAAATTTTTTAGATTTTTTTATAATAAATTGGGTTTGAAAAATGTTAGATTATTAAATAACGTCAAATATTATTCAATATTTTATCTTTTAAATTATAAAAAAACAATTAATGAATACAAATTAAAACAAATATATTTTAAATTAGGCGATAAAAAAAGCATTGAAAAATATTTTAATAAATATTCTAACCAGGAGTGTGTAATTGTTGGCAACGGGCCTTCATTAAACAGATTAGATTTATCAAAAATTAACAATATAAAAACATTCGGAGTCAACAGTATTTTTCTTATGACAAAAAAGAATGGATTCAAACCTTCTTTCTACATGGTAGAGGACCGATTAGTAGTTAAGCACAATACAGATCAAATAATTGATTATGATGTAGAACATAAATTTTTCCCATCATTTTATAAAGATAAACTAGCAGGATCTAAAGGAAATTATTTTAATTTAGACTCTAGATTCTATAGGGGTGAATATAATATTATGAATTCAACGAACATTAAATTTTCAGAAAACTTTTCAAAAGTTGCTTATGCTGGTCAATCTGTAACTTATCTGAACATGCAGCTTGCACACTATATGGGATTTAAAACAGTATACCTAATAGGTGTTGATTTTAATTACATACTTCCAAAAGATGTAGTTAAGGATGGAAGAGTATGGATTTCAAAAGGAGAAGATCCAAACCATTTTGATAAATCATATTTTGGGAAAGGTAAAGAATCTAATGATCCGCAGCTACATAAGACTATTTTTGCTTACAAAAAAGCTGAAGAAGTATTTAGCAATCATAATAAACAAATAATTAATCTAACCCCAGATACAAAACTAGATGTTTTTGAAAAAAAAGATTTTAATAGTATTTTCTAGCTTAATTCAGAAACACTTTTTAACACTGAATTCCAGTCACTAAATCTAATCGCTTTATCGTCAATATAAGCAACAGCTCTAGGTTTTTCGGACGTTACCTTAGATATCAAATGATCAAGTTTATTTTCTTCTAGCCATTCCCATATCAATTGAGTACCCGATTTGCCATCAACAAAACCCCTATCATGTCTTGCTTTTGCAGTATATATAATTATTGTGTAAGTTTTTGATATCTCCTCAAGAGCTTCACGGGCCCCTTCTACCACTTCATCATATATAGTCCCATCAAAATATCCTTTAGAATTTTTATGGATGACACCATCAAAATCGATAGCTATATTTACATGCTCATCTGGGTAAGAATATTGCCTTTCTTTTGAAGCTCCAGATTGCCTGTTTAACTGAACCAAATCTTCAGGTTTATTCTTAAAAATTGGTGGACAAATGTTACCTGTACCATGTGTAAGTTGGTAAGTTAAAAGAAGGGAGAGTACTTCAGCTGTGTGATAAAACTCTACACCCTGGACAACCTCTGTAAGATTGTCTATTTTTGACTTAATAGG
>Ga0208130_1000744_pt1 | contig 16413 bp, 10 predicted proteins | sample ETNtaG_31_FD_185771 | JGI IMG/M metagenome (GOLD analysis project Ga0208130, IMG submission 185771) | Marine microbial and viral communities from oxygen minimum zone, Eastern Pacific Ocean - ETNP201310SV78 (SPAdes) (version 2) | ecosystem: Environmental > Aquatic > Marine > Oceanic ...
CAAGACCGCCACCTATCTGCCCGATCTGGTGGAGGTACAGCGTGCCAGTTTCAAGTGGTTTCTTGAGAGAGGTCTAATCGAGGAGCTTGAGAGCTTCTCGCCGATTACCGATTACACCGGCAAGCTCGAACTCCATTTCGTCGGTAGCGAGTACCGGCTGAAGCGTCCTCGCCATGACGTGGAAGAGGCCAAGCGCCGTGATGCGACGTTTGCTTCACAGATGTATGTGACATGCCGTCTGGTCAACAAGGAGACCGGTGAGATCAAGGAACAAGAGGTGTTCATCGGCGAGCTGCCTTTGATGACGGAGCGGGGGACGTTCATCATCAACGGCGCAGAGCGCGTGATCGTGAACCAGATCGTGCGCAGTCCCGGGGTCTATTTCAAAGATGAAATGGACAAGAACGGACGTCGCACGTACAACGCCAGCGTCATTCCGAATCGCGGAGCGTGGCTGAAGTTTGAGACCGATAAAAACGATCTTCTGCATGTTCGGGTTGATAAGACCCGCAAGATCAACGCCCACGTGCTCATGCGTGCCATGGGCCTGTCGGACAACGATGTGATCGACAAGCTTCGGCATCCTGAGTACTACAAAAAGTCGATTGAAGCCGCCAACGACGAGGGCATCAGCTCCGAGGATCAGGCTTTGCTTGAGCTCTACAAAAAGCTGCGTCCGGGTGAGCCGCCATCAGTCAGTGGGGGACAGCAGCTTCTGCAGACCCGTTTCTTTGATCCCAAGCGCTACGACCTCGGTCGAGTGGGTCGCTACAAGATCAATAAGAAGCTCCGTCTCACGATTCCAGACTCCGTGCGCACCCTCACCCATGAGGATGTGCTGTCCACCCTTGATTATCTGATCAATCTTGAGCTGGATGTTGGTGGTGCCAGCCTCGATGACATCGATCATCTGGGTAATCGCCGGGTCCGCTCCGTGGGTGAGCTGCTTCAGAACCAGGTGCGTGTTGGTCTGAACCGCCTTGAGCGAATCATCAAGGAACGGATGACGGTCGGTGAGACCGACTCGCTCACCCCTGCCCAGCTGGTCAATCCCAAGCCGCTCGTCGCAGCCATCAAGGAGTTCTTCGGCTCCAGTCAGCTGAGTCAGTTCATGGATCAAACGAATCCATTGGCTGAACTCACGCACAAGCGTCGTATTTCAGCTCTTGGTCCAGGAGGTCTGACCCGGGAGCGTGCAGGCTTTGCTGTGCGTGATATCCATCCTTCGCACTACGGCCGTCTCTGCCCGATCGAGACGCCTGAAGGCCCTAACGCCGGCCTCATCAATTCACTTGCCACCCACGCCCGGGTGAATGAATACGGTTTCATCGAAACCCCCTTCTGGAAAGTCGAGGAGGGGCGGGTGCTCAAGCAGGGCGATCCGATTTATCTGTCGGCTGATCTTGAGGACGAATGTCGTGTCGCCCCTGGAGATGTGGCGACCGACAGCGACGGAACGATCCTCGCTGATCTGATTCCTGTCCGATACAGGCAGGATTTTGAGAAGGTCCCCCCCGAGCAAGTGGACTACGTGCAGCTCTCACCCGTGCAGGTGATCTCTGTTGCTACCTCCTTGATCCCTTTCCTGGAGCACGACGACGCCAACCGCGCATTGATGGGCTCCAACATGCAGCGTCAGGCTGTGCCGCTGTTGCGTCCGGAGCGTCCGCTGGTCGGAACAGGCCTGGAAACCCAGGTTGCCCGCGACTCGGGGATGGTCCCGATCTCCAGGGTGAATGGCACCGTCACCTTCGTTGATGCCACCGCGATTGTGGTGCAGGACGAAGAAGGTCTCGAACACACCCATTTCCTCCAGAAGTACCAGCGTTCTAATCAGGACACCTGTCTGAACCAGCGTCCGATTGTTCGCCAGGGAGACCCGGTGATCGTGGGTCAGGTGCTTGCCGATGGTTCCGCCTGTGAAGGCGGTGAGATCGCTCTTGGTCAGAACGTGTTGATCGCTTACATGCCCTGGGAGGGTTACAACTACGAGGACGCAATCCTTGTGAGTGAGCGTCTGGTCAACGACGACCTCTACACCTCGGTGCACATCGAGAAGTACGAGATCGAGGCTCGTCAGACCAAGCTGGGGCCAGAGGAGATCACCCGAGAGATTCCCAACGTTGCAGAGGAAAGCCTCGGCAACCTCGATGAGATGGGCATCATCCGCATCGGTGCATTTGTGGAGAGCGGCGACATTCTTGTCGGCAAGGTGACGCCGAAGGGTGAATCCGATCAGCCCCCTGAGGAGAAACTGCTGCGCGCGATCTTCGGTGAAAAAGCCCGTGACGTGCGTGACAACTCACTGAGGGTGCCCAGCACCGAACGTGGACGTGTCGTGGATGTACGCATTTACACCCGCGAACAGGGTGATGAGCTGCCCCCCGGCGCCAACATGGTGGTGCGTGTGTATGTGGCTCAACGCCGCAAGATCCAGGTTGGCGACAAGATGGCCGGCCGCCATGGCAACAAGGGAATCATCAGCCGCATCCTCCCGCGTGAGGACATGCCCTACCTCCCCGATGGCACTCCTGTGGACATCGTGCTGAATCCTCTCGGCGTTCCCAGCCGAATGAATGTCGGCCAGGTGTTCGAGCTCCTGATGGGTTGGGCCGCTTCCAATCTCGACTGCCGAGTGAAGGTCGTGCCCTTCGATGAGATGTATGGCCCTGAAATGTCCCAGCAAACCGTCGAAACCTTTTTGAAGACAGCGGCCAAACAGCCTGGGAAGGAGTGGATCTACAACCCGGATGACCCCGGCAAGCTTCAGCTGATCGATGGCCGCACCGGTGAGCCTTTTGATCAGCCTGTGGCGGTGGGTTACTCCCATTTCCTCAAGCTGGTTCACCTGGTGGACGACAAGATCCATGCCCGCTCAACCGGCCCCTACTCCCTGGTCACCCAGCAACCTCTGGGGGGCAAGGCCCAGCAGGGTGGTCAGCGTCTCGGAGAGATGGAGGTGTGGGCTCTCGAGGCCTACGGCGCCGCTTACACCCTCCAAGAGCTGCTGACTGTCAAGTCCGACGACATGCAGGGACGCAACGAGGCTCTCAACGCCATCGTTAAAGGCAAGCCGATCCCCCGCCCTGGGACGCCGGAATCGTTCAAGGTGCTGATGCGCGAGCTTCAGTCGCTGGGTCTTGACATTGCCGTGTTCACCGATGAAGGCAAGGAAGTGGACCTGATGCAGGACGTGAATCCACGTCGCAGCACCCCCAGTCGGCCTACCTACGAATCTCTGGGTGTCGCTGACTACGACGAGGACTGACGGATCAACGAACGAACCGACAAACCGCTCCCTCTTCCTTAACCGTCAATGACCAACAGCAACCTCCGGACCGAGAACCACTTCGATTACGTCAAGATCACACTCGCCTCACCTGATCGGGTGATGGAGTGGGGTCAGCGCACCTTGCCCAATGGCCAGGTGGTGGGCGAGGTCACCAAGCCTGAGACCATCAACTACCGAACCCTCAAGCCCGAGATGGACGGGCTGTTCTGTGAAAAGATCTTCGGTCCTTCCAAAGACTGGGAATGCCATTGCGGCAAATACAAGCGGGTGCGTCACCGCGGCATTGTCTGTGAGCGATGTGGCGTTGAGGTCACTGAAAGCCGGGTGCGCAGGCACCGCATGGGCTTCATCAAGCTTGCAGCCCCTGTCTCGCATGTTTGGTATCTGAAGGGCATCCCCAGCTACGTGGCAATCCTGCTGGATATGCCTCTGCGCGATGTGGAGCAGATTGTCTACTTCAACTGCTATGTGGTGCTGGATGCCGGTGATCACAAGGATCTCAAGTACAAGCAGTTGCTTACTGAGGATGAGTGGCTGGAGATCGAGGATGAGATCTATGCCGAGGATTCTGAGATTGAGAACGAGCCGGTGGTCGGTATCGGTGCGGAAGCACTGAAGCAGCTGCTCGAAGATCTCACCTTGAATGAGGTGGCTGAACAGCTGCGTGAGGACATCGCCAGCAGCAAAGGTCAGAAGCGCGCCAAGCTGATCAAGCGCTTGCGCGTCATCGACAACTTCATTGCCACCAATGCCCGTCCCGAGTGGATGGTGCTCGATGTGATTCCGGTGATTCCTCCTGATCTGCGCCCGATGGTGCAGCTGGATGGTGGTCGTTTCGCCACCTCAGATCTCAATGATCTCTATCGCCGGGTGATCAACCGCAACAACAGGCTTGCGCGTTTGCAGGAGATCCTTGCCCCAGAGATCATCGTCCGCAATGAAAAGCGGATGCTGCAGGAGGCCGTGGATGCCCTGATCGACAACGGCCGCCGTGGTCGCACCGTCGTCGGTGCCAACAACCGTCCTCTGAAGTCACTCAGCGACATCATTGAGGGCAAGCAAGGTCGCTTCCGTCAGAACCTGCTCGGCAAGCGTGTCGACTACTCCGGTCGTTCCGTGATTGTGGTGGGTCCGAAACTGAAGATGCATCAATGCGGCCTGCCGAAGGAGATGGCGATCGAGCTGTTCCAGCCGTTCGTGATCCATCGTCTGATCCGTCAGAACATCGTTAACAACATCAAGGCCGCCAAGAAGCTCATCCAGCGTGCGGATGACGAGGTGATGCAGGTCCTTCAGGAGGTGATCGAGGGGCATCCGATCATGCTCAACCGAGCACCGACTCTGCACCGACTCGGCATTCAGGCTTTTGAGCCCAAATTGGTGGATGGCCGTGCCATCCAGCTCCATCCTCTCGTCTGCCCTGCGTTCAACGCTGACTTCGACGGTGACCAGATGGCTGTTCACGTGCCCCTGGCGATCGAAGCCCAGACCGAGGCCCGCATGCTGATGCTGGCGAGCAACAACATTCTCTCTCCCGCCACCGGCGAACCGATCATCACGCCATCGCAGGACATGGTGCTCGGTACGTACTACCTCACGGCGCTTCAGCCGCAGATGAGTCCGATTGAATTCGGGGACCGCAGTCGCACGTTCTCTGGTTTAGAGGACGTCATTCATGCTCTGGAAGACAATCGTCTGGGACTGCATGAGTGGGTCTGGGTTCGCTTCAACGGTGAGGTTGAGGACGACGACGAGCGAGACGAGCCCCTGAGCAGTGAAACCCTCTCCGACGGCACGAGGCTTGAGCAGTGGACTTACCGCCGTGATCGTTTTGATGAAGACGGAGCTCTGATCAGCCGCTACATCCTCACCACCGTGGGCCGTGTGGTGATGAATCACACCATCATTGATGCAGTGGCAGCCACCTGAACGATCAAGACCGACCTACTCCAACAACACGATTTCTCAGCGCTGTCATGACCTCCACTCCTTCCAAATCCCGTAAATCCTCCAAGTCTTCCAAGGCTGCCAAGGCCGCTAAGGCCGCCGCCGCCGCCGCTCAGGCGGCGCGTGCCCTAGCCAAAACTCCCCCACCCTTCCGAAACCATGTGGTTGATAAGAAGGGCCTTAAGCAACTGGTTGCCTGGGCTTTCAAGCATCACGGCACGGCGGCCACGTCTGCCATGGCAGACCAGCTCAAGGATCTTGGCTTCAAATACGCCACTCAGGCTGCGGTGTCCATTTCTGTGGATGATCTGAAGGTCCCCGAAGCGAAGCAGGATCTTCTAGGAGAGGCGGAAGAGTTGATCACGGCCACTGAGGAGTCTTATCGCCTTGGTGTGATCACGGAAGTTGAGCGTCATACCAAGGTCATCGACACCTGGACGGAGACCAACGAGCGTCTGGTGGATGCGGTCAAGAAGAACTTCAACCAGAACGATCCACTCAATTCGGTGTGGATGATGGCCAACTCCGGTGCTCGGGGCAACATGTCCCAGGTGCGCCAGCTGGTTGGCATGCGTGGCCTGATGGCCAACCCTCAGGGGGAGATCATTGACCTTCCGATCCGTACCAACTTCCGTGAAGGCCTGACCGTCACCGAATACGTCATCTCCTCCTATGGCGCCCGTAAGGGTCTGGTGGATACGGCACTGCGGACAGCTGACTCCGGCTATCTCACACGCCGGCTGGTGGACGTCGCCCAGGACGTGATCGTGCGCGAGGACGACTGCGGCACGATGCGTCGGATCGTGGTGAAGGCAGAGAACGGCAAGTTCGGCAATCGTCTGGTGGGTCGTCTCACTGCTGATCAAGTGGTGACGGGCGAGGGTGAGGTGCTTGCCGAGCGCAACACCGAAATCGATCCCCCCCTCTCGCAGCGGATCCAGAAGGCCGGGGTGGAGGCCGTGAGCGTCCGCTCACCGCTCACTTGTGAAGCCAACCGCTCGGTTTGCCGCAAGTGCTACGGCTGGGCACTGGCACACAACGAGCTGGTGGATCTCGGCGAAGCCGTCGGCATCATCGCTGCTCAGTCGATTGGTGAGCCAGGAACGCAGCTCACCATGAGAACGTTCCACACCGGTGGTGTGTCAACCGCCGAATCCGGCGTGGTCCGCTCCAAGGTTGAGGGCACCGTTGAGTTCGGTGCGAAATCACGCGTGCGTCCTTACCGCACCCCCCATGGGGTCGACGCCCAGCAGGCTGAAGCTGATTTCAAGCTCACCATCAATCCCTCCGGCAAGGGCAAGGCTCAGAAGATCGAGATCACCAGCGGTTCGCTGCTGTTTGTGGACAACGGCCAGGAGATCGCCACGGACGTGACCGTCGCTCAGATCGCTGCTGGTGCAGTCAAGAAGAGCGTTGAGAAGGCCACCAAGGACGTGATCTGTGATCTGGCTGGACAGGTCAGCTACGACCCCACGATTCAGCCCAGGGAAGTCACCGACCGCCAGGGCAACATCACGCATAAAGCACAGCGTCTCGGAAGGATGTGGGTGCTCGCCGGGGATGTGTACAACCTTCCCCCCAATGCCCAGCCTGTGGTCACTGCTGGCGCTCAGGTCACGGAAGCTCAGGTGCTCGCGGAAGCCAGTCAGGCCAGTGAGTACGGCGGTGCCGTCCGCCTGCGTGAAGCCCTTGGAGATTCACGTGAGGTGCAGATTGTCACCACGTCGATGACCTTGCGTGACTTCAAGCTGCAGGGTGAATCCACCCACGCTGGTGAGATCTGGAATCTGGAGGCCAAAGACGGCACCCGATACCGCCTCAACACGATCCCCGGCAGCAAAATCGGCAGTGGCGAAGTTGTCGCCGAACTCAACGACGATCGCTTCCGCACCCAGACCGGTGGACTGGTGCGTTTCGCTCCTGGTCTCGCCATCAAGAAAGCCCGATCTGCCAAGAACGGCTACGAGGTCAACAAGGGCGGAACCCTGCTCTGGATTCCTCAGGAAACCCATGAGATCAACAAGGACATCTCCCTGTTGATGATCACTGACGGTCAGTGGATCGAAGCCGGTACTGAGGTGGTGAAAGACATCTTCAGCCAGACGGCTGGCATCGTCACCGTCACTCAGAAAAACGACATCCTGCGCGAGATCATCGTGCGCAGCGGCAGCTTCCATCTCTGCACTGAGAAAAAAGCTCTTGAGCGTTTCACCGGTGACGGTGTGATGGTCAATCCCGGTGAACCGATCGCCAAGGGCATCAGCACCGACGCCATGGTGTACGTGCAGACCGTTGAAACCCCAGAAGGCTCAGGTCTGCTGCTGCGTCCAGTTGAGGAATACACCATCCCCAACGAGGCACAGCTCCCTGATCTTGGACATGTCAAGCAGCCGAATGGTCCTCACCTCGGCCTGAAGGCAACCCAACGCCTGTCGTTCAAAGACAACGAGCTGGTGAAGTCCGTTGAGGGTGTGGAGCTGTTGCGCACACAGCTGATGCTCGAAACATTCGACACCACGCCGCAGATGACGGTGGATGTGGAACGCGTGCCTGACAGGCGTGCCAAGACGATCGAGCGCCTTCAGCTCGTGATCCTGGAGAGCATCCTGGTCCGCCGCGACACGATTTCCGATTCCAGTCACGGTTCCACCCACACCGAACTCCAGATTGAGGACGGTCAGTCGATCAAGGCTGGTGACGTGGTGGCCACCACGCAAATCCTCTGCAAGCAGGAGGGTGTGGCTCAGATGCCTGAAGCCACTGAAAGTGAGCCGGTGCGCCGCCTGATTGTTGAGCGCGCGGAAGACACCGTGACCATCAGCACGTCCGCCAAGCCTGCGGTGACGGTGGGTCAGCGCATTGTTGACGGTGATCTTCTCGCCGAAGGTCAGCCCGCTGATTGTTGCGGCGAGGTGGAACAGGTGGATGCCAAGTCCGTGACGCTGCGCTTGGGGCGTCCCTACATGATTTCACCGGATTCCCTCCTGCACGTCCGCGATGGCGATCTGGTGCAGCGGGGAGACGGTCTTGCACTGCTGGTGTTTGAACGTCAGAAGACCGGTGACATTGTTCAGGGTCTGCCCCGAATCGAAGAGCTGCTGGAAGCCCGGCGCCCGCGGGAGTCAGCGATCCTCTGCAAAAAGCCCGGCACCGTTGAGATCAAGCAGGGCGAAGATGACGAAACGACTGTGGTGACAGTCATCGAGACCGACGATGCCATCGGCGAGTATCCGATCCTGCTGGGCCGCAATGTGATGGTCAACGATGGCCAGCAAGTGACGGCCGGCGAGCTGCTGACGGACGGTCCGATCAACCCCCATGAGCTGCTGGAGTGTTTCTTCGAGGATCTGCGCAGCCGCAAGCCGTTGATGGATGCTGCCCAGGAGGCAATCGCCAACCTGCAGCATCGTCTGGTGACGGAGGTTCAGAACGTCTACAAATCCCAGGGCGTGTCAATCGATGACAAGCACATCGAGGTGATCGTGCGTCAGATGACCAGCAAAGTGCGGGTCGAGGATGCGGGCGACACCACCTTGTTGCCTGGTGAGTTGATTGAGCTTCGTCAGGTGGAGGACACCAATCAGGCGATGTCGATCACTGGCGGAGCTCCCGCCGAATTCACCCCGGTTCTGCTGGGGATCACCAAAGCCTCCCTCAACACCGACAGCTTCATCTCCGCTGCTTCCTTCCAGGAGACAACACGGGTTCTGACTGAAGCTGCCATCGAGGGCAAGAGCGACTGGCTCCGTGGTCTCAAGGAGAATGTGATCATCGGCCGTCTGATTCCTGCAGGCACCGGTTTCAGTGGCTTCGAAGAGGAGCTTCGTGCCGAAGCCGGTCCCCATCCCGACATCCTTGCCGAGGACCCCGTCGGTTACCGCCGTATGCAGAACCTCCGTCCGGACTACACCGTCGACATGCCTGCAGCTCCCGTCAAAGATGCCACTGCGGTTCTGGATGACCCGAGCGATGCCGATCTTGAGGCCACCCGCAGCCGTCATGGCATCGAGGGGGGTGCCAACTTCGCCGCCTTTGCCCGCCCTGATGCTGACAATGAGCTGAAGGAAGAGCAGGTGGTCGATGCTGAGGCGGTTGAGGGGCTTCAGGAGGAGGGACTTCTCAGCGATGAGTGAAATCTGTGGTCGCCTTCGCGTCCATCACCCTGTCCCTTTCAAACTGTGCGCTGAAGCCGGCTCTGTCCATGCTTGAACCCACCACGATTCCCGTTCGTCGTCTGCCTCGGTATGGGTTCCACACTCACACCGAGCGTCTGAATGGACGCATGGCCATGCTCGGTTTCATTGCCTTACTTGCGGTGGAAATCAAGCTTGGACACGGTCTTCTGATCTGGTGAGCAAAGCTCTGCTCGGTTGCAGCGCAGCCGAGCTCCAGGACTGGGTGGTGTCCCAGGGGCAGAAAGCCTTCCGCGGACGTCAGCTTCACGACTGGCTTTATTCCAAGGGTGCACACTCCTTGGATGACATCACTGTTCTGCCCAAGGCCTGGCGAGCCACGCTCAACGATCAGGGGGTGAGCATCGGTCGCCTGAAAGAGGTGCATCGCTCTGTGGCTTCCGATGCCACCACCAAGTTGCTTTTGGCCACTGATGACGGTGAAACCATTGAAACTGTGGGTATTCCCACGGACCAACGTCTGACCGTTTGTGTGTCCAGTCAGGTGGGCTGCCCAATGGCCTGCCGTTTTTGTGCCACGGGAAAAGATGGGCTGCAGCGTTCATTGCGGACCCATGAGATCGTCGACCAGGTGCTCAGTGTGCGGGAGGTGATGGATCGCCGTCCTTCTCACATTGTGTTCATGGGAATGGGCGAACCTCTGCTCAACAGCCGTGCAGTGCTGGAGGCGATCCGCTGTCTCAGTGATGATTTGGGCATCGGCCAGCGCCGGATCACAGTGAGCACCGTTGGCGTGCCAAAAACTTTGCCTCAGCTTGCTGAGTTGGCCATTGAAACCCTCGGCAGAGCTCAATTCACCCTGGCGGTGAGTCTGCACGCGCCCAATCAGCAGCTGCGGGAAGATCTCATCCCCACCGCCAAGGCCTATCCCTATGACGCTCTGCTCGATGACTGCCGCCACTATCTGGAGGTCACCGGCCGGCGGGTGAGCTTCGAATACATCCTGCTTGGACAACTCAATGACCGCCCGGAGCATGCCGAGGAACTGGCTGATCGTGTCGGCGGCTTTCAGAGTCACGTCAATCTGATTGCCTACAACCCAATTGAGGAAGAGGAGTTTCAGCGGCCATCACGTGAACGCATCGAGGGATTTCGCCGCGTGCTGGAACGTCGTGGCGTCGCTGTCAGCCTGCGCTCCAGCAGAGGCCTTGATCAGGATGCGGCTTGTGGTCAGCTGAGGCGATCGCGACAGAAGTAAGGGAGACTGCGACGATCTGCGCGCCTCCATGGCTCCGATCGACTGGATCATTCTGATCGTGTATCTGGCGGCCACGCTGGCCCTCGGTCTCTGGTTGGCGCGACGCAATCGCGGTGAGGACGATTACTTCGTGGCAGGCCGGCGGCTCAGCGGCTGGCTCGCCGGTGCGTCAATGGCGGCCACCACGTTTTCGATCGATACCCCTCTTTATGTTGCGGGAATCGTGGGCACGCGGGGCCTTGCGGCGAACTGGGAGTGGTGGGGCTTTGGGCTGGCGCACGTGGCGATGGCCGTGGTGTTTGCACCGTTATGGCGACGCAGCGGCGTGCTCACTGATGCCGCATTCACGGAGCTGCGATATGGAGGCCCTGCCGCTGCCTGGCTACGCGGTATCAAGGCTTTTCTGCTGGCGTTACCGGTGAACTGCATCGGCATCGGTTATGCCTTCCTCGCCATGCGCAAGGTGGTCGAGGCACTGGGCATCGTCTCCGATCAGCCGATTCAGGCAGCCGGTGGCCTCTCCGACACGTTGGTGCTGCTGATCATCGTGGCCGCCCTGGTGCTCGCTTACACCGTTGCCGGTGGATTGTGGGCCGTGGTGATCACCGATTTCATTCAGCTCCTGCTGGCACTGCTGGGGGCAGGTGCTGTGGCGTGGGCTGCTGTTCATGCTGCCGGGGGAATGCAATCACTGCTGGATCAGTTGGATGCGCTGGGCCGCCCTGAACTGTTGTCGATCGTGCCCTGGCGCTGGGGCTCCGATGGTTTCGACTGGATCGGCGGTGCGGGGATCAGTGTCTCCACCTTTCTGGCTTATCTCACCGTGCAGTGGTGGAGTTTCCGCCGCAGTGACGGCGGTGGTGAGTTCATCCAACGGATGCTGGCCACCAAGGATGAACAGCAGGCGCGGCTCGCAGGCTGGGTGTTCCTGGTGGTCAACTACCTGCTGCGCAGTTGGCTCTGGGTGATTGTGGCCCTGGCGGCCCTGGTGCTGCTTCCTGACCAGGCCGACTGGGAACTCAGCTATCCGACACTCGCGGTTCAGTTTCTGCCCCCGGTGGTGCTCGGACTGGTGGTGGTCTCTCTGGTGGCTGCCTTCATGAGCACCGTGAGTACATCCGTCAACTGGGGAGCGAGTTACCTCACTCACGATCTGTATCAGCGCTTCCTGCGGCCCAATGCTTCTCAGCGGGAGCTTCTGTTGGTGGGTCAGCTGATGAGTGTGTTGCTGCTGGTGCTGGGTGTGGTCACCGCGTTGATCAGTGACAGCATCGGCACGGTGTTCCGGCTGGTGATCGCCATCGGCACCGGCCCGGGTGTCGTTCTTGTGCTGCGCTGGTTCTGGTGGCGGATCAATGCCGCAGCCGAGCTGGCCGCCATGCTCTGCGGGTTTGTGGTGGGCCTGGTGACCTCGGTGGTTCCTCTGCTTCAGATCGCTGACTATGGAGAACGATTGATGGTGACCACAGGCTTCACGGCGGTGGTCTGGATCACGGTGATGCTGTTGACCCCGCCGGAGTCCCCGGCTGTTCTGGAACGGTTCGTGCTGAAGGTTCGTCCTCCGGGACCTGGCTGGAGCCAGTGGCGCCGTGGCCTTGAGGCGACCGCATCAGAATCCCTCTCAGATCTGCTGGCTCGTTTTCTATTCAGTTCGGGATTGCTGTTCGGAGCTTTGCTTGGATCAGGCGCATTCCTGTTGCATCAGCAGCTGATGGGTTGGTTCGGCATGGTTCTGGCAGTGGTGTCTTGGATGCTTCTGCGCTGGACCGGACGATCCGCTGCTCCGGTCTGATCGGGCGCCAGTCACAATGCTCAGACATCCGGCAGCGATTTGGCTTTTTTCCGCAGCACCTTGCTTCCCATCTTGATCGTGGCACTGTTCGCGCTGGCCCTTGTCGCTGTGAGCGCTCGCATCTGGCTCCCAGGCGACATGCTGGCGCCTGCTCCGATCAGCTGAGATTACGATCGGTTGATGGGCGATTCATCCAGCATCCAGAACGAGGACCTCATGGCTGAGCTGGCCATTGATCCTGATGTGCTGGCGCGTGAACTCGCCGCAGAGCTTATGGGCGATCCCCTCGATGAGATTGCCCCGGATGATCCGGAAGGCGATGCCCTAGAGGCGGTTCGAGCTTGTGATGAGGGCCTGGAATGGCTCAAGCAGGGGCATGACCAGCGCCTTCAGGGACTGAGGGTGTTCTGTGAACATCGCGACCCCCGTGCCGTTCCCCTGCTCCTGCCACTGCTCGATGAAACCTGTCCAGTGGTGCGGATGAGTGCTGTTTATGCACTGGGTCGGAACCCTTCCCTGCAGGCTGTGGAAGCTCTGCTGCGGCTTCTGCAGCTCGACAGCAATGCTTACGTCCGTAAGGCCACGGCCTGGAGTCTTGGTAATTACCAGGATGCGCCCGTGCTCAATCCATTGATCAGGGCCCTGCAGGTGGATGTGGCATCCGTGCGTCTTTGGGCTTCTGTGTCACTCGCGGAGGCCGGCAGCACCTCTCCAGTGAAGGCTGATCTCGCGGCAGGTCAGCTGCTGCTGAGCCTGAAGATCGACAGTGAACCCGTTGTGCGCAGCAACTGCATCTGGGCCCTGGGACGGCTTCACGATCAGCTTGTGAAACCCCGTCAGGATGAGATGGTTGAAGCTTTCGTGGCAGCTCTGCTTCAGGATCGTGAAACAACGGTGCGTGATGAAGCCCGCACTGCCCTTGAGCAGCTCGATAATCCCGAGCTCGTGGATCGTCTTCAGACTCTGCTGGACGAAGGTCTGTTGATCTGATCCGATCACGTAACAGGGAACTCCGGCTCCTATCACTTCCCCTTAACATGCGTTTAATTCTGTGATGGAGCATGCCTCAGCGCACAGTGCGATTTCGCATTCGCCCCGATGGTCGTGTTGAAGAGCGGGTTGAAGGGGTCACCGGTGAAGCCTGCCTGCAACTCACGGATCGTCTTGAAACAGCGCTAGGCACTGTTGAACGACGCCAGCCCACTTCCGAAGCTTTCACTTCGACCCAGCCCGTCACTCAGTCCCAGTCCCAGTCCGTCGAGCCTTCCTGATGTCTCATTTCAGTACTGTTAAAACCGAACTCCGTCAGCTGGCTCCGCTGCGTGGAGCTCTCGAGGATCTGGGCTACACGCCCGGCGACAGTCAGCAGACCGTGCGTGGTTACAAAGGGCAGACCGTCGAAGCTGAGCTGGCAGTCGCCGTTGACGGTGGTGCCGACTTCGGGTTCCGATGGAACGAATCGAATCATGCCTACGAGTTCGTCACTGATCTGGACCTGTGGCGTCAGCCTGTGCCTGTTGAGCGTTTTCTCTCCCGTCTGACGCAGCGCTATGCACTGAGGTCAGTGCTGGAAGCCACGCGTCATGAAGGATTTGATGTCACAGAGCAGCGTGATTGCCAGGATGGATCTATCGAGCTGGTGGTGACCCGTTGGGACGCCTGAACCAGGTCTTTTGTCCAGAAGGTTGATCCTGTGAAGAATCCAGCGGCTGTCGCCTATGTCGCAACGTCTTTTGATCAAGACGAGCGGACAGGATTGGAGCCTGTCCTGGGCGGCAGGCTTCAGCCCAAGGCGGTGTGGGTTGATGAAGCGGCCTGTATTGGTTGCCGTTACTGCGCGCATGTGGCCACGAACACCTTTGTGATTGAGCCTCATCTCGGGCGCTCCAGGGCAGTTCGTCAGGATGGCGATACCTCTGATTGCATCCAGGAAGCGATCGAGACCTGTCCTGTGGACTGCATCCACTGGGTTGCTTTTAATGATCTGCCAGGGCTCAAGCGTCAGCTGGATGCCCAGGAACTGCTGCCGATGGGTGTTCCGTCGCCAGCTCGACCACGTCGTCAGCTTCCTCGCAACACTCATCACGGCTGATGGGGAGTTCCGGTCTGCCAACCCGTCGCTTCGGGCGCACCGAGATTTCAATGCCAGTGCTGTCACTGGGAGGCATGCGCTTTCAGCAGAGCTGGAGTGATCTTGAGGCCGATGCGATCACAGCTCAATCCCAGCAGTTGTTGCGCAGCACGCTGAAACGAGCAGTGCAGACGGGTTTTCATCATGTGGAAACCGCCCGCCACTACGGCAGTTCAGAGCGACAGCTCGGCTGGGCCCTGCCGGATTGTCCTGATCCATCGCGAATCCTGCAGACCAAGGTTCCACCTCAGTCAGATGCGGCGCTTTTCGAAGCTGATCTTGAACTGTCCTTCACCCGTCTCGATGTGGATCGTGTGGATCTGCTGTCGATTCATGGCATCAATCTCCATTCCCATCTCGATCAGACGATCCGACCCGGAGGCTGCCTTGATGTCGTGCGTCGCTGGCAGGCCCAAGGCCGGATCGGTCATGTGGGCTTCTCCACCCATGGAGACACCGATCTCATTGTTGATGCCATCGAAACGGGCGTTTTCGATTACGTGAACCTGCACTGGTACTTCATCCGTCAGGACAACGAGCCGGCGATCGCAGCAGCCAGTCGTCAGGACATGGGCGTGTTCATCATCAGTCCCACCGATAAGGGAGGGCACCTGCACACCCCCGGACCCCGCCTGCTGGAGCTCACGCAACCCTTGCATCCGATTGTGTTCAATGATCTCTTCTGCCTCCGTGATTCGCGGGTGCACACGTTGAGCGTTGGTGCTGCACGTCCCCAAGACCTTGATCTGCATCTCGAGGCGGTTTCCCTGCTGGATCAGGCGGAGGAGTTGGTGGCGCCGATCGAATCTCGCCTTCGACTTGCGGAATGCGATGCCCTTGGTGCCTCATGGCTGACAAGTTGGAGAGAGGGATTGCCCGAATGGCAGGACACACCAGGGGAGATCAACCTGCCGATGCTGCTTTGGCTGCACAACCTGCTTGAGGCATGGGATCTGGAGGGCTTCGTCAAGGCGCGTTACGGCTTGCTGGGTCGTGCCGGTCATTGGTTTCCGGGAGCCAATGCCGATGCGCTTGATGCCAGCGTGAGTGAGGAGCTGCTGTTGTCGGTTTTGAATGACAGTCCCTGGAGGGACCGTATTCCCAGCCTTCTGCGCAGCCTGCGTGAGCGGGCGGGCGGCTCTGCTCAGGAGCGACTGTCGTCGGCTTGAACCCCGAGGGGCATTTTGCTGGGCATGCCTGTGGCCCGTGGGTAGGCCCTGGGTGTTGCCGCTTCAGGACCAATCCTGACCAGGGTGCGAGCTCCTCGCTCGCAGGGCAGCTCCATGCGTTGCAGCCTCAGAGAGCGAGCTCTCAGCGGCTTCAGTGCTGATTGGAGCGCCATTTCATCCGTGTCGTGCCAGCGCCCGCGATAGAGCAAGCCCTCTCCGCTCCTGCGCAACAACGGCACGAGGTATTCCGCCACCACCGGAGCTGCGCCCACGGCACGGGCCATCGCAAGATCAAACGTGCCTCGACAACTGGGATCCTGACCCGTGCGTTCCACCCGTTCTGTGCGGACCAGCACCCGATCGCCGAAGCCCATCGACTTCGCCATTGCAGCCACGGCAGCGGTCTTGCGTCCCACTGAATCCACCAGGGTCAGCTCAGCGCCTGGAAGAGCAATGGCCACAGCCAGGCCAGGGAAGCCTCCGCCTGTGCCCACATCGATGCAGCGGCGAGCAGTGTCTGGGCTCATCAGCTCGGGTAACAGAGGCCAGAGGCTGTCAAAAACCTGAGCAATCCAGAAATCTTCCCCCTCCACCAGCCGGGTGAGATTGACGCGGCTGTTCCAGTCTTCAAGCAACTGCTGAAGCTCAATGAACTGTCTCAGCTGTCCGGCATCAGGGCTCCATCCGAGCA
>Ga0208130_1000745_pt1 | contig 16412 bp, 17 predicted proteins | sample ETNtaG_31_FD_185771 | JGI IMG/M metagenome (GOLD analysis project Ga0208130, IMG submission 185771) | Marine microbial and viral communities from oxygen minimum zone, Eastern Pacific Ocean - ETNP201310SV78 (SPAdes) (version 2) | ecosystem: Environmental > Aquatic > Marine > Oceanic ...
TTAAAGGATTAGAGATAAAAGATATTATTTTGATGTCTCACCTCGCAGCATCAAGCGTAAAGGAAGACAAGCAAACAAAAGAGCAGATAGAGATATTTGCTCAAACTACAAAATCTCTCAAATTTAAAAAGAGTCTAGCTAACTCAGGTGCAATATTTAATTTTTCAGAAGCGCACCATGACATTGTCAGGCCAGGAATTGCTATCTATGGCGGCAAGTATAATGAATTTGGAACAAAAAATGTTTCTTCTTTAAGTTCAGAAATTATTTCAATAAGGCCTGTTAAAGCAGGCACTAAAGTGGGTTATGACGGCTCATGGGTTGCAGAGAAAGATTGCCTAATTGGTTCAATTCCTATTGGATATGGTGATGGATTGCCATATTTTACTAATCCAGTAACGGTTAAGATCAAAGGAAGAAATTTCAAAACAACAGGTAAGGCTAATATGGATCTTATAATGATTAATCTTGAACAAGATAAGACAATTAAGATTGGTGACACTGTTCAAATTTGGGACTTTGATTCTGACCTAAGTGAGCTTTCAGAGGAATTTAATACAATTACCTATAACTTATTAGCTAATATCTCAGGTAGAGTCCCAAAAAATTATTTAGAATAGCTTAAGGATTTTGTTTTGCTTAAAGATACGCGGTTTATTTTCGTAACAGGAGGTGTTGTTTCATCTCTAGGGAAAGGAATCGCCTCAGCTTCTATAGGCTCCATTCTAGAGTCAAAAGGATATAAGGTTTCTGTTATCAAACTTGATCCGTATTTTAATGTTGATCCCGGGACTATGAGCCCATTTCAGCATGGTGAAGTATTTGTTCTAGAAGATGGCACTGAAACAGATTTAGATCTTGGGCATTATGAGCGTTTTATTAATAATACTTGTACCAAAAAAAATAATTTTACCGCCGGAAAAATTTATTACTCAGTACTTAGAAAAGAAAGAAAGGGAGAGTATCTAGGAAAGACAGTTCAGATTATTCCTCATATTACTGATGAAATTAAAAGAAGAATTATTGAGGCATCAAAAAATTGTGATATAGCAATTGTTGAAATTGGAGGCACAGTTGGAGATATTGAAAGTCAATCATTTATCGAAGCAATTCGTCAGTTAGGGTTAGAACTAAAGAGTTTTCAAACCGCTTATTTACATTTAACTTTAGTTCCATATCTATCTAATGCAGGAGAACTAAAAACAAAACCCACACAACATTCCGTAAAAGAATTTAGAAGTTTAGGGGTGCAGCCAGATATCTTAATATGTAGATCAGACTTTGAGCTTACTGATGAAAGTAAAGATAAAATTGGCCTTTTCTGTTCCATGCCTAAAGGTACTGTAATTTCATTACCAAACTTAGAAACAATTTATCAGGCACCAGTTTTCTTGGCTAAAGAAGGTTTAGATACAATTCTTACAACAAAACTCCAACTAGAAAAAACTCCTCCAAACTTGAAGGAATGGAAGAAAGTAGTTAAAAGAAAATTGGAACCTTCAAATGAAGTCAAAGTTTCATTTGTTGGTAAATATGTTGATTTAAAAGATGCTTATTTTTCTTTAATAGAAGCACTAGATCATGCAGGAATACATAATGATACAAAAGTAACAATTAAATTTGTGAACTCTGAAGGATTAGATAATAAAAATTATAAAAAGTCTTTGAAGGGATCTGATGCAATACTAGTTCCTGGGGGTTTTGGAGATAGAGGTATTGAAGGCATGATAATGGCTGCTCGATATGCAAGAGAAACAAAAATACCATATTTTGGTATTTGTTTAGGCTTGCAGATAGCAATTATTGAAATGGCAAGAAATTTGCTGAAACTCAAAGATGCTAATAGCACAGAGTTTAAGAAAAACACTAAAAATAATGTTATTTCATTAGTTACTGAATGGAAAAATGATGATGGGACTATTGAAAAGAGAGATCAGAAATCCGATAAGGGCGGAACTATGAGGCTTGGCGCTCAAAAAGCTTCTCTAGAAAAGGGCACATTAGCAAGAAAGCTCTATAAAAATAGTTCAATCTACGAAAGGCATAGACATAGATATGAAGTAAATCCAGAATACATTTCATTGCTTGAAGATAAAGGATTAATAGTCTCTGCTAGATCTGAAATGCACAATCTCGTAGAAATGATTGAGCTGGATGATCATCCTTGGTTTGTTGCTTGTCAATTCCATCCAGAATTTACCTCTAAACCTAAAAAAGGACATCCGTTGTTTAATGATTTCATAAATACAGCTGTAAAATTAAGAGGAAAAAAATGAAGATAAATAATAAAGAGATATCAAATGAAAATAAACTAACAGTATTTGGTGGCGTTAATGTAATCGAATCAGATGAGCTGCTCTTTCAAGTAGCTGAAAAGTTTAAAGAAATATCAGTAAAGTATGACTTTAACTATGTATTTAAAGCATCATTCGATAAAGCCAACCGTTCATCATTAGATTCATTTAGAGGGCCAGGCTTAGATGATGGTCTTGAAAGCCTTCAAAAAGTTAAGGATAGATTTGAGCTGCCATTAATCACAGATATTCACGAACCAGACCAAGCTGGACCAGTCGCAGATGTTTGTGATGTTATACAAATACCAGCTTTCCTATGTAGGCAAACTGATTTAATTGTTGCAGCTTCAAAAACAAAAAAAATAATAAATATAAAGAAACCCCAATTTTCCTCGGCTAAAGAAATGTTTCACGCTGTTAAAAAATGTAATGCAGCCGGAAACGAAGATGTAATCTTATGCGAAAGGGGCAATATATTTGGATACAACAATCTTGTTGTTGATACTCTTAACTTTCAGATTCTTAAACAAGAAGGCAACCCTGTTTTTTTTGATGTTACGCATTCTCTGCAACAGCCAGGTATGCTTGAGAAGAGTACAGGAGGTAGGGGCCAGTATGTTTATGAGTTAGCTAAAGCTGGAATTTCACAAAATATTGCAGGACTTTTTCTTGAAACACACCCTGATCCTAGTGAAGCTAAGTGTGATGGACCATGTGCTTTGAAACTATCAGAGTTAGATAGCTTTATGGAAAGAGTTATAGCTTTAGATGAGTTTGTAAAGAATATCTAGAATGAATATTGCAAAAATAAGTTCTTTTGAAGTGCTTGATTCAAGGGGCAGGCCAACTTTATGCACTAAGGTCATTCTTGATGATGGTAGTGTTGGAGCTGCACTTGTGCCAAGCGGTGCATCAACAGGAAAACTTGAAGCACATGAATTAAGAGATAAAGATGATTCACGATATCAAGGCTTAGGCACAATTCAAGCTGCAACAAATGCAGAATCAATGTTGAAATCTTTAAGCGATATAAGTCCAGAAGATCAGCTGGCTATTGATGAAAGATTAATTGAATTAGATGGCACAAAAAATAAATCAAAGCTTGGTGCAAATGCAATTTTGTCAGTATCTCTAGCATGTGCAAGAGCAGCAGCAAATTCACTTAATACTCCCCTATATGAATATTTAAATATTGTTTATGGGAATATTTCTGGACATAAATCTTCAATGTCCATCCCCGTGCCTATGCTAAATATTATGAATGGTGGTTGCCATGCAAATAATGATGTTGATATCCAAGAATTTATGATAATTCCATCCAATAAATATCCATTTAAAGAAGGTTTGATGAAAGCTGTTGAGGTTTATATGAACCTAAAAAAACATTTATCCAATAATGGTCATAGTGTTTCAGTAGGTGATGAAGGTGGTTTTGCTCCTAACCTAGGAACATCAGAACAAGTCTTGGAAACAATAATAACTTCAATAGAAGAATTAGGCTTAGTTTACTTGGATGATATTTCTATTGCTCTAGATTGTGCTGCATCTGAGTTATTTAGAAACAATTCTTATCATTTAGTTGGTGAGGACAAAATATTGTCTAGCGACCAGATGGTTGAGTACATTGCCAAGCTGTCTAAAAAGTTTGAAATCAAATCTATAGAAGACCCATTTGATGAAGCAGATTGGGACTCATGGAAGAAATTCACTAAAATTAATGATAACTTGCAAATAGTTGGTGATGATATTTTTGTAACTCAAGAAGAAATACTCAAAAAAGGTATAGATGAAGGCGCTGCAAACTCTATTCTTATAAAACTAAATCAAGTTGGAACCTTATCAGAAACTATGAAGACAATCTCTCTAGCTAAACAGCATAATTTTGGGACAGTTATATCTCACAGATCTGGTGAAACAGAGGATTCTTTTATCTCAGACTTAGCAGTAGCTGTGGATGCAAAGCAGATAAAAACTGGTGCTCCGGCAAGATCAGATAGAACTGCAAAATACAACCGCTTGCTTATGATAGAGGATGAGCTTTATCCATGAGCTCATTCAAAAAAATTTTAAAAATTTTGATTTTATTATTTATGATGATTCTCTCTGCATCACTTGCATATGACATCCTATATGGGCAGTTTAGTTTTAATGAAAATAAAAAAATAGAATCTCTTATAAGTAAGAAAGAAAAAGAACTTATAGATATTTCAAATGAAAATGAATTCCTCAAAGAGGAGATCAGTCTCTTAAAAAATAATGATGAATATGTTGAACATATAGCGAGAGAAAATTTAGGACTTATAAAAGACGAAGAAGAATATATAGATGATGAGCCAGAATAAAAAAGTTTTTGCGATTATTCCTTCCGCTGGTTCTGGTACAAGGTTTAGCTCAAAACTACCAAAACAATACTTTAAGATTGATAACGAAACCATCATTGAGAAAACACTCAAACACTTCATTAGACTTAAAGAAATAGAAAAAATTATAATTCCTGTAAGCCCAGAAGATAAACATATCCTAGATTTAGAAGTTGTAAAGAATGAAAGAATTCAAGTTATTAACGGTGGAGCTACAAGAGCTGAGTCAGTCTTAGAAGGTCTAAAGCTTCTTGCTTCAGGAAGTACTGTTATTGTGCATGATGTGGTCAGGCCTTTTGTGAGCCCTGACATGATTATTAATCTTATTAATAATTTCAATTATGAAAACGAAGATGCGTTGATTTATGGAATACCGGTATATGAAGCTCTTAAAAAAATAAATTTAGAGAATCTTTCTGTTAAAAGTAGTGTAGATAGAAATGAATTTTATTTAGCTCAAACTCCACAAATTTGTTTGACAGATTTTTTAAGAGATTCTATTGAATCATGTCTAAAAGATAATTTTATACCAGGCGATGAGTCAGAAGCCATTGAAAGAGCTGGTGGTGAGATAAGATTTTTACCTGGTGAAAGATCCAATATAAAGATAACAGTTAATGAAGATATGCCAGAGGAAAGGATTGGCAATGGTTTTGATAGCCATAGATTTAAAAATGGGGATGGTTTAATGATCGGGGGATTTAAAGTGCCATCAAGATTCAGTTTTGATGCTCATTCAGATGGAGATATTGTTTTGCATGCCATAATTGATTCTATGCTTGGGTCTCTGGGTCTGGGTGACATTGGTGTTCATTTTCCAAATACTGAGGAATGGAAAAATGCTTCAGGAAGAAAGTTATTTAAATTAACTGATGAAATGATCAAGGAAAAAGGGTATTCAATTAAACAGGTTGATATAATCGTAATACTTGAGGAACCTAAACTCACTCCTCATCGAGATGGGATAGTCAATAGTCTTGTAGACATTACAGGTTTATCTGAAGCTAATATTGGTTTCAAAGCAAAAACATCTGAAAAAATGGGTTTTATTGGAAAAAATGAAGGAGCAGCTTGTCTTGTAGTGACAAAATTAAACAAATGAATATTTTATTAACAAATGATGACGGAATCGATTCAAAAATTACTCGAGCTTTATTTGAAAAGTTAAGCGAGAATCATAAAGTAACATTAATTGCTCCAAAGCATGATAAAAGCGGCCAAGCTGCAGCAATTACCCTTAGATCATCAGTGGAGATTGAAAAATTAGATGAGAATATTTATTCGGTTGATGGTACTCCAGCTGACTGTGTCTTTATGGGTCTTATGGCAATAATGAAAGAAGTCCCTGATATTATCGTATCTGGTATTAATAAAGGGGCAAATATGGGAGATGATGTAATTCACTCTGGGACATTGGGTGCAGCTTTTACAGGAAGAAAGTTGAAGTATCCACCAATTGCTAGCTCTATATCTGGAAAGTCATTTGAGCATTATGAGTCAGCAGTACTCTCTACAGAATTAATGCTGAACTATGTCATTGAAAACTATTCAGATGAAGGGCACGATGGAGTTGTTTTCAATATAAACATACCTAATTTGCCTTTTAATGAATTAGAAGGCTTCTCTTTTACTCGTCTTGGTAGCAGGGGAATACCGCTAGCACCAGAATTTGATGGAGATGAGAATAAAGTAAGCTATAAAATTGGAAAATCTGGTGAGCCTAATGGAGATCTAACAGGAACAGATTTTGAGGCTATTATGAAAAAGAATGTTTCTGTGACTCCACTATTTTGGGATATGACAAATCTTGAAAAAGCTCGTGGAAAATTACCAAATGCCTAAATTTTTATACAGATTTCTAGCAGGATTCTTTATGGGAGTTGCTGAAATTACTCCTGGCATCTCCGGTGCTACTATTGCAGGTATATTTAATGTTTACAGAGGGTTTATTGCTTTCTTAAATTCTATTAACCCAATTAAATTAAATCTGGGAATAAAAACTTTTTTTAAAGAAATCGATGTAAATTTTATTACACCATTATTGGTTGGGATGTCGATTTCGATTTATCTTTCAGCATTTGCTATTGATTACCTGATGAATAGTTACCTGTTTTTCTTTAAATTATTTCTTTCTTTGGTGATGGTTGTGGCAGTAATTAAAAATTGTTTCTTTGATCAGTCTTTTAAAGAATCTACAGGCTATTTACTAACATTTGCTACTGGAATTTTCATCGCAACAATTATATCTCTGTCTATCATCCAGTTAGATTTTAATAATTTTTTTCTGCTATTAATATCAGGTCTTTTAGCTTTTACAGCCTTCTTATTGCCAGGAATTTCTGGGTCTTTAGTTATGGTTATTCTTGGAGTTTATGAAAGTATTATCGTAAGCATAAAAGATCTAGACTTTTACTCTCTAATCCCATTCATTTTAGGAATAGGGTTATCCTTTTTAATAGTGCCTAAACAGATTTTAAATCAGATCAAACAAAATGAAATTCAAACAAAAGTCTTTTTTTCAGGTTTGATATTTGGCTCGGTTCCAGCTGTTTGGGTGCACTTAAATTAACTTTCTTTCAATAAGCTTAATTTATCCTTTTCTTCAGCATACCTATCAGCATCTGGTAATGCTTCTTTCTTTTCTGAGATATTAGGCCATTCTTGAGAGAGTCTCTCATTAATTTCAATAAATGGTATCTGATCAGGTGGTAGTTCATCCTCAGAATAAATTGCATCTACAGGACATTCTGGCTCACATAACCCACAATCTATACATTCATCTGGATTTATAACTAGAAAGTTCTCACCTTCATAAAAACAGTCAACTGGACACACTTCAACACAATCGGTGTGCTTACATTCAATGCATGATTCTGTAACAATAAAAGCCATATGAGTATTTTACTTTATTAATAGGGTTGCAATTAATTATTAAAAGTTAAAAAATTTATAATTATCTAGACTATATAATTAATATATGATCTAATACTGTATATATATACACTATAGGATAAAAAATGGCAGATACAAAAAAACAATCACTCGATACCGCGCTTAAACAAATTGAAAGCCAATTTGGAAAAGGAACAATTATGAAATTAGGGACAAGGGAAACTGTTGAAGTTCCTTCTATTCCCACTGGATCTTTTGGCTTAGATAAGGCATTAGGTATTGGCGGCCTTCCAAAAGGGAGAGTCTGCGAAATATATGGCCCAGAATCATCTGGTAAAACTACGCTTACTTTACAAATAATTGCAGAATGTCAGAAAGCTGGTGGAAGCGCGGCATTTATAGATGCTGAACATGCTCTTGATCCAGAATATGCAAAAGCCCTAGGTGTCGATATTGATGAATTATTACTATCCCAACCTGATACTGGTGAGCAAGCATTAGAAGTTACAGATATGCTTGTAAAAAGTGGAAGTCTTGATGTGATTGTTGTTGATAGTGTTGCAGCACTTGTGCCCCGAGCAGAACTAGAAGGTGACATGGGTGATTCTCATGTAGGTCTTCAAGCAAGACTAATGTCCCAAGCTTTACGAAAGATCACAGGTAGTATTCAAAAATCTAATACCTTGGTAATTTTTATTAATCAGATAAGAATGAAAATTGGAGTCATGTTTGGTAGCCCAGAGACAACAACTGGTGGTAATGCTCTCAAGTTTTACTCAAGCGTAAGATTAGACATCAGAAGAATTGGAGCAATTAAAGATGGTGATGAAGTCGTAGGTAATGAAACAAGAGTAAAAGTCGTAAAAAATAAGATGGCGCCTCCGTTCAAAGTTGTGGAATTTCAAATTCTCTACGGTAAAGGTATTAATAAAAATGCAGAAATCATCGAGCATGCTGTCAAAAAAGGAATTATTGAGAAAGCTGGAGCTTGGTATAGCTATAAAGGCGACAAGATAGGTCAAGGGATAGCTAAAACTTCAGAATTCTTAAAAGACAATCCTAAAGTTCTTGAAGAAATAGAGAATTTGGTTTTAGAAGACTAACTATTCTCTTGTATATAATCGTCAACTAGTGCCTCTAACACAGTTAGGGGCAATATTCCGTTCATAAGAACAACAGAATGGAAATCTTTAATATTGAATCTGTTTCCTAGTTCTTTTTTTGCTCTTTCTCTTAACTCTAAAATCTTTATTCTTCCGATCATGTAAGAAGTAGCTTGCCCAGGCCAAACAATATATCTCTCAATTTCTGACTCTGATTCACTTCTTACTTCACCAGCATTATCCATCATGTATAGGATTGCCTCTTCTCTTGTCCATTTTTTTGCATGAAGCCCTGTATCTACAACTAACCTTGCTGCTCTAAAAAGTTCAGACTGCAATGAGCCTATCATTTCATATGGATCTTTGATCAAACCAGCCTCAATTGATAGTCTTTCAGCATACAAAGCCCATCCCTCTGTAAATGCTGAGGTTCTATAACCAAATTTATTCCATAAAGTTTGATTTTCATTTTCTTGGTTAAGTGCTATTTGTAAATGGTGACCAGGAACTGCTTCATGGAATGATAGAGCTGGCATTTTAAATGTTTGTGTTGCATTGATATCATATAAATTTGCATACCAGGCTGCAGGCCTTGATCCATCGAGAGATGATCCTTGATAGTAGCCACCCGCTGCACTCTTCTCTGAAAAAATAGGTACTCTTTTTACAATAACTTTTGCTTGAGGTAATTCATTGAAGTAATTGGGGAGTATTTCATAAGTCTCCTCATTAATTCTTCTATATTCTTCTAGTATTGCCTCTCTTCCTTTATCTGAATCCTCAAATAGAAATCTTGGATCGCTATTAAGTTCTACAAATAATTCTGCTAAAGGCCTTCTAGTATCATACCCTTCATCAGATAGAATGTTTTTAATTTCTGACTGTATTTCTTCAACTAACTTAAGCCCAAGTTTATGAATTTCATCTGCTGTTAGATTTGTAGTTGTATAAATTTGAAGCCTATGTTTGTAATAGTCATCACCATTAGGTAAGCTCCAGACCCCATCAAATTCTCTTGCTCCTTGTGAGTTTGTTTCAACAAGAATTTTCAATTTTGCATAAGAGGTTTTAAAATTTTTTATGGCTTCTTTAAGCTCAATAACCATTTCTGCTTTTTTATCATCACTAGTATCAAATTTTTCTATGCCCTCTATGAAGCTTACATAAAGTGGATGATCATCATTAGGCGTTTCAATTAACGAAGTAAGCTGGTTAAGAGTTTTTTCATAGACGAACTTTGGAGAATAAATACCTTCTTTGGCTCTCTGTTCTTCAAAAATCATGAGCTCATCAATTACACGGGGTATCTCATTAACTCTTTTTATATAATCTTCAGCATCCTTTTCATTACTAAGTCTATGGGTATCAGTCATGAAATTTACAAAATGCAGATGACTGCCATAAAACTGAATAAAAGGACCCATAAAGTATCTAAAATTTTCAAATCCTCTTTTCTCGATTCCCGCAGAAAATTTAGCTACTTGTAAGTTAAGTTTTGCTGAATGTGGCAATTTTTCTTCATTAAAGCTATTTAATTTAGAATAATATTTCAAAAATTCTTCATGATTTTTTTCTGCTTTTTCAACTGAGTAATCATCTAGTTTTTCATTATGATTTGTCAGAAAATCAAGTTGGTGCAGCCCAAGACTTGTAAGAGTTTCTGGGTTATCTAGAATTGGTTGCAAGACTGATTCATCTAAAAATTTATCTAGACTATTTGTTGCAGGAGTAGCTAAGTCCTTAGCAAAATCTTTCAATGCTCTTTCTGCAAAAAAATTTGGATTGAAAGCTATGATCACCAGGAATGCAAATAAAAGTGCTCCTAATAAAAAACCCCCAATTGATGTAAAAAATCTAATCATTTTTCTTCCTCTAAGATTTGCTTGATTTCGTCTATATTTAATTCATGTTTTTCATTTGTTTTTCTAGATACAAATTCATACTTACTATGAGCATAATTTCGAGGACCAATAATAATTGAAAATGGTATGCCCAAAATTTCATTTTCAGCAAACTTATTGCCTGCTCTAATGTCTCGATCATCAAGAATCACATCATGACCTGCATCTTTTAATATTTGGTAAACACTTTCACACTCTTTCATAACTTCTTCTTTAGAAGGATCCAAACAAATAACATTTACATGGTATGGAGCAATTGAATAAGGCCAAATGATGCCCTTATCATCATGATTCTGTTCAATTGAGGCGGCGACAATTCTTGATACACCAATACCATAGCAGCCCATGAAGACGTTTATATCTTTTCCAGATGAATCCTTAAGTGTTGCTGACATTTTATCGCTATATTTTTGACCTAACTGAAAAATATGCCCAACTTCAATACCTCTTTTTATTTGCAACTTTCCTTTTCCATCCGGAGAATCTGCTCCATCAAGTTCACTAGGATCATTTTCATATTCGAGTACTTCAACATTTGCTGCAAAATCACTTGAATTACTTATAGCTAATAAATCTTCTCCAGAGTCAGCAATAATATGGAATTCTTCACTAACGTCTCCTCCAATATTGCCAGCATCAGCTTTTACAATGCGGTAATCTAATCCTATTTCATCAAAAGTGCTAATGTATGCATTTTTCATGTTTATATAACTTTGTTCCATTCCATTTGCATCAATATCGAAACTATAAGCATCTTTCATTAAAAACTCTCTAGATCTCATTACTCCAAACCTTGGACGTATCTCATCTCTAAATTTTGTTTGTATTTGATACATATTTATTGGCAATTCTTTATAGCTTATGGGGTAGCTTCTGAATATTTCACACATAATTTCTTCATGTGTAGGGCCTAAAACAAAGTCTCTATCTGACCTATCTTTGAATTTGAGCAATTCTTTACCATATTGGTCATATCTTTCTGATTCTTTCCATAGCTCAGCTGGTTGGACCATAGGCATAAGTATTTCTTGGGCACCATAATCATTTAGGTTTTTACGCACAATATTCTCAACTTTTTTTAGAACATTAAGTCCAATTGGTAGCCAGTTATAGATACCTGCAGCAGTTTTCTTAATCATGCCGCTTCTTATCATTAACTTGTGACTTATTAATTCTGCATCAGAGGGATCTTGCTTGCTTGTAGGGACGAATAATTTTGAGAAATACACTATAATCTCCAAGATTAATTATATGGTAATTTAATAAGGAATATGCCTATTTACGAGTATTATTGCGAAGTATGTAATTCTAATTTTGAAGTTTTTCAGAAAATGGATGAAAAAGCTTTAAAAGAATGCATTAAATGTAACAAATCAACTAAAGTGGTAAAATTACTATCTGCTCCTGGTTTTAGGTTAAAAGGGAGCGGTTGGTACGAGACAGATTTTAAAAATAATAATAAAAAGAATCTCCATACTGCTGATAACAAAAAGGATAATGATTAAATAATGAGAACACATCATTGCGGAAAACTAAATAAAGACCATCTTAATAATGAAGTCACAATCTGTGGCTGGATTCACCGAAGACGAGATCATGGAGGTGTTATATTTTTAGATGTAAGAGATACAACCGGCATAGTACAGGTTGTAGTAAACCCAGAGAATGATCAAGCTTTTAAAATCGCTGATGAAATTAGATCTGAATATGTAATAAAAGCTATAGGAATAGTTGAGGGCAGGCCAGATGATTCACAAAATGAACAACTTACAACTGGCGAAATTGAAATTAAAAGCACCTCAATAGAATTACTTAATACTGCTGATACACCAGCCTTCCCATTAGACCAGTCAGCAGATGTTGGTGAGGACGTCAGGCTAAAAAACAGGACACTAGATTTGAGAAGGCCTGAGATGCAAAATAATTTACGACTTAAATCTCAGTTGACTAAATCTATTAGGGATTTTCTGGAAACAAATAATTTTGTAGACATAGAAACTCCAATATTGACAAAGGCAACACCTGAGGGTGCAAGAGATTATTTAGTACCAAGTAGAACTAGCCCAGGCAATTTTTTTGCTTTACCTCAATCACCACAACTATTTAAGCAGATGCTTATGATTTCTGGTTTTGATAGATATTATCAAATAGCTAGATGTTTTAGAGATGAAGATCTAAGAGCTGATAGACAACCTGAATTTTCACAAATAGATATTGAAGCATCTTTCGTTAATGAAGAAGATGTGATGAAGCTTGCTGAAGAAATGATTGTTTCAGCATTTAAAAAAATACTGGATGTAGACTTAGGTTCTGTTTCAAAAATGAAATGGCACTTGGCAATGGAAAAATATGGCTGCGATAAACCTGATTTAAGAAACCCACTAGAATTAGTTGAGTTATCAGATATTTTTAAGGAAGAAGAATTTAAAGTATTTTCTGATCCTGCGAATGATGACACTTCAAGGATTGCAGCACTCGTTGTACCGGAAGGTGAAAAGATTGGAAGAGGGCAGATAGATAGATACACAGACTTTGTTAAAGAGTTTGGTGCTAAAGGCCTCGCTTATATAAGAGTTGAGGGTGAAGATTCATCTAGTCTTTCATCACCTATTCTTAAATATCTCTCAGAAGAATGTTTAAAAAATATTTTGGCGAATTTAGATGTGAAGAAGGGCGATCTTATTTTCTTTGGAGCAGGAAAAGCAAAAATTGTTAATGATTATATGAGCAGACTAATAACAAGATTAGGAAACGACCTTGGGCTTACTAAGGACGGTTATACAGCATGTTGGGTAACAGATTTCCCTATGTTTGAAGAAGCTTCAGATGGCTCCCTTACATCCTTGCACCACCCTTTTACTTCACCAGTGGAATCAAATGTTGAAGAGCTAAATAAGTTAGAACCTCTAGAAATAAATTCAAAAGCATACGACATGGTTATAAATGGTATAGAAATTGGTGGTGGATCAATAAGAATACATAGAAAAGATATGCAAGAAAAAGTTTTTGATTTACTTGGTTTATCGCAAGAAGAAGCACAGCAAAAATTTGGTTTTTTCCTAAAAACATTAACTTCTGGATGTCCGCCGCATGGTGGAATAGCATTTGGGCTAGATAGGCTAGCAATGCTTATGGTTGGAGCAGAATCAATTAGGGATGTAATAGCTTTCCCAAAAACACAGTCAGCAGTTTGTTTGCTTACAGAAGCGCCTGGTTCAGTCAGAGATGAGAGTCTTGAAGAGCTTCATATCTCAAGAAAGGAGGACTGAAATGGCAGGTCATTCAAAATGGGCAAATATAAAACATAGAAAGGCTAGACAGGACGCAAAACGTGGCGCAGTTTTCACAAAGATTATCAGAGAATTAACAGTAGCTGCCAAAGACGGCGGTGGTATCGTGGAGGATAATCCAAGATTAAGGTTGGCATATGATAAAGCGTTATCAGCCAATATGACAAAAGATACAATCAATAGAGCAATTCAGAGAGGTGCTGGTGGCCAAGAAGGTCAAAACTTAGAGGAAGTTATCTATGAAGGTTATGCTCCTGGAGGAGTAGCAGTCTTTATCAAAACATTGACTGATAATAAAAACAGAACCGTTTCAGAAATAAGGCATGCATTTACAAAATACGGTGGAAATTTAGGAACCTCAGGAAGTGTTGCATACCTTTTTGAAGCTAAAGGGAAAATATTAGTTGATGCAGACTTATCTGACGAGACGTTATATGACATTGCAGCAGAAAATGGTGCTGATGACATAAATGAGCTTGATGAAAGTAAAACAGAACTAGTTTGCGACCCTAAAGACTTATCAAACTTGAAAGAGAAGTTAGAGTTAGGTAATTTTAATGTTGAGGCTTCAGAAATTGTAATGGAAACTGAAACAAACATAACACTTGATGCAGAGCAATCAGAAAAAAATATGAAATTAACCGATGCTATTGAAGATTTGGACGATGTGCAGGAAGTTTTCACAAACGCTGACTTAGATCAATCAGTTTTTACATCATGACAATAAACCAAAGAAAAAAAGGCCATGATTTTGAAAGAAAAATTGCTAAAAAATTACAAGAGGATCTCAATCTAGCAAAGCCAGTTAGAAGAATATTAAGCCAATATCAAGAGAAAAATCACCCAGATCTTAAGTTGGGAAGATGGAATATTGAGTGTAAAGCTTATAAAAAAGGTTTCGAACCTGCTACAGCTTGGTGGGAACAAGTATTGGGTGTCACAAGAGATGGAGAATTCCCAGCACTTATCTATAAATTCGATAACAAGCCGATTAGGGTAAGAATTATGATGAAGAATCTAAATGGAGATTTTTATGATAAAACTAAAGTTGTTGATTTAAATTGGGATAGCTTTATTTATTTAATCAGTCAAAAGTATGAAGAAGATCTGGAGGGTCATAAGTAATGGATTTTGATGCATTAGAACTATTATTTCAGGCATCTTTGCCAGTCCAAATCATATTAGGAATTCTAGTAATAGCATCAATAACGTCTTGGGTACTAATATTCGAAAAATATTTCACATTATCAAGGTCTACAGATGTTTCCCACGAGCTAGAAGATAGATTTTGGGAAGGGGAAAAAATAGAATCTCTCTACATGTCTCTAAAAGAAAAAGACATAAATGATTTAGAGACATCAGAGTTAATTTTTGTTTCAACTTATGACAGTCTAAATTCCAATAAAGCCCCCTCAGACAATATCGAATCAACTGAAAGACTAATCAGAGTGATAGTTAATAGAGAGGAAGAACGGCTTTCAAAAAATTTATCTTTGTTGGCTACTATCAGCTCAAGTGCACCATATATAGGTTTATTAGGGACTGTTATAGGGATAATCAATGCGTTTCAAGGATTATCTACTACTGCACAATTAACTTTAAGTTCTGTTGCTCCAGGCATCTCTGAAGCACTAGTTGCTACAGCTGTTGGTTTGCTAGCAGCAATACCAGCTTTAATTGCTTATAACCAATTTTCCAAAAAATTAGATAATTTAATTAACGGTTCCTTAGCTTTTGCAGAACAATTAATCATCCAAATAAGTAAAAAATAATTATATGCTCCTAGAAAAAAGAAGCAGGTCAACAAAAGTAATAAATGAAATAAATGTTGTGCCTTACGTAGACATCATGCTTGTTTTATTGGTGATTTTTATGGTTGTAGCACCTTTAGCTGTTCAAGGGCTAGATATAAATCTTCCCAATACTCCAGCTGAGGAAATTGAGTTAGAGAATACTCAGCCTTTTATAATAGATGTTAATGAGAATGGAAATTATTTCATAGAAGAAGATGGAGACAATGTACAAGTTTCATTGGGCTTCATTGAAGACAGATTTTCAAGAATTATAAGATCTAATCCTGATATAGAAATAATTGTAAGAGGAGATCAAAATACCTCTTATCAGTCTATAGCAGAGCTTTTAAGCGTTTTACAAGCAAATGGAGCAAATAACTTTTCATTAGCAACACAACCATGATTAGGTGGTTAACTGCTCTCTTTTTTTCAATTGCTGTTCATTTGGGAATTCTTTTTGGTTACAGCGCGTTTTCTTTAGAAAGCAATGAACCTTTGAAAAGAAAAATAACTAATGTAAATTTTTTAGAAAGTGAAATTGATGAAAAAGTTGAAATAAAAAAGCCTAAAACCTCAAACCCAAAAACGAAAAAAGAAAAGAAAGATCAAGCAATCAAAAAACCTCAAGAGGAAATAAAGGAGATTAAGAACTTAGACGAATACCTTAAGGAAGAAGAGCTTAAAAAAGAGAATGATTATAGATTAGGTATTGTTGAACAAATTAGTTCCAAAGTTATCAAAGACATAGAGGGTCTTTGGGTAAGGCCAAATAATATTTC
>Ga0208130_1000749_pt1 | contig 16342 bp, 16 predicted proteins | sample ETNtaG_31_FD_185771 | JGI IMG/M metagenome (GOLD analysis project Ga0208130, IMG submission 185771) | Marine microbial and viral communities from oxygen minimum zone, Eastern Pacific Ocean - ETNP201310SV78 (SPAdes) (version 2) | ecosystem: Environmental > Aquatic > Marine > Oceanic ...
ACTAAAATCTTTGCTTTCTTTGAGATTTTTCCTTTCAGCTATTAGCTTTTCTATTTCTTCCAATTCAGAATCACTAATTTCAATTTGCTTATCCCATTCCGATGGTTTTTTATTGAATACTCCTAAAATGCTACCCGCAAATAATAATGACTGTTTGACGTTTCGAGTGTTTGAAGAGTCTTTATTTTTTAAAAGCTCATTAATAGAAGTTAATACTTTAGGTATATCAAGATCATTAGAAAAATTTTCTATGAGATTTTCATCAATTTCACCATCTAAATCATCATCACAGTTGCAAAGAAAATCATAAGCTTTATCCAGTAATACTTTGGACTGTTTAATCACATTTTCATTCCAATCAAGTGATTTTCTATAATGTGAGGATAGCAGCGCTAGTCTGATTGTTTCTCCATCATATTCTTTTAATAAATCATTCAAAAGAATAATGTTATTAAGAGATTTTGACATTTTTTCTCCATCTATAGTGACAAAACCGTTATGAATCCAATACTTAGCGTAATCTTCAGGATTATCAGAATTAACGCTTGCACAAGATTGAGCGATTTCATTTTCATGATGAGGAAAAAGTAGGTCTTGCCCACCTCCGTGAATATCAAAAGGTATTTTTAGATTTACTTCAGACATTACACAACACTCTGTATGCCATCCAGGTCTTCCAATACCCCATGGAGACTGCCATCCAGGCTGGTTCTCGCTCGATGGTTTCCATAGAACAAAGTCCTGTTGATTTTTTTTGATATCAGAGACTTGCACTCTGCTTCCAGCAAGTTGTTGATCTATCTCCCTGTTTGATAATTTTCCATACCCCAAATATGAAGGAACATGAAAAAATACATGACCATCTTTTTCATAAGCTTTATCTTTCTGAATTAATTTATTAATAAAATTAACCATGTCCTCAACATATTCTGTTGCCTTTGGCTGAATATCTGGATGAAGTACATTCAAATAAGACATATCTGCATTGTAAATATCTGTATATTTCTTTGTCAGTTCATTAATAGGGATATTGGATTCATTTGCGGCTTCTATTATCTTGTCATCGATATCAGTAATATTTGATACATATGTAACATTTGGATATTTATTTCTTAAGAGTCTTACAAACGAATCAAATACTACTGCCATTCTTGCGTTACCAATGTGTGCGTAGTTGTATACTGTAGGTCCACAAGCATAAATGCGGACATGATTTTGATCTATTGGCTCAAACTTTCTCTTTTTGTTAGATAAAGAATCATATAAATAGATTTCGCTCATAACTATTACTATAACTCAATGACACCTAGTTGATTTAACTTTTCAATAAGGTGCTCCATTGCTAATCCCATGACTGTGCTTTCAAGGCCATTAATGCCGGTAAATAGATCTTTTCCATTAGATTCAAAATGGTAACAGCCACAAGCGCTGTAAGGTTTGTCTAAGTTCAAATAATCTTCAATTTCTTGAAGTGATAATTCTTTCATTTCCAACTCAGTTACATCAAAATTTGACCAAACTTCTTTTCCTTCGTGATATATCGAAATTCCATTATTTTGGAAATGTTTTTTTCCAGACAGAGATGAAAGATGATTCACAGCATCTTCGTGATCAATAGGTTTATCAAAAATCTTCCCATCGATAGTGCACATGTTATCTGATCCAATAACGAATGCATCTAGATTATCTCTACTTACAGTGCATGCTTTTTCAGATGCTAATCTTATTACTTGCTCTCCAAATGGTCTTCCTTGTAATTCCTTTTTAAGTAAATCTTCATCTACATTGGAATTTATAACTTCAAACTGAAGACCAGCTTCTTCAAGCAATTGTCTTCGTATTCTTGAACCGCTTGCAAGAATTAATTTTTTTTTAGTTTCAGAAACTTTTGGTAGCACCAAAGCTAATTGTTATGAGCTAGTTGTTATTAGATTCATAAACTCAGCACGCGTGTCAGGATTTTCTCTAAATGCCCCGAGCATAGTTGATGTTATTGTTGAGCTTTCTGGTTTATGTACTCCTCTTGTTGTCATACATTGATGTTTAGCATTCATCACCACCGCAACACCTTTTGGCTCAAGTACTTCATTTATAACATTTGCTATTTGGGCAGTCATTACTTCTTGGGTTTGAAGTCTTTTACCAAAGATATCAACTACACGAGCAAGCTTACTGATACCCACAATCCTTTTATTTGGTAAGTATCCAACATGAGCTTTTCCAAGAATCGGAACAATGTGATGTTCACAGTGAGATTCAACACGAATGTCTTTTACTATGACCATTTCGTCATACCCTTCGATTTCCTCAAATACTTTTGAAAGCACCTCTTTTGGATCAGTTTCATATCCAGCGAAGAACTGTTCATAAGCCCTAACAACTCTCTTTGGAGTCTCAATTAAGCCTTCTCTATCTGGATTATCTCCAGTCCAGGCAAGCATGGTTCTTACTGCTGCTTCTGCTTCTTCTCGTGTCGGTTTTTTATTATCTGTCATATTTGATCTCCTTTGATCTCCAATGAGGGAATTATATTAATGATATTTATCTTTAAAATAAAGGAAAATTCCTAATCTAGTAAGTTTTTTTTATTTTGAAATGTTAGCTGTTGTTCTATTTTAAAAGCCTTATTAATATCAATTTGTTCATTGGAATTAAGAATTTTTTTAAGAACTTTAATTGAGTCTCTCTCCATTGAAACAATTTTTTTAGCTAGTATATTCGCTCTTTTCATCATGCTTTGTTTGTCATCATGGATTGAGCTAATGCCACCGTATGAAAAAATTTCCTCAACATCGAGCTTTTCTCCAGTGAAGACCATTTCTCTAACTCTTTGTTTTGGAATTATTCTTCCTAAATGCGCACTTCCTACTAATACATCAAAATTTATGCCAGGCATTTGAAAGTAACTATCTTTAGTAGCCAAGACTATGTCAGAAGAGGATGGAATAAAGAAGCCAGCGCCAATTACAAATCCATCACAGCAGCAGATTATAGGAATATCAGAATTATAGATTGCATTAGAGACTTTCCAAAGATAGTCATTTATTACCTCTAGCTTGTCTTTATTAAGGCCATGCTCCTTTCTATCTGCTCCTGCTGAGAAACCTTTACCTTCATTCTCAATGATAATTACTGAAATTTGATCATCAAAAGATGTTTTTTCAATAAGGTCATGCATTTTTATTAAATCATTTGATGAAAAAGCATTTACTGGTGGCGATGAAATAGTTATGTTCATCACTTTATTTTCAATTGCACTCTTTATTGCCATCTCACTTTACTGGAACTATTATTATTAAAACCATTGTAGCAATGTCAAAAATAAAAGCATTAATAAACCCTGTAACGCCATTTCAACAAAATGCTCCAATAGTTTTTTGTGAAGAAACAAAGAAATGTGCTTTTGTTGATCCAGGTGGAGATTTAGAAGTATTGCTAGCATGTGCTGCCAATAATGATCTTGTTCCAGAGAAAATCTTACTTACTCATGGACATATAGATCACGCTGCTGGTGCTACCGAATTAGCTAACATGCTTAACTTGGAAATAATTGGTCCTCATATCGATGACAAGTTTCTACTTGATGAGCTAGAAGCTCAGGGATCTATGCTCGGATTATCAGCACAAAATTGCTCACCAGATTTATGGTTAAATGATGGGGAAACCGTATCAGTAGGCAATGCTTTATTAAATGTATTTCTTACTCCAGGACATACTCCTGGACATATTATTTTTTTTCATAAGCCATCAAAATTGGCTATTGTTGGCGATGTTCTTTTTGCTGGATCCATTGGAAGAACAGATCTACCGGGAGGCAACTATGGGCAATTGATTGAATCTATTAAAACAAAGTTGTGGCCTCTTGGTGAGGATATAGCATTTGTTCCTGGCCATGGACCGCCCTCAAACTTTGAAGTTGAAAGATCAACCAATCCTTTTGTTGCCGATAGTAATTTATAGATTTATTCTAAAACCTACTTCAAATGTTGTTGAGTCATAAAGCGAATTGGTGCTTGCACCAATTGTGAAAGCTGTATATTTACCCCTGTTATAAACAGCCTCGAAACCAAATCGTCTATTTTGATCATCTGAGATTTCATAGATAGTTGGACATTCTAATTCAAGACAAACAACATCATCATTTATAATTGGCTGTGCCTCAGAGGAGATATCTAAGAATATTTTTCCTTCCCAATCATTGCTATCACCAAAATGAATTCCGGATACAAAGTGAGCTTCATATTCATTTTCATCAAAGTTAAACTCATCGTTTTCTACGGACCAGCTTTTAACTCCTAACTCCCCATAAATCTCGAAAGTATTCTTTACTGATAAATCAACTCCACTTGCTGAAATATTACTTAAAATATCTCCAATTCCAGCATGAGCACCTAATCTTAACGAATCTGTTGTTTTATCTACGATTTCTCTTTCAAAATCAATACCATCTCCTCTTCTCTCAAATTTTAGATACAAAGGTCCTGGTAATTTTAGAGAGCTGTTAATAGCTAGGCCATTGTCGGCATTATTAGCTCCAATAAAGCTTATGCCAAGATAGGTGTATCTGTAGTCAAGTTGCTCTCTGTCGAGCCTTCCAGTCTCCTCTGAAAAAACTTGATTAGCTAAAGATATGAGTAATAAGAAACCTAGTAATTTCATTGTTTTCTATGCGTTATCAATAAGTTTAAAGTAATTTCTTGACTCTTGCATAACTTTTGGTGCAAGCCAAAGTGCAGATATTAAGGTCGGTATTGCCATCATTGCAAAAGCACCATCTGCAATATTTATTGCAATATCTATCGGCACGATTGAATAAATAAAAATTCCGATAATATATAAATAAATGTAGAAATTCATTCCAAAATTACCAAATATAAATCTCGCGCAAGTAGCCCCATAATATGAGTAGGTAAATATTGTGCTCAGCCCAAAGCAAATTACACATGCAAAAAGAATAAATCCACCTATATCTCCCAACAATAGATTGAAAGCTTCAGATGTTAAAGTTACTCCTTGTGAAGCTGAAGTTTCCCAAACACCAGAAATCAAAATAATTAAAGCAGTTGCAGTACAAATAATTAGGGTATCAAAAATTGGTCCTGTCATAGCAACTAATCCTTGTTTTACTGGATTTGAAACTTTCGCAACACCGTGAACTAATGACTCAGTACCCATGCCAGCCTCATTTGAAAATGCGCCTCTTCTTACTCCATAAATTAGAACACCAATAAAAGTTCCTCCTGCAACAGCGGTTCCATTAAATGCATCAACAAAAATAAGTTTTAATGCAGGTACCACCAATTCGAAGTTTAATAAAATTGCAATTAACATGGCGCCAAAATAAATAGAGCCCATAAAAGGAACAAGATACGAAGCAACTTCAGCTATTCTTTTAAGCCCGCCAATTACAACAATTCCAGTTATTAAAGCCAGAGCAAAGCCACCATATACATTAAAATTTTCAATATTCGAAAACGCTAAGTCTCCTGTTATTTGGATTAATTGATTGCTCTGAAAAGCCGGTAAACATCCTATCATTCCTGCAATAGCAAAAAAATAAGCCAAGGGAAGCATCTTTCTTGGTAACCCATTCTTTATTACATACATAGGACCACCAAAGACTTGCCCCTCATCATTCTTTTCCCTATACATTACTGATAAAGTGCATGTAAAAAATTTTGTTGCTATCCCGATAATTGCTGTAATCCACATCCAAAAAATAGAACCAGGGCCTGCAATGGAAATAGCTAAAGCAACGCCTGCAATATTTCCCAGCCCTATTGTTCCTGAAAGTGATGTAGTTAGTGCTTGAAAAGGTGTTACCTCTCCATCCTCATTATTTTTTTGTTTTGAGAAGAGAACTTTAAAGGCTTGAGTAAGGTATTTAAATATCTCAAATTTTGAGTAGCATAAGAAAAAAATTCCTGAGCCAATTAAAAGAACTATGAGCCATGGGCCCCATGCAAAAGTAGCAAATTGCTCAGCATAAAAATTTAAATTTTTATCCATTTATTTAACGTCTAGTTTCTTGTGAGACGTCAAAAAAGTTCAGATCTTGGTATGTAAAGCTAGTTTCTGAAATTACCGGCATACCATAATTGTCTTTCCAGTCTTTGTGATATGAGAGGTGATCAGAATCTTGTTTGATTGTAAAAGTAATTAAATATGTATCATTAACGGATCCTGGTAATTTGATATTTCTTGCATAATGAAATCCATCTATCAGATTTATATGTGGTACTAATTCTATAGTTTTACTTGCATCTGTTTCTTGATTGGTAATTTTAGCCCTAACTTGTAGATATGGTATGAAGCTCCCTGGAACTTGACTTGGAATATCAATACCCTCATTCCAGTTAATGAGTGCTTCAATATGCACATCTGTTTCAGATTCAGAAAGATGGAGATTACTGGGAGATGAGAAAATCTTATCTCTTGGAGCTCCTTCAAAAACCACAGTGATATCCTTTGTAATTTTTTCTGTGCCAAGAATCATTTCTGAACTGCTCAGCTGAATTTGAATCAAAGATGTTGTACAAATAATTGAAAGAAAAATCTTTTTACTCATAGCCTTCCACTACTGCATACATCCGATCTGCTCCACCTTCAAGAAGTTGCAGTGCTTTTTTGTACTCTTCACTTCCATATGCAGTTATGGCTATATCATAGGAATCAAATTCAACAACAACATTCCTTGAATAATCACTACCCTCCTTTGTTTCGTGCCTACCTCCTCTGACAAGAAATCTTCCGCCATACTTTTTAATAGCAATTTCAGCTTGTTTGCCATATCTGGCAAGTTTTTCATTATCTATAATGTTTGCCTTTGCTACCCAGTATCCCTTTGGCATTTATTACTTCACTATTAAAGGTTTAATTATTCTCACATCATCTGCAATATATGCGTTCTTTGTTTTTTCGTAATGTGGATGACCGAGCGTTGCTAGATCAGCTGCTTTCTCCATGATTCTTGATTCAAAATTAGCCTCATCGACCAGCTCATCTATTAGGCCTGCCTCAACAGCTTTTGGAAAAGGATATGGGTCTGCATGTAAAAGAACAGAGTATGCATGTTTTTTTGAGACTCTGCTTGCTGCAATTTGCATAATGCTGGTTGGAATATCCATATCATTTCTCACTTCATTAGCTTGTGCAACAAAATCACCCTTAAGACCTATCCGATAATCACAACCGCAGGCAACAAAGAGTCCCATCGCAATGGTGTGACCGGTTAATGCAGCTATAACTGGTCTTGGGAAGGTAAAAATATCATACATAAATCTCATGCCTAGATCGCTCATTTTAGAAATCTTATCCATGTCTCCAGATGAAAAAGTTTTTAAATCGAAGCCAGCTGAAAAAATACCCTCTTTGCCTTTGAGAACTAATGATCCACTATCCTTTGGTACCTCATTCAAACAATTATTAATTGCTTCTAGCATTTCTACTGAAAAGACATTTACCTTTCCATCATTAAGGCTAATTATTGAAACATCATCAATTTTTTCGAGTGTTGCATAATCTGACATTCATCTTCTCCTAAGCATTACTTTTGCACTTTTTGCTACAAAATCTCACCTCATCCCATGATCTTTCCCATTTTTTTCTCCATGAAAAAGGTCTGTTACATGTTACACAAATTTTTTGAGGAAGATTAGATTTTTTTATTCTTTTCAAAGGGTTTTTTCCTCGATAAAAGTTTCAGCAGCTTTGAAGATTCTCAATTTTCTTTCTTGATCAAGCTTATCAAGAGCTCTTATCATTAGAGAAAGTCTAGGATTTTTAGCAAAAAATTCTTTATTATCTTCGATGAATTTCCAATAGAGACCATCGACAATCTCACACCAATCTCCTTTTTTAAAGTTTGACATCCTTAAAATATAACTTGATCCAGAAATATAAGGTTTAGTAGCGAAAATCCCACCATCAGCGAATGTTCCCATTCCAAAAACATTTGGCACCATTACCCATTCAGATGAATCCACAAACATTTCCATAAACCATTTGTATATCTCAGATGGATGAATTCTTGACATATTCATAATACTTGCCAAAACCATAAGCCTATTAATGTGGTGTGTGTATCCAAACTCTAACGCACCTTTTATAGCATCATCTAAAGGTGCTATCCCTGTATCTCCTGTATACCAGGCCTCAGATAGCTTTCTATTATGATTCCAATAGTTAGCATCAATCATTTTCTCAGAAAAGTTTTGGTAAATGCCCCTTATAAATTCTCTCCATCCAATTATTTGTCTTACAAATCCCTCCAGACTATTTAGAGGAATATCATTTGCCTCAGCGTAATCTTTTGCTTTTGTAATTATCTGTTGCGGAGTAATAATCCCAAGATTCATCGAACTGCTCAATGCGGAATGGAGTTGGAAGTGCTCACCCATAAAAATAGCATCTTCGTAGGGTCCAAAATCTTTAAAACGCTCTTCAAAAAAAGTATCAAGCCAATCAAGAGCTTGTTCAGTGGTGTAAGGAAAAATATTATTAATATTACCGGGATGATCATTAAATTCTGTATTTATAAAATTTGAAATCTCATCAGAGTCACCTCGTTCTTTGATAACAGGAAGCTTTGGGATGATGTAACCCTTTGGAAGTTTTTTCCTATTTTCATCATCGAAACTCCACTTACCGCCAACAGGCTTCTGATTTTCTATGAGAATATCCATTTCTTTTCTAGCCTTTTTGTAATAGTTTGCTTGTAATAGAAATTTTTTGTCTCCTACAAAATTTTTGAATGATTCTCTTGAGTCTAAAAACATAGGGGTATTTAAAACTTCACACTTTATATCCAAGTCAGAAATCATTTGCATAACCTCATTTTCAAATGGTTTATCTTCGATTTCAAAAAATCTAATGCAAGAAAATTTATTATCCTTAATTTCAGAACTTAATTTTTTTATAAATGAATCTTCGAATTTATTATTGAAGTCATAATAAATGCAATCGATATTTGCTGCTTCCAAAGAATCGCGAAAAGATCGCATAGCATTAAAAAATAAAGCAATTTTGTATTTGTGATGCTTTTCATATGTGCATAATCCAAAATCTTCGCACATGAAAACTGTTTCTCTGTCTTCAATGTTTTGTATTTCAAGCGGAAAAAGCTGATTGCCTAGAATAAGTCTTAAGGTTTTTTCTTTCATTGTTCCTTAGTTAATGATTTAAAAATTAAATTCAATAAAAAAGGCCGCTAATGCGGCCTTAAAAAATAAAAGCATTTATTTAGCTTGCTGATGCGTTTTTAAATTCTGCACCATTCCAAAGTTCTGGATCATCACATTCAGTATGTGAGTCGAAAACTGCTTGCATTTCTGCTCCATTATCAATCCAATTCATATTGCCTGTTTCCATAGTGTCAAAATTTTGATGGAAATTAAGCCAATAGAAGTCATTTGGATCATTGTTATCTAAAGGAAGATAAACTCCATATGTATATGGATCATCAGTGCTGTGCTTATCAAGCCATTCATCAAAAAGCGCCATATCGGCCATCAAATCAGACTTTGATGCATCATTAATGAATCTGCAAGCTTGTGATTGTGTTGCATAAGATTTCCAATCCATTCCACTGTCAGGATCCCCAAGATGAAACTCATGATCAAAAACTTGAGTATTGTCACAATCTAAAACATTGTTGGTTGCCTGATCCCATTCTTGAGCATCTTCTCTTGATAGCCAAGATTCCCATGCAGCATCTGAGGCTTCCTTTGAAGTCCACTGTAATTCCCACCAGCCATTCTGCTGACCACTTGCTGGAGCTAAACCTCCGGCCCAAACCATTTGATCATAAACAGCAACTAATTCATTCCAGTCAGCGACATATTGTCTCATGTTCTCTTCTGAGTAATCAGGACCAGCAGTGCAAGAAATGAATTGATTAAAAAAAACTGTTTGTTGAACTTCAGCCTCATCCATAGAGTCTGAGCAACTAGCAATAAAAATAATTGCAAAAACAGATAACAAACCTTTTGTAGTTAAATTCATAATTTCTCCGAAAAATCTCTAAAAATTTATATTACAAAAAAAAGTCACCAAATGGTGACTTTTTTATATAAAAAACGAGTTTTTTTAATAACTTGAAAAATCTGGCATGAAATCTTTTTGCTCACTATTGTAGAAAGTCCATCCATGGTAGACATCTACAACATCATCACGACAAGTTGCAAATTCACTAAATTGAGGAAAAAGAATAGATCTCATATTTGATTCAAAAACCTTAGTTGTCTGAACCATTGATGCTTCGCTATTTGTAAAACTTGCCCATAAAAAGTCTATGCCCTCTTCAGTATGTGAGCCATCTTCATTAAGTTGCGCAAAATAATTACCAAAGTGAAAAGATGTTCCTTCAAACCCATCACTGTTTGCATAAACTTCAGCCGTATACTTCGGTAAAAATGCTACAGCATCATCTTTTGAAGATCCTTCGTTATAAAAGCAGTGGTAAAACTCACTATAGAAATAGCCGCTTTCAGGAAGAGTCCCAAAATGATTAGACTCTACCGGAAAAATTGCATCTAAAGCATTTCTTCCCTCTTCGTCGCAGGAAAGAACACTCTCATACTTGTCAGTCCACGCTAAAGCTTCTTCATTTGAACCCCACTGTGACCAAGCAGCATTGGCAGCATCTTGCGAGGACCAATTTAGCTCCCACCAGCCTGTGTTACTAAATGCATTTGATTCTGATGCAGGAACATAACCCCAAGCACCTCTTAACTCATTTGCAGTGAGCAAGCTTCGCCATTCACCTATCATCTCTTGCATATTCTCAACTGAATAGTCTGGGCCAGCTTGACATGGCATAAATTCAACAAAAATTGATTCTCCATCATATCCTTCTGGATTTTCAGTAGTTTGCTCCATAGAACAGCTAACGAAAATCAATGAAACAAGTGATATTAATAAAAATTCTCTCATAAAAGTCTCCTAAAAAAATCTAAAGCAAATTAATTTAATCTTAAGATTCTACATGAAAAAGCTTTGTATAAATTCTCCACTTATCGTCTTTTTTTAAAAAAGATAAGCAGTCCAGAAAAACCATTCCAAGATATGCTTCTCTTACTTTAACTGCAGCAGTGTTTCCAAAGATTTCACACGACAAGATTTCAAGCATCTTTTCATCATTATTTTCCATTGGTGATGGTTGTTGAGATGCAACAAAGTCAGCGAAATCATCGACACTCATTTCATGAAATCCATCTGGTAAATAGCCTGTTATTGAAGCATTTGGATTGAAAGAAGCTTTTATTTTTTCAGGATCAGACTCGTAACATCCATCAAAATAGAGTTGAATACAAGCATTAATCATTTCATTATCATTCATTATTTTCCTCGTTTATTAGCCTGGCGGAGAGTGAGGGATTCGAACCCTCGATACAGTTACCCATATACCTCCTTAGCAGGGAGGCGCTTTCGACCACTCAGCCAACTCTCCGAATTTTTTATTATACAGACAATTTAGAGATCATTAATGATTCTAATAATCGAATTCCAGTCTATGACCAAAGTTTAAGGAATCTGAAAATTGACCTTCTTTAAAAGCGACATTCCCATTCAAGATAGTTGCATAAATTGATGATCGAAGTGTTCTATTTTCAATAGGTGACCACCCGCACTTATGAAGAATATTATCTTTGCTTACCTTATAAGGTTTATGCATATCTACACAAGCAATATCAGCAAAATAGCCTTCTCTTATGAATCCTCTATCTTTGATATTGAATCTTTTCGCAACATTATGACTCGATTTTTCAACAATTAATTCCAGCGAGAAAATACCATCAAAATAAAACTCTAAAAACATCTGTAAAGAATGTTGAACTAATGGCAATCCGGCAGGAATATTAGGATATTTTTGATTTTTTTCATCAAAAGTATGTGGTGCATGGTCGGTCGCAAAAATATCAATTTTATTATTTTTTACTGCTTCTATTAGAGCCAATCTATCTCGTTCAGTTTTGATTGATGGATTGCAAACAATAAAATTCCCAAGCTCTGCATAGTCCTTATCGCTAAATGTAAGATGATGCACACATCCCTCGGCGGTAATATGTTTATTTTCTATTGCGTCGGATGTAAATAACTCCATTTCTTTTGCAGTTGTTAAATGAAGGACATGTAAGTTAGAGCCAAATCTTTTTGCTAGGCCTACAGCTAATGAACTTGATAAATAGCAACATTCTTCATCTCTAATAACTGCGTGATGAGCAGCTTCAAGTTTATCGCCATATTTTTCATGATATAGCTTTTCGTTTTCCACTAATCTTTTAGGATCTTCACAATGAGTAACAATATTTGTAGGACAATGTTCAAAAATTGCTTCTAAAGATTCATATTTATCGACCAACAAATCTCCAGTAGATGCTCCCATAAATATTTTTAAACCACATGAAGTTTTTGGATCATGTTTTTTAATTTCTTCAATGTTGTCATTTGTTGCACCTAAATAAAATGAGTAATTGCCAACAGATTTTGTAGAAGCCATCTCAAACTTTTTCTCTAAATTCTCAATAGTAGAGGTATTAGGATTAACATTAGGCATTTCAAAATAACTGGTAACACCTCCGGCCAGTGCAGCTTTTGATTCAGTAGCAATTTCACCTTTATGCGTTAATCCTGGCTCTCTGAAATGAACTTGATCGTCGATGAGGCCAGGTATCACCAATTTTCCAGATAAATCCATTTCCGCTGCAGATTCAGAATCAATTTGTGCAGCAATCTTTTCAATTCTTTCATTTTTAATTGCAATGTCTACTTGAGATTCAACATTTTCGTTAACGACATTACAATTTTTTAGGACTAAGTCATACATAATTTATAAAAGTGATTTTATGATGTTAGGAATATCAGCTATAAATTTATCTTTATCTTTTGGCTTACCTGCACCTTGAGCAAATTCAGTTCTGCCCCCGCCTTTTCCATCAATTGCTGAGGTCAGATTACTAATAATATCTTTGGCTGAAATCCGAGATTGTAGATTTTTTGTTAAAGAGCAAAGAATTGTCAATGTATCCTTTTTAGAGCTTAGTAAAATAAATATAGAGTTCTCACCATTTTTTATTCTCTTATCAAGTATTGGCCGTAATTCTTTAATATCATCTGATTCAGCTTCCTCAACAACTAATTTGAAATCATCAACATCAAATGAGTTAGATGTTTTAAAAGATGCAGCCGATTGCTTTTTTCCTTCTTTCTTGAGGTTTTTATTTTCCTTTAAGAGCTTACTTACTTTATCTTCAATTTCTTCAGCAGGAGCATTTAATAGTTTTTGGAGTTGAATAGTTTGATTCTTAAGATTTGATAAATATTCTTGAGCTCTAGGACCAGATAATGCCTCAATTCTTCTGATACCAGAGGCAACACTGCTTTGACTTGTTATTATAAAGATACCAAGATCGCCAGTTCTTGAAATGTGTGTTCCACCACAAAGCTCCAGAGAAAAGTCATCTTCACCTATAGATAAGACTCTTACCTGATCTTCATACTTTTCGCCAAATAAAGACTCTGCACCTGAATTTTTTGCGTCTTCTAAATCCATTATTTTGGTACTTACAGCTAAATTCTTTAGTATTTCTTGGTTAACTAAATCTTCTATTTTGGATATCTCTTCGTCAGATAAAGATTCATCGTGAGAGAAATCAAATCTAAGTTTGTGCTCATCAACAAGAGAACCCTTTTGCTTAACATGATCTCCAAGCACCCTTTTCAGTGCAGCATGGACTAAATGAGTAGCAGAATGATGAGCTTCAGTTTTTTCTCTTTTTTCTTTATTCACGTTAACTTCAATTTTATCATCAATTTTTAAGCTTCCTTTGTCTAACTTTATAAGGTGCATAAAAACTTTTCCAGATTTCTTGCAATCTAAAATACTGCCCTCTGCATTTTTAGATTTAAACATGCCTCTATCACCAACCTGTCCACCTGACTCAGCATAAATTGGAGTCTGATTAAGTGCCATAAAGTACTCTTGTGGCTTATTAGCAAGCTCAACTTTTTCATTTTTATTCCAAATTGCTATTACATTTGAGTCTGAAGAAAGATCTTCATAACCAATAAAATCTGTTTCCTTTACATCCTCTGCAGTAGGAATCTTTGACACAAACGAACTTGATGCCTTTGACATTTGTTGTTGAGATTCCATATTCTTCTTGAATCCCTTTTCATCAATATCAATACCCTTTTCTCTTGCTATATCAGCCGTCAGATCAAATGGAAAACCAAAAGTATCGTGAAGCTTAAAGGCCAAATCTCCTGAAATAATTTCTTTACTCCCTTCTGCAAGTGTTGAGTCCAAAATTTGAATGCCTTTATCAAGAGTTTGTAAAAACTGAGTCTCTTCATTTTTGATAAGTTTTTTAATTCTTCCTTCATCATCTTTTAATTGTGGATAGGCATTACCCATCGCATAAACGAAAGTTTTGACTAACTTATGCATAAAAGGTTTATCAGCTCCAATTTTGTAGCCATGCCTAATAGCTCTTCTTAAGATTCTTCTGAGAACGTAGCCTCTTCCTTCATTAGATGGAAAAACATCATCTGAAATTAAGAAGCATGAAGATCTTAGATGATCAGCAATTACTTTATGGGAGACATCTCCAGCATTTCCGAGCAATTTCTCGGATTCTAAAATTAAATTTGAAAAGATATCAGTTTCATAGTTTGACCCTACTCCCTGCATTACTGCAGCAATTCTCTCCAGTCCCATTCCAGTATCAACTGATGGTTTTGGTAAGTCATGTAGCACGCCATCTGAATCTCGGTTGAATTGCATAAAGACTAAATTCCATATCTCTACAAATCTATCGCCCTCATCTCCATCATCACCTGGTGGTGTTCCTTCATATTTATCTCCGTGATCAAAAAAGATTTCAGAGCAAGGACCACAAGGCCCAGTATCAGCCATCGACCAAAAATTATCTTTATCTCCAAGCTTTGCAATTCTATCTGGATCAATGCCAATCTTATTTATCCAAATTTCTTTTGCCTCGTCATCATCTTTATAAACTGTAATCCATAACTTATCTTTATCTAGTTTAAGAACATCAGTTAAAAACTCCCATGCAAAAACTATTGCCTCTTCTTTAAAATAGTCACCAAAGCTAAAGTTACCAAGCATTTCAAAAAAAGTATGGTGACGAAGTGTATAGCCTACATTTTCAAGATCATTATGCTTACCCCCAGCACGAATACATTTTTGGGAAGTAGTAGCTCTGGAATATTTAAGTTTTTCTTGGCCTAAAAAGACATCTTTAAACTGAACCATGCCCGCATTAGTGAAAAGCAAAGTGTCATCATTATTGGGTACGAGAGAACTTGAAGAAACAATATTATGATCTTTGCTTTTAAAGAATTCTAGGAATGCTTCTCTTATCTCATTAGTATTCATTTTTTTTCGTATCTGCCACCTGTAAGTGCGTTACTAAAAATATTAATTAAAAAAGAAAAATATGTCATAAGAAAGACTAATACTTTGTATCTTTTACTTGGAATAGAAAGACGCTTGCCAGCAAACATTGCATCAAGACCTTCTCTAGCTACTCTCTCAGCAGTTAATTTCATAAATGCAGGAACTTTGTCCATTTGCTCTTGAGTGCCTGATGCTGAATGGAATTCAGTAACTGTGTAACCTGGACAAACAGAAGTTGAAGAAATGCCCTTACGTTTGTAATTTATATTTATAGAATCACTAAATCGATTCATAAATGTTTTAATTGGCCCATAAAGTGTTTGGATTGCGGATGGTGGAGCAAAAGATGCCACAGAAGAGACAATCATAACTTTTCCGCCGCCCCTTGCTAGAAGGTCGGGCACAAACTTCTTTGTTAGAGCAATTACAGATATTGCTAGCACTCTGAGACTTTTTTCTTCATCTTCCATAGGGACTTCATGAAAAGGCTTTGGCAACCCATAACCTGCATTATTAATAAGAATTTCTACGTCATAATTATTATTCTTACAAAATTCATGAATTTGATCTGGCGCATCAACTTCAGCTAAATCAGCTGTGATAAAATCAACATTCACTTGATACCTACTTCTAATCTCTGAAGCTAGTTCTTGTAATCTATTTTCTCTTCTAGCAGTCAAAATAATATTGTGGCCTCTCTCAGCAAGCTGTATTGCTATTTCTTTCCCAATTCCCGCTGAAGCTCCTGTAACTATTGCATATGACATTTAAAAATCTCCTTTTTTATATCTTTTATAATTTTCAACATAAAATTTCGAGTTCAAAGTTGGTAGTTGTTGCTCTTCCTCCGATAACTCTCTTTTTACCTTAGCTGGAATGCCCATAACCATTGAACCATCAGGGATTACAGCATTCTCAGTA
>Ga0208130_1000750_pt1 | contig 16340 bp, 6 predicted proteins | sample ETNtaG_31_FD_185771 | JGI IMG/M metagenome (GOLD analysis project Ga0208130, IMG submission 185771) | Marine microbial and viral communities from oxygen minimum zone, Eastern Pacific Ocean - ETNP201310SV78 (SPAdes) (version 2) | ecosystem: Environmental > Aquatic > Marine > Oceanic ...
ACTGTCAGCACTTAAATCAGTATTAACAGTTTCATATGTAGGGTCTGCACCGTTATTAGCTCGTAAAAATTTACCATCATTATTACTATCGCCATGTGGCAATTTAGTAAGATCAACATTTTGATCTTTTACACCATCAGTAGAAATTTTTGTTAATCCCATAATTAGTTAGGTTTTGGGTATTTGGCTTTGACAGGATCGACTATATCTGCCTTCCATTTGTCAATTCCGTTATGGTAAATATAGTCTAACTGTGTACCCCAATCTGGATACTCCATTTGCCTGTTATTTTTATATTCTTGTTTAGCAAATTCTGTATCTACTGCACTTTGATCTATAGCTACAACTGTGCCATCAATTTTAGTTGCAGTAAATGAGCCATCTTCATTTCCGTAAACAACTTCGACACCTTTGTCTTTATATAGATCACAAATAATTTGATGTTTAGTAATCATGCTGCATACTCCGTTGCTTTCATAAACCAAGATAAGTTACCACCATTACTATTATTAGGAAAATAACCTCTTGTAAACCAAATTTTATAAGTAAGGGCTGAAGTAGTATTGTGTGAAGTATGTGTGTATAGCCAATAGCCAGCGTACGAAACACCACTACCATAAACATCAGCGTATGTACCTATGTCGTTATTTGTAGTACCACCTGTACATCTTAATTGTTGTTTATGGTAAACATTACCACTTATCCATTGCATACAATTAACTTCAATAATAATTGTACTATTTGATTCTAAAGGAGTTATAGCTACATTGCATTGGCTTTCTGCAAAAGTATTGCTGTTATTATAAACATTATTATTAGCAAAATTAAATTGTGTTTGCAAAATTCTATTTCTGTAATTTTGTGTACCTTCTGGAAAAACAATAGCCATTATGTTACCTCCGTTAAATTAAATTTATATTTTTTACCATTGCGTTTGTTCACCAAGAAAAGATCTTCTGCTCCTTCTTGTATAGTATAACTTCCCCAAGTTCCGTCAACGTCATTAGAAGAACCTTCGTTAGATAAGTTAAGGTCATTAGTGTAAACATTTCTCCAACGATAATTTGTATCTCCTAAATCGTAGGAATTGTTGGCTGATGGAATTAAATGACCGCCATCACTAATTTGAAATCTACTTGCATCACTCGTAGCAAATACTATTGCTTTATTAGAATTGACATTAGTAATTCTTAAATGTCCACCGCTATTACCATTTGTTAGGTAACTGTCTGTACCATTATGATAGATTTGTAAATCATTACCTGTACCATATCTAGATTTTGCATTATCAACAAAGTCAAAAGAGTCAGCGGCAACGTCATATTCTATTTGTACATTACCTCCACCACTCTTAAATTGAACACTTTGACCATTACAATCAAGTGTCCCGCCTAGCTGTGGTGAACTGTCACCGACTAGATCTGTGCTTATACCTGTAAGATTTGATCCGTCTATGGCGGGCAAAGCACCTGTTAATTTTGATGCTGTTAAACTTGTGATACGAGCATCTGCTACTGTGCCTGTTAAATTACCTGCTGGTAAATTAGTTAGATTTGCTCCACTAACTGCTGGCAATGTTGCAGGGAATCTAGCATTAGGTAAAGTACCAGAAGTTAAATTGCTTGCACTTAGATTAGTAAGATCTACAGCAGCCCAAGTTAAACCACCTGCTGCACCAGATTGTGCTTGTAAAAAATATCCATTAACAGGATTGTTACTAGCATTTAATTTGGCTTCTGTAATAGTGCCATCGCTAGGCGTACCAATACTTACAGACGCACCAATAGTAACTATAAAATAATCAGCCCCGGCTGGAGGTGGAGCAGCAAAAACAATGTTTGCACCATCTAAAGCAAACCCTTCACTAGGTTGTCCTGTGCCTGTATTTGGTTTTTGTACTACACCAGCAACACTTACCAACATTTGTTGAGCAAACTGACCTGCATTGCTTAATGTAAATTTGTATGCAGATCCATTAAACGTTGCACTATTACCACCAGTGCCACTAAAACTGCTAATAGTATTTATAAAAAAGTTACCAACAGATTGTGTTTCTTCCCATGCAGAAGTGTTAGCGTTATAAACAAGTAATTTACCGCTTGCTTGGTTAAAAAATAAATCACCACCATCATTATTAGTTGATGGATTATTACCACTATTATCTGTTCTATATCTTTCAGCAAATGCATTAACACCACTTAAATTACTAGCAACAGAGTTAACATTTGCAATACTACCACCAACATTATTTACGTTAGAGATTGAACCTGCAACAGTATTAACGTTATTTATATCACCTGCTACAACACCAATATTGTCATCACCAACTGTAATAGTATTACCCATACCATTACCATGTTGTGTACAGTAATAACGCATTGATGCAGGGGCATTTGAAGGTACAACAAAAGTTACATTTGCATTTGATTGACCTGCCGTACCGTTAACAGTTACTCCAGTTGTATAAGCATTGCCACTTCCATCTTTAAAAGCTAATGGATGCCCAGCATTTGAATTGTTCGATTGGTCAAATATATATGTAAACCCTCTAATAATACTTAGAGTTGGATTAGCAGCACCATCAATATAGAAAACACCATTAGCAACAGTTACTGCATATGTAGTTTGACCTGCAAGAATAGTACCTATTGCATTGATATTACTTATATTATTTCCTACTAGGTTTACATTAGTAATTGCATTAGCAACAGTATCTATTTCTGAAGTTGTTTCTTGTAAATCTGCTGCTGCTGTTTCTATTTCTGAAACAGTTTCATTTAAATCATTAGCGACAGTAACTACTTTAGCGATATCCGCTGCTACTGTATTGACGTTGGATATATTGCTTGCCACAGTATTTACGTTTGCAATACTGCCAGCTACAGAATTAACATTTGTATTAGCTGCTGCAACTGTATTAATATTGCTGTTATTTCCAGCTACAGCGTTAATATTACTAGAATTACTAGCAACTGCATTTACATTAGAAATGTTGCTGCTTACTGTATTAACGTTACTAATCGCACCAGCAACTGTATTTGTATTTGTTAGATCAGTACCAGTTATATTTACAACTAACCAAGATGTTGTACCTAAATCATAAACTTTAGTTATGTTAGATGTTGTGTTGTAATATAACGCTCCATCTATAAGTGCATTACCGTCATTATCCGTAGCCGGGTCGCTTTGTTTTGCTCCTAAATATCTGTCATCAAAAGTATCAAGTGCAAGTTCCGCTGCGGCTTGCGCAGTTTGGGCGGCTGTTTTAGATGCGTCTGCTTGTGTCGCTTTTGTAGATGCAGTAGTTGCAGAATTACTTGCATTTGTTTCAGACGTTGCTGCGGCCGTCGCACTATTTGCTGCTGCCGTTTGAGATGAAGCTGCGGCAGTGGCAGAATTTGCGGATGCAGTAGCGGATGCCGCTGCATTATTTTGTGCAGTAGTAGATGATGCTGCGTCTACTATTAAATCCCAATTTGCAGAGTTAGTATTAGTTGTTAATGGCTGTGCACCTTGTGAAGTATGTGCTGTATTACAAAAGAAAATATTATTTGTAGATGTATCTTTAACAAGATCTCTTACTGCATAAGAAGTACCAGCAGCCCAATTACCACGATATGTTCCTAGTTCTTTTAATACTTCAAACTCACCTAAATTGTCAAAACCTAATACTCTGTTTTTACGAGCGTTAGCGTTTTCTGTAATTTCTAAACTACCAATAGTATTAGTTAATGAAAATTTAATTGATCTATCTAATTCATCTTGCTGTTGTTGGTGCAATATAACTGCTTGATCTAAAGCGTCATTAATAACCTCTGGGTAAAATCCACCTTGGTTAGTAAGATCTGTTCCTTGTAATGGTTCTACAGCAGATGTAATAACAAGTTGAAAACCAGAAGGTAAATTAAAATTGTTACCACCTGATTTTAAGGTTATGCTTCCACCGGGATTACCATTTTGATCTGAATTTAAAGTAACTATATAATCATTGTTAGCACCTAGAGTTAAGGTAGTTTCTATACTTGTACTAACTTCTAATTTTTTTACAACTACATCTGCGTCTGTAAAAACTTTAAAGGCAAACGGATATGTATGAGTATTGCCATTTCCGGCCAAATTACTAGTCTTTCGTGTAGTCGAATTTATCGTCATTAACTAGACATTTTCACTATCTTATTAAGGTTATCAATAACTTTATAGATTACGGTCACACTTTTATTATCTTGTACCTGTTTTACCTGTAACAACACCTCTTATAAAATCAACTGGTCCTTTAGGTTTAGCATAGCCACGTTGTACATCTCGTAAATAACCAAATGTTCTACCTAATGGTGTAAATGGAATGCCAGTTCTTAATGTAACCAAGGTAGAAACATCTCTTATTTGTTTTCCTGTTGTACCTTCTAAACCTTCTTGGAATATTGTTATGGGAAGATCTAGTATTACACGAGCCGAATCTTGCAATGCTTCAATACTTGGGCTAGAAACTATATCGTCATCCCAAGGCAGATCATTTTGAGCATTTATTGGGATAAGTGCAAGTTGTCCTACTACAGGTATTAAACCTGCCTTGTAACCCATAATATCTCCTAAAAATGCTTTAGCTACATCATCATGTATATAGCCATCATCATCTTTGTCTTCTCCTAATCTGCCACCTAAACCACGCATAATAAGACCTGAGATTATTGCTGGCATAAGAATAGTGTACAGATATAAATAAAATCCTTGCTCTGTTCCTATACCTTTATTTTTATAACCTATTTCATCTTTAACTAACTTTTGATATTGCGTAAAATCTAAATTTGCAATCATATTAAAGTAACCAGTAAATTGTGTTAATGATTGAATTATGGGGTCCATGTTTTGAAATGCTGCTCTGTCTTCTGGCAATAAACTATCTTGTGTCATACGAACATTTGCATCTGCTTGTTTAATAGCTTCAGCCATTACCTCTTCATTGCTCATAGTTACAGGCATTCTTTCAGTTACTTGGTTAACAGTTCCAATCCAGACAATAGCGTCAGTTATACCTTGAAATGTTTGTTGTAAAAAATAACCATGAGCTTTACTCCACTCTTGCATTTTTTGAAAATTATCCGGATTTATAATTAAATCGTTTAACCTGCCTTGAATATCAAATATTAAATTCTGTTGTCTATCTGCCATGAAAGGTGATGCTGCGGCAATTTTTTGCATTGTGCCTTCTCTATCTTTCATGTATTCAATTATGCCTTCTATTAAATGTCTAGGTTTTACTTTTATAAGTGCAGGGAATAAACCTGTAAGTTGTGTAAATGCGTTTGTTAAATTTCCAAACATTATTCCCATACCAGTTCTACGTTTACCAATTTGTATAAGTGCGTCAGCTTTTGGACCAAGCACACTAGGTGAATATGTTTTTTGACTAGCTGCTGATTTTAACCAAGGCATTATCATTTCATCTTTAATAGTTGGATCTATAATTTTTAATAACTTTGTAAATTCTTTATCGTCTATTATTTTTAATAAATCTTTGATTACTGGTTGTATATGGGCATAACGTAGTGTGTCATCTATATGTTTTGTCATATAGCCTAAATGCAATGATAGTGGTTGTGCAAACTGCTCATTACGTTTTTTTGTCATACCGTTTTCAACTTTTGGTAATGAATTTTTAAACTCCATTTTTGCGGTACTTATTTCATCTTTAATATTTACATCTGTCATATTTGGATCACCTTTAGCAGGTACATAACCTCCTTCAAATTCGCCAAATCTATTCACAATTGGCGTTGGTTTAACTATTTTAAAATAATATCCTTCAGTTTCTTTATGTGCTTTTTGCAAAAGAGGTAACATCTTTTTATTTAAATCCCATACTGACTGTAAAAATATAAAATCTTGTTTTGTTAAATGTCCCTCGTTAATCATACGTTCTACAAACGCATCCCAATGAGTTGAATCTAATGACCCATCTTCGTTAAGTTTGCCCCATTTTCTGCCAAGTAATAATTTCTTTTTATTGCTGTCGTTACCTGTATGCAGCATAGCTCCAAGCAATTCAACTTTTCCTCTGCCATTACTTTCTGCTCCAAATTTATATGCTTGAGACTCTTCAGAAACCATTGCAAATTCATTTGCCATAATTTCTGTATTACCAAAATCAACAGCACCAACTAATTCTGCATATTCTTTTGTATAAATAGTTTGATCTACTCTGTATTCATCTAATGCTGATCGCATTGGAAACCATAACGTATTATAAAAATCACCTAATTTGCCATCTTTTAATTCTAATACTGCTGAAAGAAATCCCGGATTTACACCTTGTGCTCCATCCATCATGTCAACCCACGGTTCCATTCTTCTCAGTTTTGCTCCAAATCCTAACAACCCTAAAAAATCGCCATATGATGTTGGTACAGCTTCCGTTGTTCCAATAGGTGTTGCTGCTCTAGCACTTAATCTTTTACTTCTAGATATCATTACTTTCATACGATTATTTAAAGTATCTTTTAATGGCTGTATATCTACTAATTCACCTTGTATTCTCATTTGATTTTGACGTAAAGATTGATGCCATAAAGACTCCATCAAATCATTTAAATTTAAAAATTCTTCATAAGTTAAATCTGTAATATCTGCCTGACCTTCGGCTGCTTGTGTGTCCTCAATCATAGGCTTAAGTTCTTCATACATATATTTGTCATATTCTTTCATATTTTCTACATACACCATTGGATTTTCTACTATTGGTCCAATACCATAAGAAGATAATATTGCTCTACCCGCACTTACTAAATCTGAATTTCGTTGACTTTTGCCTTTTTTAAATAATTTTTTATCAGATCCAAAAAACTTGTTAAATAAAGAATCTCTATTTGTAACTTGTTTTCTATATTGTTTTTGTATTTCTATAGCTTCTTTTGCTAGTTGATTGTTTAAAAGTTGTGATCGTTTTGCTTGTACAACATCTCTAATAGAATCAGCATCTTTTCTTTTCATTGCTTTTTCAGCTTCTTTTAACGCATTAGCTTCTGCTCTTGTAAATACTGACGGTCTTATTTCTGATAATTTCATTTCTGCCAATATATCTTGAGCAACTTGTTTTGCAGCAGCAACTTGATATCTTACTGGTTGCATAGCTTTTGTTAAAAATCCTAGTTCAACTGCTATAAATCTTGCTCTTGCTTCGTTATGTATTGCTTCTTGTACTTGTAATTCTAATTGTCTGTCATCAATTAAATCACTATGTTCTTCTAACATACGATGATCTGTACGTTCTTTTACAACATCTTGTATAGGTCTTATTTCTAATAATGCATTTACCAATGATTCTCCTGATGGAAACCCAAACATATCTGCTACAACTTTTGCGTCTAAACCGTTTTTTCTAACCATGCCATTTTGACCAGTACCTAGTTTTTTTATATCTGCTTTTGCTACGTCTTCGTCATAAAATGGTATTAAATTTTTGATGCTATTAATAGATAATTTATGAATACCTTTTGTTTTTACTAATTCACCTTTTTCATTATAAGTTTCACCACGTTTTAAAAATGATTGGACTTTATAAACTGGATCTTGTTTTAATTTTTCAAGTTCTTCTTGTTCTATTTTTTGACGCAATTTAAGAACTTTTTTATCAAATTGTTTTTTGACTTTTTCTCTTTTGTTATTTAACCAACGCACTTGTCTCATGCTTTGCCGTGTCATTATTTCTATTGATTCGTTTTCTGCTTCTTCTAATGCTGCTGTATATTCTGCCCACTCTGTATCATTCATCCCACTTTGTTCTTGTGTTTGGAACATACCTTTCATGTCATATATTGCATTTGCTTGTACTATGTCTTCATCAACAGCTAACATTCTGTCCATTACGTTTCTTACTTCGTCAGTAAGCATAGGCAAGTCTTGACCAGTTTCTTGTTTATAAGCAGCGTTAACTTTGTAAATAACATCTGTATAAACTCTTTTAATAAATCTACTAAATTTCCTAAACATTTCTTGTAATGCCGTGCTTGGAGCTTTACCTTCAAACAGATAAATTTCAAAGTTATATGCAAATGATTCGTGGTACTTTCTTTTTTGATCAATGTCAAAAGATTTCCATGTTTCTAAATCTTTTACACCCCAAAAATCTAATAAAATATTAAAATCATTTATTAGTTCTAATGGGGCATTTTCTCCTGTAACTATATTTTCTAATACAGTTAACATATAGTGAGCACTCTCATGTGCAAAAGTTGAGAAATCTGCTTGTGTAGTAAATAATGCTGTTAATGTATCCGGTTGAAAACGACCTCTAGCACCGTCAGAATCTTGTTGCTGTGCAAACTCTCCAACGTTTACTCGAATAGATCCTCCGTAGACAAGATTTCCTTCAGCATCTGTAAGTCTGATGTTGAAATCTCTTCGTCCGTTAGGGAATTCATCATTTGGTTCAAGGATTTTTGGGTCAACCCTGATGGGAACTGCTGTATCACCATAGCCAGTATCCGTGATAGCTCTGGTGGTAACGTAGACATCAGGTTCTCCAGCACTTCTAAGTTCACCTGTCGCTCTGATTCGTTCTGCGTTTCTTCTACTGGTGTGGTGGTAGACGGTGACAGTTCCATCTGGGTTGAGAGGGAGTCCTGTGGTTTCGTCAATTCTTCCTTGTTGTTGGAAAGTTCCATCATCTCCTCGTACCTCTCCTCTTCCTCCAGCATCAGGTTGTGTTCCTCTTGATTGCTCAACGGCCTGTAACTCATCATCCACCTCCTGTATTGCAGATTGTATGTCTTCATCTGGTATACCTATTCTAGCAGCAAATTCAACAGCAGCATTGGCATAATCAGGTGCTTCATTATCTTCGTAATTTGTTTCTACTACTGCTTCTTTTAATTTTGCAGAATCATATAATTTTTTTTCTGGATACCAAACAAGTGCTTGCAAATCTGCCATTGTTAAAGAAGGATAATCTTTTTGCAAAACTTCTAATACTTGTGCAAAAACTTTTTCTATATTTCTTCTTTCTGGAGCACCACTTGGTGCTTCTTTTTGACCATCATTATCTTTAGCTAATAAATTACCTCTTTTACGCAAGTAGTCACCAAGAGAAACTGTGGCATCATCTTTTCTTGGCTTACCATTAATTTCTACATATATTTCTTTATGTTTTGGATCTTCTTTAAAAGTAGCTATTTGTGCCATTAATTTACGATTTTCTTCTGTAGTAGATGCTTTTTCAATATCAATAGCTAATTGATCAAGGTCACCTATTGTAAGTTTTCTGCCAATAATTGTTTCAAACGCTTTTTTCTGTGTCTTAGTTAAAGCTTTAATTATTTGTTTTATTTGCCCTCTTTTTATTTTTGCTTGTTTTTGTTTGTTTAAAACTAACGTACCTGTCATGCGACCCCATGTACGCATAGCCCATCTATCTAAAGTTAATTGGTCATAGTTGCCATTTAAATTTGCAAAAAATCCATTACCAATTTTTGGACCCATTATTGCAGCACCATAAACCATTTCATCTAATCCATAACCACCGCCTACTTTTATTTGTCTTCCATTTTTATATGTTCCTACAAACTCATGCACTTCTCTTACAGTATGCATAGTTCTCATAAATTCTTCTATTTCTTTAAAAGATTTTCTATCAAATAATAAATTTAATATTTTAAAAGATTTTTCCATTGCTGCTCTTGCAGTACCACCTGTCTTTTCGCCTTGTGCATTTAACATTTTTTCTGGCAATCTGCCTTTACCTTCACCTAGTTCTTCTTCTGACCTCAACCATTTTTCATATACATCTGCTGCATACTCATAATTTTTATCTACTTTTATACCGTTAGATGTAGCTGCTAATGCCCATTTAAATACAAATTCATGTCTTTTATCAGTAGCAACTTTTGGATATACAAGAGAAAGTATTCGTACTGCTTTAGATACTTTTTCGTCATACCAACCAACAGCATTTGCATTTTCTGTCAAAGCAAATCGTGCGTCTTCCAATAAAGTTCTTACAAGATATTTTTCTGTTTCTACACTAAAATCTGCTAAATTTACACCTGCTTTTTTAGCAGCAGCTTGTATACGACCTTGTATTTCTAATTTAAAATCACGATTAGTTGCAAAAGGTTTACTCTTTGCAAAATCAAAATTTTCTAAAATTCTTGCTAATTGAAATACTTCTTCTGATACTGGCTTGCCTTGTTTTTGTGTTGCTTTTTGTTCAAAGGATTCTGTAACTTGTTGTTTATATATGTCATTTATTTCGTTAGACCAGTTACCACTATTGTCTACAGACTTAACAGCATTTGCATCAAAAACAGCTACCTCTACTATTTCTCCAGAATTATTAACCATAATGACACCATCATGTCCTTCGTTAATTAATTTATCTTTGTATGCATTTGCCGCTGCTTTACCACCATCTTTATTTTGTGATTTAATCCCACTATTTACATTTACTGTTTTTGGATTTTCTAGACGTACATACAATTCTAATATTTTTTTATCTTCTGTTTTTTTTCTAAATCTACTTTTTTTAATGTCAGCATAAATCTTTGCCAATCCTTTGTTAGGAGTAACGTATATGCCTTTGCCTAAATACCCTGTGTCTAATCTGTTTGGGTGTTCTAAATCAAACTGTCTTATATTGTCTGTAGTTCCGTGGTAAAAAACCATTGGTGTACCATCTTTATTAACCATTTTCGATTTACGAAACCAGTTTTTAAATAATGGCGAATCTGTTTTTATTGTTCCGTCTTGATTAAAATATTGTTGACCAAAATTTTTACTTTTAGTGTCTAATTGAATGTTATAAAAATGATCGTTTATAAATTGTGAAGGTGTTTGATTTGTGTATTGAGAATATGTTTTTGCAAAATTTCCTATTAGTCGTGATAAAAACCGGGCATTATGTGGTTTGTAAATATTTAAATTCTTTAATTGGTTTGTAATTTGTAATTCTATTTGTCTTGATTCTTCTTGATCTTGTAATAATTGGTCTTTTTGTTTACTAACTTCTTCTTTCATTGCTTTTAATATTTCTGGCTGGTCTTTAAAAAATTGATTAGCTTCTGTCAAACTCATTTGGTCACTACCAAATTTTATATGTGGTTTTAATGACTCATCAAATTTTGTACCAGAAATATTTGCTAAATAATCACCAGTTTTTATTTGTATAGTTGTTCCTGATAAACCTTGTTTTTCTGCATTTTTTAATTGATTAGCAAGTTCTGGTGAAAACAATTCTAATTGCTGTTCTGTAATAGCATTGTTATCTAATTGTTGTTTGAATTCCTGTGCATTTATATGTATTGTGTCTGCATTATTTTGATCGGCTAATTGTTGTACCCAGTTTTGCCATGCAGTTTTATTTCTTTTTTTTGTTACGTCATCTTTAGATATTTGACTTAACTTAGATAATATTGCGGTATCTTTTTTTGCTTTGCTCGCCGCTGTAAAATCAGTTGCAAAACTACCTATTGACGGCAATAAACCAAATAAAACCATACTTCTAAAAGTCATATCCATTGTGTTATAAATTCTGTCTCCTATTTCTACTGCACTAATTGGAGTTACTCCATCTTCAAATTCAGCAAATAAATTTATACCTGCAATTGCATTTAATTCTTGTAATAATTCTGTAGTAAGTTCTACTCCTACGTTAGACATATATTGTGTTGCACCTCTAAATAATGCTGCTTTATATGTAAGTTTGCGTCCACCGTTACTTAAAACATTTTTTGCAAATACTCTGTTTATTGCTTTATCTAATCCAGATTTTTTCATTAATGGACTAGTTAATGGGTCAATAAGTTTTAAGTAACCCGGTGCACTTTTTTTTAAAACACGAGAAAAATATTCTATTCCTACTCTTTCAATAGCAGCTTCACTCCATCCAGTTATTTCTGCTAATACTTGTGCTCTTTCTACACTTATACCTCTACTTCTTGCTTCCATATATTGATGACCAGATGCTATTTGTTTCATGTCTAAAGTCATTTTGTTGGTATAAGCATTCATACCAGTAAAGAGACTTATAAATGGTGAAACTACCTGACCAATTGCGTAACCAACTCCGTAGCCCATAAAATTGCCACCGCCATCATTACCAAATAATTGAGAGAAAAAAGTTGAAGTAAGTGCTTTTGTTGCAACATCTGTTCCCTTGGCTGTTACTAAACCTGCTGTGATTGCTTCAATTTGACCACCACGCAATAAACCCGGCATATATGCGAAACCTTCAAGAAGACCAATACCATTATTGTCGTATTCTCTTAATCTTTCTTCCATTACTCTTAATGCTTCTAAGTCATCTAAATCTTGTTGAGTGGGCACATATCCTTCTTCAAATCCTCTTTTTGTATCTAAAAACGGTACACCGTTTGTTTTTAAACGATCTCCAATGTCTCCCATTTCTCTTGCGATAGTTCCCCTTGCATCACCTTCGTAATAGTTTTGTGCTAACTTTTTAAAACCGGGAAATAAACCTTCAGTTTTTTGTAGTCTGGGAATATTGTCATATGCTATTGCTGCAAAGTTAGGATCACGCAATTGTTTTGCCAACAATGGATTTACTAATGCTAAATCTCGTGCATTAAGATTTTGTATTTCTTGTTGTTTTTTTCTTTCCTCTAATATTTCTAATACACCTTCATTATCTAGTGCCATGTCAGGTGGTATGCCTAATTCTTCAGCTAATATCTGTGCTTTTCCAATTCTGTTTGGATCTTTTTTTTGTGCAAGACTAAGAACTTGTTTTAGTACTTCTTCTTTTTGTTTGTCTTGTACTTTAAAATAAGTATCAAACGGATTGTCATCTACATAATTATTTTGATTAGATCCGTAGCTTTCACCTAAAAATTGATCGTTTCCAACATTATCAAAAGGATTTGATGAACTCATATTATTCCTCCATAGTTAATAATTCATAGTTTTTACTTGCTTTAATAAATTTATCCGCTTCTTCTAACGTTTCTGGCCTACCCATGTTTTGCCATAGTTGTGCAATTTGTTGTTGATTCATAGGTTTTTTACGTTTATACAACGCAGCCATTATTGCAATATTTATATCTGGTGGAATCTCTGAATTAAATATCCGATCTTCTGTTTCAGTTCCATCAGCACGTTTTACTTTGACAAGGACAGATGTTTTATCTAACTTATCCTTTTCACCTGTCTCAAGAACAGTTGCAAAAGTAACCTGTTTTTTATATTTCTTGCCTACATTTACTTTGTCTAATAATACATTTACTAATAATTGTTCTTTTTCTGCTCTAGTTAATTTTCTGCCTTCTACCCTTTGTGCATAATTTATTCTATCTCTCCATGCATCTTCAAGTTCATTATATATAGCTGCATCATCGCCTTTTAATTCTTCTTCTGGAAAAGCTAAATCTCCAAAACCATTTTTATATAAAACACTTTTAAACATTTTGTTATCAGTAGTTACTTCAAAAATTTTTGATTCTCCTCCTCCTTGCAATTCTTTAGCGTATCTTTCTAATTCTAGATAATCAGATTTAGAAATTTTATGGCTGTATGACTCTAAATTATTAACGACTTCTTCTGGATTATCTTTTAATTTAGCTATCGTTCCTTGATCAGAATCTACTGGCTGTCCATTTTTTAAAATCTCTTGATCTTTTGGACTAAAACTATCTATTTGTATTCCATTAGCTGCAAGATTCTTGTATCCGTTTGGCTCTGCAAATGCTATTTTTTTTGCAGCGTTTAAATTTTCATTATAAATTTGTGTTTTTTGATTTGCGATTTTTTCGTATTTAACTTCTAAATCTTTTATTGCGTGTTTTTGTGTTTCTTTATCTGTAATAGTTTCTTTAATTTCACGTTTTAAATCTTCTATAGGACGCAAACCTGTAACAAAATCTACCTTAACTTCTTCGTTAGTATTTTTATAATTGTAATCAATACCTTTTTCTATAATTGCTAAATCGTTTTCTATAATGCTTACATATTCTCCACCACCAAATTTATATTTTTTTGCTGCTTCTTGAACAATTAATTGATTGTATCTTTGTATAATTTTTTTATTTATTTTTTCAGCATATACAGGATCTTCTTTGTATTTTGCTTTATCAATCTCTATGTCTGATTTTGCTTTTGTGTACAATGAATCAGCTTTTTCTACTCCTATATGCTGTATTGCAAACAAGTGCGTAGTTTGATGTTCTGGTATAAGAGTACCTGCTTGTGAAGATTCAGGTGAATAAAATTTAGACGTATCTCTTATTTTTTGTAATGTTTCTATATTTTCTGTTGTTGTTGTACCTGATGTTTCGTTTTCATTTGAATGTAATCCATCTGTGACAACTCCTCCGTTTCCATCTTCATACGCATGGTTTGATTTTAAACACATTGTTTTATTAATTTGACTTAAAAATTCACCATCGTTTTGATTACCAGTATTAGCAAGAGTGGCATTAACACAGTTCTCACCTTTAAAATTCTCGTGTTTTTGTTCTTTGTCTGACGCTAATTCATTAAAAGTTTTATCAGATGTAAAAGGCTTCAAGCTTGCCAAAAAATCTTTAATGCCTTCTGTATCTTTGTCTTCATCTAATTTATCTAATACATCTTTTGCTATTTCCTTATCAAGCTCACTTTTTTCTTTTAAATATTGTTCACTTATTCCAATTTTTTTACCGTTAGCATCAACGGCATTAGGGTCAAGATTCCAACCTTTTAAAACTGCTTTTTGTTCTAATAATCTATGTGCCGCTATACGATTTTTATTAAATTCACCCTCTGGATCTCTAAAATCTTTATAATTATTTTTTGCTTTAGTTTTATGTATGTCAATACTCGCATTTGTTTCGTTTTCTAATGCTATACGTCCTTGTGTTAAGGAATGATTAATCATCTTATTTTGTGCAGATTTTATAGACGATGACATCATTTGTTCATACATATATTTAACAACGCCATTACTAGCTTTATCTGAACCAGTATCAAGAACTTTTTTTAATTTATTGTTGTTATATTCATCTAAGGTATATACCTGATCTTCTCCCTCTCCTTCTGTTGTTAATGGTTTTACTGCATCGTAACCTTGTAATTGTCCATATTCGTTTACAACAGCTTCAACTTCATAATGAGCTTCGTTATACAAACGTTTAGCTTCAGAATCATTAAGCTGATCATCTATTCGATTTAACGTTTTTCCAAAAGCTATTTGAGCTTGTGACATACGTTTTATGTCATCAGAAACTACATCTTTTTGTGGTTCTACACTAGTAGCACCAAATTGCACTTCAGAACCTGTTTCTACTTGTTCTCCTAATTTGTAATTTTGAAAAGGAACTTTTGCCATAATTATGCTCTTAACATTCCTTCTGGTAAGCTGCTAAGAACATTACCTGCACCTGTTAACAAACTACTGCTCATATTCATAAACGGACTAATAGAAGACGCTGTAGCAAACATATTACTTGCACTCATTCCATACATATCTCCTTGTATTCCAAGACCTACACCTTCTAATCGTTTGTTTTGTACTGCTCGCACTTTATTAGAATTCATCGTTAATTTATCTATCTCTGCCAATATGTCATTACTAACCATTGCATTTAAATTACTACCAACACCTCTTACACCACCTCTAGAAGCTATTGATACTATGTTTTTAGACTTTGCTGCTCCTTGCTTCAAACTCATTATTTGAAATCGTTTGTTATAAGCACGATTTATATGCTGTGCTTGACTTTCTTTTTGACGCATATTAAAAAGAGCCATATCTTTTTTATGCTGCAAACTTAAAGCTAAACTTTTTGTTTTATATTTTTCTGCACTTGCTGCGTAAAAAGAACCAACAGCACCACTTACCGCACCAAAACCCTGTGTAATTATCCCTGCTTTACCTAAATTACTTAAGCCACTCCAACCTACTTGAGCCATTGTTGTGCTTACCTCAACGCTTCTTTATTTTTTAGTATATCTACATAATATCTTTTTACGGTCACACTATCCACCCATAGCTACTTCTAGTGTTAAACCTACAATAGTTAATGGTAATGGGTCAGTTTGACGTACAAACAATTGGCCGTTGTCTTGCCATTGTGGTGTAAGCATAATCTTTATGTCTTGCGTTTTTAAATTTGGCGGCGTTCCATATGGTTCTGTTGTACGTTGTTTTGCTTCTACTAATTTATCTGCACTAGGACCTGCAAAAATACCAGAAGATTCTAATACTCGTAACCATACATGATTTAAATTTTTGACTCTACCTTGTCCAAATGCTTCTACTTGTAATGCCATTGGTAAAGTTTGCAAATCAGCTTCTATAGGTAATCCAAGATGTACGATACTAGACGCACGTTCTAATGTAATAGAGCCATTAACAA
>Ga0208130_1000751_pt1 | contig 16338 bp, 16 predicted proteins | sample ETNtaG_31_FD_185771 | JGI IMG/M metagenome (GOLD analysis project Ga0208130, IMG submission 185771) | Marine microbial and viral communities from oxygen minimum zone, Eastern Pacific Ocean - ETNP201310SV78 (SPAdes) (version 2) | ecosystem: Environmental > Aquatic > Marine > Oceanic ...
TATATTAAGCCCTAACTTTTGCTGAATAGTTTTTAGTTTATTCTTATCTAATGTTAATAAGTCTCTTAGAATTAAAAGAGGCAGAAGTAAGATATAAATTAAGCTATATATTAAAAACATTAAATGAATAATATCACTCTTATATTACTAATTTCTTTCACTAAGGCATTAAGCTTTATTCCAAAGTCAATTTTCACAAATAAAAATTCACCCTTATGGTCTTTGCTTAGCAAATTATTAAAAAAGAGAAGAAAGATAATTGAAGCAAATATTAATCATTGTTATCAAGATAAAACACCTGAATGGAGAAATGATTTAGTTGAGAATATATGGGGTGAAACCTTTTTAGCACTTTATGAAAATAATTTTGCATGGAATGCAGACAAAAGAATAAATAAATATAAATGTGAGGTTCAGAATGGTGAATTGCTAGCTGATGCACAAAAACAAAATATTGGGGTGCTCCTTTTATTCAGGCATAGTATTTTTTTAGAACTTTCAGCAAGGCTTATTTCTGAACGTTTTGAAATTTATGGTATGGAAAGACCAAATAACAATCCTGCTATACAAAGATTGCAACAAAAAGGAAGGTTAAAATCAATGAAAGGCTTAACAGCTAATTCAAACATCAATCAACTAATTAATTGGCTTAAAGAAGGTAAAACAGTTTTATATGGGCCAGATCAAGACTACAGAAATAAAAGATCTGTTGTTTCTGAGTTTTTTTCTAAACCATGCCTAACTACGACGGTTCCGTACAATTTAAGAAAAATTACAAACTGTAAATTAATATATCTGGATTTTTATAAGACAACTGATGGTTATAAATTTATTTTAGAAGACGTGTCACATACTGCTGAAAACAAACAAGCCTTTGCAGATAATATAAATAAAATTATTGAAAGAAGCGTTAATCAGGCTCCAGAACATTATTTATGGCATCACAGAAGGTTCAAGTCACAGGCTCCTGAAATTTATGATTGATAATTTTGATGAAATTAAGGGTTTTTTAGATCCAGAAGAAGGTAATGCGCTGCATGAATTTTGCAAATCTTCTTATCTCAATGGAATTTGTGCAGAAATAGGATCTTACTGTGGAAAGTCTGCTTGCTATATAGGACATGCTTGCAAAGAGACTGGATCAAAATTGTACTCAGTTGATCATCATAAAGGATCAGAAGAACAACAGTTTGGAGAGGAATACTTTGATGAAGAAATTTTTGATTACTCAAAAAATGAGGTAAATACTCTGCCATTATTCTTAAAAAATATCTCAAAATTTGAATTAGATAATTACATTGAACCAGTAATCATGTCTTCAAAAGAAGCTTCCAAAGTTGTACCTGATGAACTAGATTTTTTATTTATTGACGGCAGCCATACATTTGAGTCAGCAAGAAGCGATTATAAATATTGGGTAAAAAAATTGCGTGCAGGTGGTGTGCTAGCAATTCATGATATCTATGATTCAGCAGAAGAAGGAGGCCAAGCACCAAAAGAAATCTACCTTAAAGCATTAGATGAAGGCTTCAAGCTTTTAGAAAGAAGAAAGAGTCTTGTAATTCTTAAGCGCTAAAGAAGAATTGCTTTCTCTTTGCCACTAATATCATATAGACAGTCTGCAGCCATAATTATGGCAGCATTAGTCCAAGTTGAATTTTCTTCTGGCCAGAATATATCAAGATCATACTGGTAGCCTGTAGGAAAATAACCAGAAGAATTTTTATACTTAAGGATCTCGCTAAAAATTTTATGTGCTTCTGTTTCCATGCCAATTTTAAATAAAGCAATAACACATTCAGAAGATTCGGCTAAAGTCACCCATGGCTCTTCCACAACACACTTCACTCCCATTCCTTCAACATAAAATTTTTCTAAAACTTTTTCTGCACCTGCTTTATTCCCGCATTCGCAAAGCAAAGGATAATAAGCATCCATTGAAAATCTTGATCTATCTACACCATCTCTATTAAATTTTTTTGAATTAAGTTTTTGAGATGTAATTGCTGCAGAAGTATCAAGATAATCTGTATCACCTAGAATTTCACATATTCTGTTATATGCCCTTCTAGAAAGTTCAATAGAACATGTTGCCGTAATTAGAGAGTTATCTGAAAAGCCATTTTCATCTTGAGCCCAAAAGTAGAAGCCATCTTCTCCTTTAAATTTTTTAAGTGCAGCGTAAATTAAATGGATCTGCTTCCTTAAACTTTGTAGGTAATTAAGATCCTGATCAATCAAATACTTTTGCAATAGAGGCAAGAAAATATAGGCAGTATGATGTGCTTCATTGAAATCTTTAGTTACTTTTTCATTGATGTATTCAGATTTAACTAGACCTTTTTCATCAAGCTGACTTAAGCAAAACTGAAGTCCCTTATCAAAAGCTTCCCACTCTTGATATATAGCTAAGGCAATAAGACACTCACAATGATCCCAATAGTCCCATTTACCTTTTTGGTCCCATAAAATTGCGCCTTTTTCATTTTGGTTAGATAAAATCCAATCTTTTGCAGATCTAAGGTCATTTTTAATCGAGTTGCTTATCATTTTCTAAGATAGAAACATTCAGACTTACCAAAGAATGGGTTCAATAATTTTTCTAGAAACAAGGAAAATTTAGCTTGTCCAAACATTTGTTTTACCAATAATGCATGCCATGATTTTAAGAAATCATTTTCTTCCATATTATTTCTTGCCTTAAGTATCCAATATATTGAATGCATAGAATGTTCTCTGTGATGTTTAAATAATTTAAGATTTAACTCTCTGAAACATTCTTTGAGGAAATCTTTTTTAAATATCCTGATGTGTCCTCCAGGCGTTTGCATATATTCTTTTGAATACATCCAGCAAAGACTTTCAGGAAGATAGCTTGGTACACTAATTAACATTACTGCTCCTGGCTTTAGTATTCTGTAACACTCTTTTAAAACTTCTCGAAAATTTGGTACATGTTCAAGAACTTCTGAGCATATGACTAAATCTTGTGAGTTATCCGGAATTTCAATATTTCTAACATCTCCTCGAATAAATTGATAAGTATTTTGATTCTTGCAGACATGTTCTTGAAATTCCTTTTTTAAAGCATTTATTTCTACCTCTGATTGATCTATGCCTATTATTTCTGAATTTGAAAGCCTGAATCCCAAAGATTTTAAGTGCCTTCCATTACCACAACCTACATCAATGGCAGTCTTAATTTTTTTTAAATTTAATGAATTGAAGTTAAACGTTTCCACTAATTATTTCTTCGAAGAGATCCTCAAGTTTCTTAGCATACTCGTCCCACCCAAAAAAAGCATCTCTTCTTAACTTTGAATTGTTAGCTAATTCCTCTCTCAAGGCCTGATTTTTAATTAGTTCTTTCATTTTTTCTTTCAAATCACTTGCATCGTCTGAACTGAATATTAAACCTGCATCTCCAGCAAGCTCAGGCAAAGATGCTTTGTCAGAAACAATCACGGGCAACCCAGTTGCTATCATTTCTACAAGCGGAAATCCAAAGCCCTCATAACTTGATGCAGCTATCCCTATATCTGAAGCATTCAATATTTCTATCAATTCATTTCTTGGTAATTTTGGTTTGAAAGAAACCAAGTCACCCAAACCTAAATCTTCAATTAATTTTTTATTAACTTCTCTTAGATCACCAATGATAGTTAGTCTTGCATTTAATCCATCATTTTTGAGCAGGTAAAGAGCTTTTAAAATATTTTTTAAATTCTTCATTGGAACATCAGAACTTATGATTGTCACAAACTCAGAATTAAAAGCAGATCTCTGGTGAAACTTGCAGTCATCTAGATCTATCCCATTCCAAATAACTGAAATTTGATCTTCAGGATAATCAAAGTAGCGACATATATCTTTCTTAGAAGACTTTGAAGGTGATATCACTCTCTTTACCTTCTTAAGATTCTTTTTTTGAAAATTAAGAAATGAGTACCACCTTTTTATTGATAACTTATTTAAAAAACTATTCTCATTTTCAAGATCAATATCCCTATCAACATGTATTGGGTGATGCAAAGTAGTTACAAGTTTCTTAGTTATTGAGTCTGGGTAATTACTGATAGATTGATTGTCATGAAACACATCAAAAGAGTCAGCTGTTTTTGCAAATTCTGTATTTTGTAAAAGCCTGTCACCAAAAAATATAGGTTCAGTAAAAGTTCCAGTAAAAGTTTCAATAAAATCCCAGATATTCAATCTAGTCTTTTCTTGAGCTTGGAAAATTTTAAACCTTTCTAATGAATTGAATGTTTCAAAATATCCTGGAGTGTGTACTTCAACTACCTTAATTTTTTCATCGACAAGAGGAAGTGGTTTACCTGAAAAAATAGTTACATCATGGCCTGAATTCAGAAGTGCTTCAGAGACATTTTTTACATAGATTCCTTGGCCACCTGAAAAGGGATCACTTCTGTAGCTGAGCAGAGCAATTTTTAGTTTTTTCATTAAACTTTAGAAAGCCAATCTGAGTATTTTTCAGATTTGCCTCTAACAGCATCAAGGTAGTTTTGTTGAATTTTTGTAGTTATTTCGCCTCTTTTACCTATGCCAACTTTGATTTTATCTATAGCTTTTATAGGAGTGATTTCAACGGCTGTACCACAAAAGAAAACTTCATCAGCAGTATATAGTTCATCTCTTGTTATATGTCTTTCAAGGACTTCTAACCCAAGATCTTGTGCTATTTTTATGACAGATCTTCGAGTAATCCCATTAAGACAACAAGTTAGTTCTGGAGTCATCACCTTACCATTTTTAATTAAGAAGATATTTTGACCACTGCCCTCTGCTACAAAACCATTTGTATCCAATAATATGGCTTCTTGATATCCATTTCTTTTAGCCTGATCATGCGCCATAACCCCATTGACATAACCGCCTGAGATTTTACCTTTTGTCATCAAGCTATTTGGAAATTGTCGAGTAAATGAAGAAACCATGACATCAATACCAGACTCTAAGGCCTCTGCTCCAAAATATGATGGCCAGTCCCAACATGAAATCATTAGATGTGATTTCATATCGTCAATGTCTAGCCCCAACCTTTCATCGTTTAAATAAATTAAAGGCCTTATGTATGCATCTTTAAGTCCTGATTTTTCTATAACCCCTAACTGAGCTTCCATTACTTCTTCCATTGAATGGTTTATGGCTACATTGATTATTTTTGCTGATTCAAAAAGCCTCTCAGTATGCTCCTTTAGTCTAAAAATGCTTACAGACTCACCGTCTTGAGAAGCATAAGATCTTACCCCTTCGAAAGCTCCGAGACCATAATGCAATGTATGAGTAAGGGGGCTTACATAAGCATCTTCTTTTTGAATATATTTTCCGTTTAACCAGTAAGTATTTGACATAGGGGTAGTATAATTGTTTGTGACTTTTTTTAAACATAATGAACAAAAACATTTTTAGAGCCTACGATATCAGAGGCAACTCTTTGACGGACCTAGATGATCAAACAATAAGAAAAATAGGATACGTTTTGGGGCAAAAGATTCTTAGAACTGGAGGGGATTCTGTCTATATTGGCCACGACTCAAGATTATCTGCTGCCTCTTTGCAGAAGTCACTTATCAAAGGTTTCAGCGCATCCGGAGTTAAAGCTTTAGTCTTAGGTTTAGTTCCAACACCTTTGGTATATTACGCAACTAAGACTGGCTCTACTCCCAATGGTGTAATGATAACTGGAAGCCATAATCCCAAAGATGATAATGGCTTAAAAATTGTTTTAAATGATAGTGCTGTTTCAGGATTAGAATTATTTGAAGAAGTAGCTAATCAAGATTTAATTCCTGACGTGTCTGAAAACTTTGAAAAAGTTGAAATTATTCCTAATTATCTGAAGGAGATTAAAGAAAAAATTAACATAAATAAAAAATTTAAAGTGATTCTTGATGCAGGAAATGGTGCAGCAGGTGAAATTGCAGATCTAATATTTAACGCGCTCGGTTTTGAAACAATTTCTATTAACAAAGAACCAGATGGTAATTTTCCAAACCACCATCCAGATCCCAGCAAAGAAAAGAATTTAGAAGAACTTAAAATAAAGGTTAAAGAACATAATGCTGATCTGGGTTTTGCCTTTGATGGTGATGGCGATAGAGTCGGTATGATTACCAACGATGGAGATTCAGTGCTTGCAGATCACTTGATCATGTTGTTAACACAACATTATCTCAAGAAAAGGTCTGGTCCAATAATCTTTGATGTGAAGTGCTCAAGCCAACTTCCTGCTTTAATAAATGAACTAGGAGGCCAAGCAATTATGGAGAAAACTGGGCACTTTAATATCAAGAAGGCTATAAAAGAACATAATGCTGTTTTAGGTGGAGAGATGTCAGGACATATATTCATTAATCATGAGTGGTATGGTTTTGATGATGCAATATTTACTGCTGCTGTATTGGCCCAAATTATATCTGATGAAGAATCATCTTCTTCTGAAGTAATTAATAGATTTCCTAAAACATTTTCTACTCCTGAGTTAAACCTTGAAGTTACGGATGATGAAAAATTTAATATGGTAGAAAAGTTTAAGAGTGAGATGTCTTTTCCAAATAGCGAACTAAATACAATTGACGGAGTAAGAGTGACAATTGGTTCTGCTTGGGGCTTGGTAAGAGCCTCAAATACTAGCCCTAAACTAGTTTTTAGATTTGAAGCTGAAAGCGAAGAAGAGCTTCAGGGAATTAAAGACTTATTCTTAGATAATCTTAAAAGAATTTTTCCTGACTTAGGGTTAAATTTTAGTTAAGTATTTCACTTAGCTCAGAATCTTTCTTTTCTTCATTTAGTAACTCATCAATATTTTCCTCAAGAAAATATTCAAAGTAACTATTTTTAAAAGATTTAGAAACATTACCAGTCTTTTTGTCGATTCTAATTGCTGCAATGCCTTCAGGAACATCTACTGAGTAATCTGATAAAGAGTTTTTAGAAAGTGTCATAAAATCAAGCCAAATTGGTAAAGCATTAGTACTACCAAATTCATTTTCACCCAATGAGGTACCATCATCTTTTCCTACCCAAGCGGATGCAACAATATTTGAAGCAAAACCAGAAAACCATGTGCTAGTTGCATCATTAGTTGTGCCAGTCTTTCCTCCCATATTCTCAATCGGTATCGTGAGCCCTCTTCTGTTGGCATTTCTTTTTAAAGCTTCTTGCAAAATGTTTGATAACAGAAAGGCTACCCGCTCATCCATCACCTGTAATTTCTTATCTTCTTGTAATGCAATCATTGGGGTATTTAAATAATCAAAACTCTCAGAGCTTAACCAAGGGAAACTTACCCCACTGAAGTCTTTAACTTTTTTTGCATACTTATCTTGAGGATCAAAAATTATCTTGCCATTAATGTCTTCTATACGATCAATGTAGGTAACTTTTTGATGCTTACCATTATTGATAATTGATGAATATTGAGTTGCTGCCTTTAGCGGGTTAAGTGTTCCTGTCCCCAAAGCTATTGATAAATCATTGGTTAACATTTGATCATCAAATTGATATTTCTGAAAACATTTTATGGTTTTTGGCAACCCCAGAGATTGAACCAGTTTAATTGAAACAATATTTAGTGATTGTATTAAAGATTCCCGCAACCTTATCGGGCCATAGAATTCCCCAGAATTATTTCTAGGACGCCATATACTTTCAAGCTTATCGTCATCGAATATTATTGGGCCATCTATGAAAATGGAAGATGGGTTAAGACCATTTTCAAAAGCACACGCATAAATAAAAGGCTTAATGCTTGATCCAGGCAATAGCTTTGAATTTGCTGCTCTATCAAACTTCGATTTACTGAAATCAAAACCTCCCACATATGCTTTTAAGCTTCCATTTAGCCCATCTACTGCTACTAATGATCCTTCTGCAATAGGAATCTGGGAAAAAACTTTTTTTCCAGAACTTTCACCAATGTATATAAGGCTTCCAATCTCAAGAAAATCACGAAAAGATTGTGGTTTTTCTGATCTTGTCCCATCAGCAGATATAGTGCGAGCCCAACTATAGTCTGCAGAAGACCATTGAAGAGTATTAAAGTTTAATTTTGCATCTAATGTCTGAATTTCTTTATCACTTATTGCAATTACAATACTAGCTTCATGCCCATCTATTCTCGGTCTATTATCAAGAAGGTTTTGAATCTTATTTAGGTTCTCTTCTTTGGTAGTCTCATAATCAAGTTGTGATGAAATAATAAATAAACCCTCTTTCTGATAGGCGCTTCTTAGTACAGAGAAATTAAAGTCCTTAAATACTTGCTCATCACGCCATCCATACTTTTGATCATATTTATATAAATTTTCTCTTACAGCACGCACAGCATTATCTTGCATGGCAGAATCAATAGTCGTATACACATTCATGCCTTCTTCATATGCCTTTAAACCAAATGTATTAATTATTTCTGCTCGAATCTTTTCAGCTATATACTCTGCCTCCACGGTTATTTTTGGACCAAAACTCTCACCAGTTACAACTTCTTCTTTAGCAGCACTTAGTTCTGCTTTGTTTATAAACTGTCTTGCAAGCATTCGACCAAGAATTAAATCTCTTCTCTTCTTAGATGCTATTGGGTTCCTAACTGGATTCACTGAGGATGGCCTCTGTAAAATACCAGCTAGTAGGGCCGATTCTGCAATTGAGGCTTCAGAAAAATCCTTGCCAAAATAGTATTGGTAGGCTGCAGCAAATCCATAATTTCTATTACCTAGAAATGCTTTATTAAAGTAAAGCTCAAAAATTTCCTCTTTATTTAGATAATCCTCTAATTTCCAAGCAAGAATTATTTCTTTAAGTTTTCTCTCATAAGTTCTCTCAAAAGATAAAACATAATTTCTAACCACCTGCATAGTTATAGTTCCCCCACCACCGAGAGACCTTCCTGAAACTTCACCATATACCGCCCTAAGCAGACTTGTAATTTCAACACCAGAATGGTCAAAGAAGTCTCCATCTTCTGCTGCAATAATTGCATTTTTTAAGTTCTCAGGAATATCTTCAAAATTAACTATTTGTCTTTTTTCTGTGCCAAATAAACCTATTAATTGATTGTCTTCTGAATAGATACGCATAGGGTTAGTTAATTTAATTTCAGTAATAGTTTCTATCTTTGGTAAATCCTTTGAAAATATCAGGTAAATCAAGCCTGTCATCATGAAGATGAACTGCAATAAAACTAGAGATATCCTTAGAATTGGCATGATTTATATATTATTATTCCCATTCACTTTTTTTTTATGAATATTTTTTTAACAGGCATGATGGGTTCCGGCAAATCTTCAGTCGGTCAGTTATTATCAAAATACCTTAATAGTACATTCTATGATTTAGATAGAGGTATTGAAAAGAGGTTCAACTTAAGTATTAAAGATATCTTTCAAACTTATGGTGAATCGAAGTTCAGAGAAGTGGAGTCTGAGCTGTTAATTGAAACTACTAAAATTGAGAATAATATAATAGCCACTGGTGGTGGTATTTTGATTCATTCTGAAAATAGAGAATTTTTAAAGAATGAAAGGGTTTGTTTTCTAGATGGCTCAGTAGAAGAGCTTTATAAAAGAGCAACTAAGAAAAGGGACCAAAGACCACTTCTTAAAGACATCTCTCAAACTGAATTTACCAAAATCTATCAAGATAGAAAGAACCATTATAATGAGTGTGCAACTCTATCAATCATGACAGACAATAAAACTATAGAAGAGATTGCAAAAGAGATTATTAGTGATGAAAGATTTAATTTTTAAGGCAGAGGAAATTTCTGTAAAACTTAGCTACTTCAATGAGGCATCTAAAGTTATAGATTCACTATCAGATAACGTGAAGTACTGTGTTATTGCAGATGCCAAAGTGTTAGACATGCATCAAGATTTCAAAAATGGGCTGCTTAAGAAAGGTTGTTTTATTTTTGAGGTTGAAGAAGCAGAAAAACAAAAAAATCTTGAAACTTATGCAGAGGCAATAGCTTTCATGCAAAAAAATGGCATGAATAGACAAGATTGCTTAATTGGTTTTGGTGGTGGTGCAATAACCGACCTAACTGGTTTTATTGCATCTTCATATATGAGAGGCATAAAGTATTTACAGATACCTACGTCATTGCTTGCACAAGTAGATGCATCAATTGGTGGCAAGACAGGAATCAATTTTGGTCAAATTAAGAATTTCGTTGGTTCTTTTTATAATCCAGTTCAAGTTTTTATTTGTGCAGATTTCTTACAGTCCCTGAACGAGCAAGAATTTCTTAATGGTTTTTCGGAAGTAATCAAACATAGCCTTATTACCTCAAAAGAATCATTAGAGAAAATTAAAAAAACATCTCAAGAGATCTTAGCTAAAGATGCATACACATTACTTAAATGCGTAGAAGAATCGGTACAAATAAAAGCTCAAATAGTTGCTTCTGATTTCAAAGAAAAAGGAGCAAGGAAATACTTAAACTTTGGCCATACTTTTGCTCATGGAATAGAGTCTGCTAATTATAAAAGCCCAATTTTCCATGGTCATGCAGTAATTATAGGAATGCTTATGGCTCTTAAGTATTCGAAAGAACTAGGTTTTCTGCAAGAAAGTTCATATGAATTAGCAAAAGAAGTAATAAGCCATTTTAATTATAATTTTACCAATATCGCTTTAGATGCTGAGCTAATTTTTGAAGCAATGAAAAGTGATAAGAAGAATACTGAGACAATAAACTTGGTATTACTGCGAGAAATTGGTGAGCCATTTATCTACGAAGAACAATCTAGTGAAACATTAAAACACTACATAAAAGAATTTATCAATGACTTCAAAAAATAGTATTTTTTTAAATGCTTTAAATAGAAAAAATACTCAAGAAAATATTCCTATTTGGTTATTAAGGCAGGCTGGAAGATATTTGCCTGAATACATGAAAATAAGATCTCAATACTCTGACTTCTTTGACATGATTAGACAGCCAGAAATTTGCAAAGAACTAACATTACAACCATTGAGAAGATATCCGCTTGATGCAGCAATTACCTTTACTGACATTTTGACTATTCCAGATGCAATGGGTGTCCCAGTTAAATTTATTAAAGGTAGGGGACCTATTTTTTCAGATTCAATTATTAAAAACCCAAGCATAGAACTTGAATCAAAAGATGCTATAAAAAAACTAGATTATGTATTTGAAGCAACAAGATTAATTAAGGCTGACATCAATGTCCCTTTGATTGGCTTTACAGGTTCGCCGTGGACCTTATTTGTATACCTTTTTTATGGAGAATCGCCAAAAAATAGAGATGAAATACATGATTATTTAAAACTTAACTCCAGCAAGACACATTCATATCTAAAAGCTATGACTGAAGTCATGCATGATTATGTACATGCACAAATACAGTCAGGTGCTGATTGCATACAGATTTTTGATTCTTGGGGTGGCATGTTAGATAAAGACTATGAAGAGTTCTCTTTGATGTACATTAATGAATTAGCTGAAAATATTCCGTCTAATATACCTATCATTCTTTATACCAGAGGCAAAACAATTGAATCAATAATTGAATCAACTTCCATTAACTGCTTTAACTTAGATATTTCAGATAATATTGATCACCACATTGATAAATCAGTAGCTATTCAAGGCAATTTTGATCCGAGTAAATTCCATTCTGATAATGATGAGCTTGAAAAGCTAGCAGAGAAGATCTTTGAAAAGTATAAGAATAAGAATAATTATATTTTTAACTTGGGTAGTGGCATTACACCGGATATTGACCCTGAAAAAGTTGGTATTTTCTTAGAAAAGTTATCTGGTCTTAGTTCTTAAGAGCCCTTCTTGAGCGACTGAAGCTATAACTTCACCATCTCTTGTGAAAAAGGTTCCTCTGCCTAGGCCTCTTGAATTACCTGAATATGGGCTGTCCATTGTATATAAGATCCAATCATTAAATTCAAAATCAGGTTTGTGGAACCACATTGTATGATCGAGACTAGCAATCATTATTTTGGGAGACATGTAAGTGATGCCATGAGGAAAAAGCGCTGCAGCCAATATGCCAGCATCAGAGATATACGCTAAAAATGCATTCTGAATTTCTCTATTTTTTGGCAATTTACCAGTTGGTTTCATCCACATGCTTCTTCTTGGAGATAATTTTTTGGGGTTAAATACATCTTGCCATTCAACTGGCTTTACAGTGCATTCTCTTTCACGAGTAAAATACTCTCTCATCTCTTCTGGCACTAGATCGATATTATCTTGTCTCAATTCAATTTCATCTTTGAGGTCTTCAGGTGGCGGTACATCAGGCATTTCTATGCTGTGTGAAAGTCCTTCCTCATCTTTCTGAAAAGATAAACTCATACTAAAAATAGTTTCATTGTTTTGAATAGCTTTGACTGTTCTTGTTGAGAAACTCATGCCATTTCTAATTGGGTCAACACTATATAGAACTGGCTGCTTCTTTATACCAGGTCTGAGAAAGTAAGCATGCAATGAGTGTAAGTGCTTATCTTCCTCAATAGTTAAATTTGCTGCTAGATAAGCTTGAGAGATTACTTGTCCACCATAAATTCTTTGGATACCAGCATTTTTTCCACTGTATCTAAAAAGATATGTATCAAGTTGCTCTAGTTCGAACTTTTCTAAGGTGCTTTGAAATGCATCAATCATTATTGCGCTGACAAACCTCCATCAATAACAATTTCAGTACCAGTTATCATTTTTGATTCGTCTGATGCTAAGAATAGTATGGCATTGGCAATATCTTCTACTTCTGCTAGCTTTCTAACGGGTATCTGTTTTTCAAGCTTGCTTAACATGTCATTCGAAGTGTCTTTTAATAGAGCTTCTAAAATTTCTGTTCGTGCAAATACTGGATGCAAACTATTACACCTAACTAGTTTTGTTGTTCTTGCACAATGCAAGGCAACTGATTTTGATAAATGTCTAACTGCTGCTTTTGCACTGTTATATGCAGTAAAGTTGTGTCCTGCCACAATACCTGAAATTGATGAAATATTAATAATGGAGCCATTTCCTGAGTCCCTCATTAAGGGTAGAGCATATTTACAACCATAAAAAACAGAATCAAGATCCACTTTATGCACCATATCCCATGCTTCATTAGTAGTGCCTTCAACATCGCCCATATAACCTATACCAGCATTATTTACTAAAACATTAAGCTGATTTTCTTGGGCTTTAATCTCTTCGATAATCTCTTGCCATCTATCAGGATTAGTTACATCATGCTCGAAAAAATTTATGCCTAATTCTTTAGCTACCTTTTCGCCGCCTTCTTTATTTATATCTGAGATATAAACGGTTGCTCCTTCCCTCGCTAATACTGCTGCAGTTCCTTTACCAAAGCCAGCAGCACCACCAGTAATAAGTGCTACTTTATTTTCTAACCTATTTCCCATTTTATGCCTCTTTAATTTTTTGTTATATTAAACCACTATCTGTTAAAAGAACATGAAAAGCAAAATAGTAGATAATCAGCCTCAAGAGATCACAGAATATCCTGAGATTGACCCAAAAGAACAAGATGCAATTGAGTGTGTCAATGAGATATTTAAGACTCCTTTAACAGGATCTTATAACTGGGACTATACCGTCGTTGATGACAGGATCAAAAAACTTTATGAGTTAGGTAAAAGGCTCAATTGGAATGTCTCTGATGACTTAGATTGGTCTCAAACACATCCAAAGAATGAGTTTCTTGTTAACCAAGAATTTCGACTGTTGCCTGAAGAACTAGTTGGTCTTGATGAGCTATCCCTCGAAGATAGATTACAAATGGATAGACACCAAGTATCTTGGAATTTGAGTCAATTCTTGCATGGGGAGCAAGGTGCACTATTAGTAGCATCTCAATTAGTTTCTTGTGCCCCAACTTTCAATGCAAAAATGTATGCAGCATCACAAACTTTCGATGAAGCTCGTCATGTTGAAGGTTTTAATAGGTATTTAAAGGAAAAAATTGGTTTCCAATATCCTGCTACCACAGGCCTGAAGTCATTAATGGATAAAATCTTAACTGATGAAAGGTGGGACCTTAAATTCATAGGTATGCAAATCATTATTGAAGGTTTGGCTCTCGCAGCTTTCAATAATATGAAATTCATCCTAAATGATGGGTTGCTTAAACAATTGTTACATTACGTTATAAGAGATGAAGCAAGACATGTAACTTTTGGTGTTAACTACCTTGAAGACTACTTAAAGACACTTTCAAAAAGCGAAATTGAAGATAGAGCTCAATTTGCCTTTGAAGCATGTGTTGTTATGCGTAACAGATTAATTTCTGGGGAAGTAATCTCACGTTTCTTAGATTACACAACTGAAGAAGCACAAGAGATTGCTGCCAATACAGCTCAAGGTCAAAATTTTAGAGTATTACTCTTTACCAAGATTGTGCCAAACTTAAAAAGAATAGGTTTGCTTACAGATAAGGTAAAACCACAATACGAAAAACTTGGAGTACTAAGTTACGCTGAGCTTGAAGACAATTTCAATATTGATTGGGCCGATATGTCTAAGCCATACGAGACCCAAGAAGAAATCGAAAAAGCTATCAGCTTAAATTAATCTACGACTTCTGCTTTTAAAATCTTAATAGTCTCAGCTGGAACATCTTGGTAGCCTTGAACTGAAGTTGTTTGCACTTCTGCAATCTTGTCGACCACATCAAGGCCTTCTGTTACTTTACCAAAAACGGCATAACCCCAACCTTCTTCAACTTGATTAGTTCTAAAATTTAAAAAGGCATTATCTGCATGATTAATAAAAAACTGAGATGAAGCTGAATGTGGATATGCGGTACGCGCCATAGCTATTGTACCTCTATCATTTCTTAAACCATTGTTTGCTTCATTCATAATTGGTTCTAATTTGTCATCTTTAGGTGTCATATCCTCAAGATGTCCTCCGCCCTGAATCATGAAGCCATTTATGACTCTATGAAAAATTGTTTCATCATAAAAACCACTTTCAACGTATTTAACAAAGTTTTCAGTTGAGATTGGTGCATTTTCTTGATCTAACTCAAGCACGATATCCCCATAGGATGTTGTTAGTTTTACTTTTGGCATTACTTCTTCCCTTATGAATGTATTAAACAAAAAATATAATCCCATGACGAACAAGAAACCTGCTAGTGCATAGGTTATATTTTTCATTGAATTATTATATCTTATATATATGTCTAAGTTTTTTACATATCTCCTAATTTTTTTATTTTTAGGATTCGTAAGCGCTAATGAAGAATCAAAAAATATTAACTATGAAAACCATGAATTTGTCTACTTAGATAATGATTATGTACAGTTGCTTAAAGATATACATCATCAGCTTGTGCTTAAGAATAAAGACTGTTTTTACATTGAGACATGTGGTGATATCAGAACAAGAAAAGTAGGAGAAATGCTCTATCAAAAGAAGGCTAGCTCACTTTATACAAGCATATATAAAGAAACTCCCAGATACCCTTCTAAAGCAAAAGAAAAGGCTGCTGAAGGTTATGTAATAATAAAATTTGATATAGCGCCAGATGGTACCACCAATAATCACACAGTTATCAAGGGCAAATGTATAGAGGAACGGCAATACCCATACAAAGATTGCACTCTGTTTAATTCAGCAGTCATAAAAGCTGCCAAAAAATTAAAATATGCTAATAGCTCAGCTGCAACCATAAAAGATGTGCCACATAAGTTTTCATTTGCCCTAGAGTGGGAAGAATATGATTTAGGCAAGGTGTTTGTCGGTATTTCAAACAGAAAGCTAGATAGATCTAAAACTTTTATTAAAAACAAAGATTGGGAAAGCTTAAAAAAACTGGGAGAAAGTATTAGTGATAGCTACGTTAAGTTTTATTGGCTTGGGCTGGCAGCAGAAAATCTCAATAAACCCGAATTAGCAATTAAACACTTTGATTCAGCACTTAAACTTGGGCCTGATCCACTAATTACTAAAGATGTAAAAAGAAGAATATTAACGCTAGCTTATAACTTAAATGTATTTAGTTCTTATGCCGAGGTCTGTGAAATTACAACGACAGTTTATGAGGATTACATGTGTGGCATGAATTCACTTCAGATTGGTGACTCTATCAGCGGTACTGCCTTCTTAGTTAATGCATATAGAGAAAACTCTGGAAATAGCAGATTAGATAAAATCTTGACTGATTTAATTGATTCTCAAAGAAATTGGTTGAAGCAAGACTTAGCCAGCCTGCAAAGTTCCTCTTAAATAGAGTTTTGCTTGTCCAGTAATTTCAACAATATCCTCTTTTACTGCACAGTCTAAGTGACCGACTCTTTTTGATAGCTGTCGAGCAC
>Ga0208130_1000753_pt1 | contig 16318 bp, 19 predicted proteins | sample ETNtaG_31_FD_185771 | JGI IMG/M metagenome (GOLD analysis project Ga0208130, IMG submission 185771) | Marine microbial and viral communities from oxygen minimum zone, Eastern Pacific Ocean - ETNP201310SV78 (SPAdes) (version 2) | ecosystem: Environmental > Aquatic > Marine > Oceanic ...
ATACCTATGCCATCTTCGTGCATTGGGAAATCACCGTAAGTTTTTGTCTCTGGGAAAGGTCGGCGAGCTAGCAAATAGTACTCATCTGCTGCATATACGATCCTTTGATTAGTTATTTGAAGAAATAAGTCTTGCCATTCTTCGACGATGTCTATGACTTGTTCTGCTTCTTTTTTGGTGTGGGGCCTCATTCTGGGTTCTGATGTATGAGCGCTTACCCCTAAAGGTACGACAGCCAAACTTTGTATTTCTGGAAATCGGTCTGCGATACCGGCGAGAGTGTCTTCAAGCCACTGCCCATCATTTATTCCAGGGCATACAACTATCTGGCCATGTACTTCTACGTCATGATCTAAAAGGAGTCGCAACCATCTTAGGCTTGTGCCCCCGCGGCGGTTTCTTAACATTTCTATGCGTTTGTCTTGATTTGTTGCGTGAATGCTTACATAGAGAGGGCTTAAACCTTCTGTGATGACTCTTTCAAGATCTGCTTCCGTGAAGCGTGTCAGCGTTGTGAAATTACCGTAAAGAAAGGAGAGTCGATAATCGTCATCTTTTACTGAGAGGCTACGTCTCATGCCGCGTGGCAATTGGTAGATGAAACAGAATTCGCAATGATTGTCGCAGGTTCTCACTTGATCAAATAGTGGACTATCTACTTCGATTCCTAGTGGAACACCCATTTTTTTTGTAATAGTAAGTACTTGACGTTTACCTTTTCGTTCTATATCCATTACGACTTTTGGCTCGTCAACTAGAAGTTGGTATTGGATAACATCTCTAGGAGTTTCATTATTTATTTGAGAAATGAGGTCGCCAGCAAGTACGCCTGCTTGATCAGCGGGCGAATCTTCAGTTACTGCTATAACTATTGGCTTGGACATATTTCTCTAGGCTACCGACGATGGGGCCTAGCACCGGTAGGGTCTTTATTACTATGACAGTTGATCACGTACTTCTTGCAGAACCTAGGGGTTTTTGTGCTGGGGTAGAAATGGCTATTAAGGCGCTTACTTGGATGGTGAGAGCTTTTGATGAACCGGTTTATTGTTACCACGAAATTGTTCACAACAAGATTGTTGTTGAACGATTTGAAGCCCAGGGAGTGATTTTTGTTGACTCCATAGATGAAGTCCCTGAGGGCGCTCCAATAATGCTTTCTGCTCATGGTTCAGCACCGGAGGTGACTGAACAAGCAAAAAATGTTGGTGGTTACACTGTTGATGCTGTTTGTCCTCTCGTTACCAAGGTTCATCACGAAGTAAAGACAAGAACAAAAGAGGGCTATCAAATTGTGTATGTCGGGCATGCTGGCCATGAAGAAGCAGTTGGGACAATAGCGGTAGCTCCTGAAGCGATGCATCGAGTAGAAACTCCTGAAGAGGTATCAGAGTTACCTGAGCTTGGAGAGAAAGTTGCTTTGCTTGCACAGACGACGCTTAGTCATCGTGACTGGGAAGGCGTAACTGATGCCGCTCAAGAGCGGTGGTCGAATCTTTGGTCACCGGGTCGGAGTGACTTATGTTTTGCTACCACTAATAGGCAATCAGCGCTTCTGGCTTTAGTTGATCGTTGCGATTCGGTAATTGTGATTGGTTCGACAAACAGTTCAAATACTAGAGCTCTAGTTAAATTGGCTGAACAGGCTAACGGACCGGAAGTGATTTGGATCAATAGGGCGGATGAGTTGCCTGAAGGCCTATCTGGAACTGTGGGAGTTACTGCAGGAGCTTCTGCTCCCGAGGAAACTGTCGAAGATGTTTTGAACGCTTTGAACCCTTCAGAGGGTGTTTCCGTGATTAGCCATACTGAAGAAGATGAATATTTTCCTCCTCCCCGGAATCTGCGTGAGTTGCTTTCCGCGATTCGGTTTTTTGGTGGGTTTGGTTTCGCAGGGCCTATGCCTTCGGGTCATCTAAATGATCGGTCAATAAATGCCGCTGACGCTCTACAAAACTTGAACGCCCATTAACCCTTAGTCTTCCGGATTTGATGGTTCTGGTAGAGCTGGTCGCCCTAGTGTTTCTTGCGCTTGATCAAAAACTATTTGTAGTTGCTGGCGCAATTCTTCTGTTAGTTCATCGACAGCGCGTCTCGGAACGCGACCATCAAATACCTTTGGATAGATGGGCTCCCCAACGACCATGATTACTTTGGTGGGTTTAATCCTTGAAGCGCCTGGGGGCCATGCGTGATCTGTTCCTGCTATTCCCATAGGAACAATTGGTGCGCCGGTTCTTAAAGAAACGAATGCTGGACCTGCGTGCATCTCTTCTTTTTTCACTATCGGGCCATGCCTTCTCGTTCCCTCCGGGAACATAACTAAAGGTTCCCCTCGTTCTAAAATCTCTTGACAAGCGCGGAGTGCTGCTCGATCCGCGGTTCCTCTTTCTACTGGGAACCCCCCTACAAGACTTAAGAGAGTGGCGGAGATTTTATTTTTCCATAACGACTCTTTACCCATGAATCGTTGACGCCGTGCAGTAACCATTCCTCCGACTGGGGTATCTAAGTAGGAGCGATGTACGGGTGAAAGGATGTATGCCTCTTCAGCAGGAAAATTCTTTTTATCAACAACTCGAAATCTGAATAAAACTTTTGAAAGTATCCATAAAACTGACCAAGCGAATCTATAAGCGATCCGCTCAATAAGGCTTAGTTTCTTTCCATAATCTTTCATGGGATTAATCCAATGACATGGTCTACGACTTGTTCAAGAGTCATTTCTGATGTATCTACTACTATCGCATCTTCTGCTTCCATTAGCGGACTCGCGCTACGTTGAGTATCAACCGTGTCTCTTCGTTCTATATCTGCCGCTATTGAAGCCACATCTCCTTCTTCAATTTCTGCAGCTCTTCTCTGTGCTCGAACTTCTTCAGAAGCAGTGAGGTAGATCTTTAAGGAAGCGTCTGGGAAAACTACTGATCCGATGTCTCGCCCTTCCATCACTCCTCCGTTTCTTTCTTCCGCCCACGTTCTTTGCCTCTTTACCATTTCAGCTCTTACTTCTGGTACTGCCGCTACTTGACTAACTAATAAAGTAACTTCTTGGCCACGGATTTCTTCTGTGGCTTCTATTCCATTGACGACACAACTTTCTTGAGTTAATTGAAGATCCAAGGATTTGGCTGCTTGAATTACTTTTTCAATATCGTGAATGTCTATTTGTTGGTGGATAACTGCAAAGGCGACTGCCCGATACATTGCACCGGTGTCTAGGTAGCGGAGGTTCAAACGAGCAGCTAGAGCTTGCGCCACAGTCGATTTTCCTGATCCTGCTGGACCATCTATCGCTATTACTTTCATTCTTAAGTGCTCTTTCCTGTTAAAGATGATAGATCTTCTTCAAACTTGGGGTAACTCGTTGATACAGCCTCCCAACCATTAATTTGCGTTGTGGTCTCTCCAACGAGTGCTGCTATAGCTGAGGCCATGGCGATTCTATGATCTCCGTGTGAATGAACGTTCCCTCCAGTGATTGATCCCCCACTTACGATTAGTGAATCTTCTTCCACTCGTATCGTTACTCCCATGCGACTTAATTCTGACTGGATTGTTTCCAGTCGGTTGGTTTCTTTCACTTTCAGTTCGCCTAAACCTTCAAATACTGTGGTGCCTTCTGCGCAAGCGGCGGCTACGGCGAGAATTGGTATTTCGTCAATCATGCTAGGAATCTCATGGGATTCAACTTTGGTTGCATGAAGAGAAGAGGAACGAGCAACTAGCGTCCCTGTTTCAGGATTGTGCTGAATGTCAGCTCCCATGCGGTGAAGAACGTCTATAAATCCAGTTCGTGCAGTTCCCGAATAAACATTTTCTACTTCTATATGAGAGTGAGGGACGATAACTCCCCCTACTGCCCAGAACGCTGCTTGAGATGGGTCCCCTTCTACATAGTGTTTAAAAGGTTCAGGTTTGCTCGGCCTCAAAATGATTCTGCCTTGTTTGCTTTCTATATCTATCCCACATTTAGCCATCAATTCTTCGGTGTGGGTTCTCGTCGCATGACTTTCTATAACCGTGGTTGTGTCTTGTGCGGAAAGTCCAGCGAAAAGTATGGCGCTTTTTACTTGAGCGCTTGGAATTGGCATTTCATATTCAATGCCCATTAATTCTTTTCCTGTGATCTCTAGTGGCGCATACCCTTTGTTGTCTTTGCTTTTTATTTCTGCTCCCATTTTTTGAAGTGGAGAAATTACTCGATCCATAGGTCGAGATTGAATAGAAGAATCTCCATTAATTGTCGTTTGAATAGGGATCCCTGAGAGAAGTCCGGTGAACAGTCGGATTCCGGTGCCGGAATTTCCGACATCGAGCACGCTGTTTGGTTGTTGGATTTCTCCACCGGTGATCGTAAGGGTTCCGTTTTTCCTTTCAATTTTTGCCCCGAGCGCTGAGATAATGGATTCTGTTTGTTGAACGTCTTGACCGAGACTCAAACCAGATATTTCAGACTTACCATTTGCTAATGCTGCAAGCATGAGTACTCGGTGTGAGATTGATTTGTCACCTGGAACGTTTATTTTTCCCGTGAGAGAGCTTGTTGGCTCTATTTCTTGTGCGCTCATGCTAGAGGTTGAGAAGTCGGTCGATAGCCGTTTGCCATGAGGCCGCCTTGTAATCGCTCGCTTAGAGACGTTTCTACAATAAGCACGGCAACACCTTTATCTCCTTCAGAGGAGTGGGCTATCTCTAGGTCGTAAATATTCACGTCCAGATCTGTAGCAAGTGCGAATATTGCTGCGAGTTCTCCTTTTCGGTCTGGAATGGGAACTCGAACTTCTATGAGTTCTGAAGAGCGGGGTGCTCCTGTCGGTAAACTAACTCTCGCTTGGCGTGCTGTCTCGAGTCTTTTGAGTAGCGCCTCTTTGTCTTCTTTCGCTATTTCATTTCGAACGTGTGATAAGCCTTCAATTAAATCGTCAAGGACGTCTGTGATTGCTTCGCTATTTTCTTTGCAGATGTCTGGCCAGATGCTTGGGTTTCCTGCTGCTACTCGTGTCATGTCGCGGAATCCTCCAGCCGCGAGTCGCAGTACGGCATAGTGCTCTTCAGATTGGGCGGAAGCAAGACCCATTAAAGTTGCTGCAGTCAAATGAGGGACATGAGATACGGTTGCGACTAAGGCATCGTGGCGTTCTGGTGAAAGGGTTACTACTTCGGCTCCAAAGGAAGTTACAACTTCTCGAATGATTGCAAATTCTTGATCTTCTGTTAGTTCTGTTGGGGTTAGTACCCAATTTGTGTCTATGAACATGGTTGCTGTAGCCCCGTCAACTCCTTCTTGTTCTGATCCAGCCATAGGGTGTCCACCGATAAATCTTTTGTCTTTGATTTGTTGCACTATGGGGTGCTTTACGCTTCCTGCGTCTGTTACTACTCCAAGAGGAGATTTTTCAAGTGCTTCTTCTACTAGTGGAGCTACGGTGCTTACTGGAGTAGCGATAAAAGTAATTTCGGCTTCTGAGTCCCATCCAGTGGCGTCTATGGCTTCTAGTTCTAATGCACGGTTTAGGTGTGCGGGGTTTAGATCAACACCGCTTACATGCCAGCCTTTTTCGCGTAAAGCTAGCCCGATTGATCCCCCTATGAGACCAACGCCTACTACTGTTGCTCGGCGACTCATAAGGCGCTACGCACTTGATGGATAAATAAAGAAATATTCATTACTTCAAATGTTACAGGAGGCTGGCTTGACTCTCTGTTGAATTAATCCGAATCTGCAACTGATTTCTCCAAAGATCTAATTTCAGCAGTTGTTAACTCTCGCCATGATCCTGGAGGTAGAGAGCGGTCTGATAAGGGTCCGATGCGGGTACGAATAAGTCTTTTAACTGGATGCCCTACCGTTGAGCACATGCGACGAACCTGACGGTTTTTTCCTTCGTGAATAGTGAGTCGAATAGTTTCTTGTTCAATAAGGGCGATTTTAGCAGGAGCGGTTTTTCCGTCTTCTAGATCTACTCCTTCTCTCAAGAGGCGTAGAGATGATCGTGAAGGCTTTCCTTCAACTACCGCTACGTATTCTTTCTCTACTCCGAATGACGGATGAGTAAGACGGTGAGTGAGTTCCCCATTATTTGTGAGAATTAGAAGTCCTTCCGTGTCTGAGTCAAGTCGACCTACGGGGAAGACTCTTGGATCTTCTGGCACCATTTCAATCACTGTGGGTCGCCCTTGCGGATCGTCTGCTGTGGTGACAACTCCTGCGGGCTTATTTAGCAGGTAATACACCAAGTCAGGTCTTACTCCTATGGGCGCTCCATCTACTGTTACCAAATCACTTTCTACTTCTACTCTGCTCCCCAGTTGTGCTTGTTGCCCATTAACTTTTACTTTGCCGTCAAGGATTAATTGTTCGCAGGATCTTCTGCTGCCAAATCCGACGCGAGCTAAAACTTTTTGTAACCGCTCGCCTTTTGATGTCTCGTCGCTCACATTACTCTGATTCTGAATTAGAAGACTCTTCTTCAATTACCTCTTGTGTGTCTGAATCGTAAAGTAATCCGCGCTCTAACGCTTCAACAACTTCCGCCCCGGGAACAAAATCTCCTAAGGAGGGAAGATCTTCTAATGAGTTAAGGCCCATACGTTCCAGAAAAGCTTGTGTCGTTCCAAAGAGAACAGCGTTTCCCGGTCCAGTATCGCGTGAAAGTTCATCAATGTAGCCTCGTTGTTGAAGAGTGCGGATCACTCCATCAACATCAACTCCGCGGATTGAAGAAACCTGGGCTCGTGAAATGGGTTGCTTATAAGCGACTATTGCGAGAGTTTCTAAAGCCGCTGCGGTCAATCGAGTGCTTTGGCCTTCTATAACAAACCTCTCTACCCAAGGAGCTTGTTCCGGGTGACTCTGATACCGATATCCTCCTCCAACTTTGACCAGAATAAAACCTCGGCTCTCTTGTTCGTATTCTTTAGATAGAGATTCGCAAATTGTTTCAATATCTGATGTTGGTTTTTCTAAGAGTTGAGCAAGAAGGTTAGGGGGAACCGGGTCCGTGGCCACCATGAGGATGGATTCGATTGCTTGTCTTACATGAAGATGTTCTGATTCGTTCATTCTCTAACCGTCGTAGGCGTCAATTAAATCTACATTTGCGGGTCCGGCATCTTCTGCCCATCGCATTTCGATATTGCCAAAACTACCTATTTGATCAATTTCAATTACTCCCTGTTTGAAGAGTTCAAGGACTGCGAGAAAGCGCACAATTACCTCAATACGGTCGACAAGACCTGAGGTTATTTCACGGAATGAAATCGTTCCCGATTCCGGTATTTCTTGAACTATTTCTGTTACCGCATCAGCGACACTGATTCTTATAGGCGCAATGTGATGAGTGTCGACTTGGTGGGTCGGCCGAGGAGTCATCGCCGAGATGTAAGAATTTCTAATATCTTCTAGGGTCACTCCTGCTAACAAATCCGGCGCTAACCCTAGGAAGGGTTCTTCTAATCCTGCTTGTCGTGGCCAAGATTGAGAGGCGTCAAGAGACAACCGGCGCAAAATAACTGCGGCATCTTTGAAAGTTTTGCATTCTAGAAGTCGCGCTAGTAGAAGATCTCTTTCCTCCCATAAACCAAATTCATCATCGAGATCATCCCGCTCTTTATCGGGAAGCATTCGGCGAGTCTTGAGCTCAACAAGGATCGCAGCGATTAGAAGGAACTCAGTAGCTAATTCAAGGTCTAAATTCTCAAGTCGTTCAAGTTCAGCGATGTATGCATCTACTACTGATGAAAGTGACACTTCATAGAGTTCCACTTCTTCTTTGAGTATTAGATGGAGTAACAAATCAAATGGCCCATCAAATACTGGGGTATTTACGGTAACACTCATAGGCATGACCGTAGAGGGTAGAAGAGTAAAAGGGGTGAATAGGGAAAGTTATTGCTTAATTGTCACCCCTTTGTTGTGGCTGGCCTATTAGTGTGAGCGGTGATGGCACGTATTTTCTCCGGAATAAAACCTTCTGGCTCTGTTCATCTCGGCAACCTCTTGGGGGCTTTGAAGAACTGGGCGGCTTTACAGAACGAGAATGAAAGCGTTTACTGCGTTGTAGATCTACATGCTTTGACTCTTCCGCAAAACCCTGAAGAGTTAAGAGCGTCAACTCTTTCGCTAGCGCAAATGTTGATTGCTGTAGGCATAGACCCAGATAAAAGCACTCTTTTCATACAGAGTCATGTTTCTGAACATACGGAATGTGCTTGGCTTATGGAGTGCACAGCTTCTTTTGGTGAGCTAAGACGGATGACTCAATTTAAAGATAAATCGGATAAAGCAGACTTTGTTTCCGGTGGACTATTTACTTATCCGGCTTTACAGGCAAGCGACATTATTCTTTATGACACCGATCAAGTTCCTGTAGGTGAAGATCAGCGCCAGCATGTTGAATTAACGCGTGATTTAACCGAGCGCTTTAATAATCGTTATGGCGAAACCTTTGTTGTTCCTGAAGCCGTCATTCCTCCTGCGGGGGCTCGTGTAATGGATCTGCAAGATCCAACCAACAAAATGTCAAAATCGGAAGATAGCCCTCAAGGATCTATTTCCCTATTAGATGATGAGAAAACAATTGAAAAGAAAATAAAGCGCGCCGTAACTGATAGCGATGGCGAAATTCTTTTTGATTTAGAGAAAAAACCTGGTGTATCTAATCTTCTTTCAATACTCGGTGCGGCTACAGGTCAAAATCCTCAAAATGCTGGTGCAGGGCTAAGTAATTATGGTGAATTGAAAGGTGCAACCGCAGAAGCTGTCATCGAAATGCTTCGTCCTATACAAAGCAAATATTATGAGTTAGCAAATGACCCTGAAGAAACTAGTCGTCTATTGGCTCTGGGTGCTGACAAAGCCCGCGAAGTAGCCAGTGCAACTCTAGATAGAGCGCGAAATAACCTTGGTCTTATTCCGCGATAAGAGTTAATCGTTGTCGGCTGCTTTTAAAATATTTCCGATTTCTGGATTTATCGTCCATGCTCGTTCAGGAAGATGATGCTCTTCAGCCCATGCAATAACAAGTGGAACACTCCCTGCAGCTCTTAGAAGATCAGCCCCTTGAGCAGGGTGTTGGAGATATTGACCAATCTTGCCTGTGATACCTGATTTCTCAGCCCATCTTTCTTTCTTCCTTGCAGGAAGAGCCAAACCTAAGAGAGTTGCCAGCACACGTACCCATAGACCTGCCTGATTTTTTGCTTTACCTACATCGTGTAATAAGGCAGCCGCAAGAACCTCTGGTTCTAATTTTCCTAGAAGTGTTCCTGTTCGTCGTGCCACCTCTATTGAGTGACATTTATCATTCTCGGGCATTGTTTGCCATAAATGCATCTCTTCCTAAGACAAGATGTTTTCAACCCAGAGAAGATCTTCCTCGCTTACGGTTTTTTGTTTAAGTGAACCGAAGAATCTTTTAACTAAGTGCCAGAAAGTCTTCATGAACTGATGTTTTGGTCTGCGACAACCACACCATCTGCATCTGCCCAGAGTTGCATACCTGGAGAAATAGTTACGTCAGAAATTTTCACGGAAATATCACGACTACCTTTTCCCTGCTTCTCACTGCGCCTAGGGCAAGTCCCACGTGCGAAAATTCCTATCCCACAAGTTGATAGTTCTTCTACGTCCCGCACACAACCGTCGATTACTATTCCGCTCCAACCATTCTCCGATGCCAGGGAACCGAGATTCCCTCCAACTAGGGCACAACGTATTGAACCCTTTCCTGCGACAACCAAGACTCTTCCTTTGCCTTCTTCTTCTAATGCGGCGCGGACAAGGGAATTATCGTCTTCAAGATCTATCGTGACTACTTCCCCGTTGGTCGTTTGTTCACCCCCATAGTTGATAAATGGGCCGGGAATAACTTTTATGGCTTCACCGTATTTGTCGCAAAGATCAGCGGTTGGTGTCATCAGCCGTCTTGCCCAAAGAATTCATAAATTTTTTCTTTTGGCCTTCCGATACAGGCAGTGACTTTCTGACCTTTTGAAAGGTCTCCTCGAACAAGGATTGGTCTCTGAATTAAAGCTTTTTTCTGTGACAGTAAATCAATTACTGCTGACGCATTACCAACGTAATCTTCTTCGCTGAGTTCAAGCTTCTTGAACTGGGAATCTTTACGTACCAGATCTTCTACCGGGTCATCCAATCCATCTGCTATGCGCTTTAGCGTCTCAGCATCTGGAGGTTCTTTCATATAAAGAATTACTTCTACTTCTTTGCCTAATTCTTCAGCGACCGCTAAAGCATTCTTTGAAGCATGTCAATTGGGGTTATGAAATACGGTATAAGTTGCCACGGGTTCTCCTATTTTTTCTTAGATAGCTTCCGGTCCGCGTTCTCCAGTTCGAATACGTATCAGATTATCTACATCGGTTACCCATACTTTACCGTCACCAATTTTTTCTGTACGTGCAGCGTCTACTATTGATTCAACTACTGAATCGGCTTGGTCATCATCAACAACTACTTCAATTCTGGTTTTGGGAGTAAAAAGGACTTTATATTCGGTACCTCTATATGTTTCGCTATGGCCCCCTTGGCGCCCGAAACCTTGCACTTCGCTTACTGTCATACCTTGAATACCCAATACGGATAATGCGTCTTTCACGTCATCAAGTTTGAAAGGTTTTATAACTGCTGTAACTAGTTTCAAGGTATCTCCTATCGAAAAATCATTGACTGTCTTTTACATAAACATTCACTGTGTTCACACAAATAATATGTTATGTCAGAAACTACATTGGAAACGTTTCGGGTCTGTTTCATACTTGTAAATAATTTCTCATGCTTACTTGAGAGATACACGTATTTCCCCAATGTGTTTGCCGACGTGATTAGTTAGAGGCTCAGATACTTTTTTATCTACAACTCCATGCTCGCCTAGAATCCACTTTAAAGCTGCCGCTGCGGCACGAGATGCCCCATCACGAACTTTGAGCGCCACCCCTATTTTTTCTTCAGGAATGGCTGCACAGAATACTCCTTCTGCTCCTGTCTTCACTATGGCTTTGCCTTTCGTAGATAAAAGAATCTCGGTGCATATTCGATCTGTTCCTGCTACGTAGAAAGCCTGATTTTTCATCGCTTCAAATAATGAAGAGGCTGATGGTTTATGGTTTAGTTCAGCCCAACCGCGAGCTAAGCCATTAATTGGAACTGCCCAAACGGGTATTCCGCAGCCGTCTATCCCTGGTTGTTGTTTTGAAAGATCTACATGGCAGATTTCACTCAACGTTGGAGTGACATAATCTGCATGTAAGGGATGAAGAGGATCCAAATAGTTTTCATGGTCTATTTCGAGGTGACGCATCACCGTTAGGAATCCAGTGTGTTTACCAGAACAATTGTTTGCGGTAACTCTTGGCGTTCTTTCGCTATGAATTTCGTCTAATACTAAGTTGAAATTCATTGGGTCATGTCGGCCGCATTGAAGATCCTCTGGACGGCATCCAATTTTTGAAAGCCAGTTCTCTATTGCTTCTACGTGTAATTTTTCTCCACTATGACTAGAGCAGGCTAAAGCAATCTCTATTTCGTGAAGATGAAATTTTTCTGCGGCGCCGGTTTCAAGTAGAGGTAGTGCCTGAATTGGTTTTATGGCGGAACGAGGAAGGACAGGCTTGTCAGTATCCCCGAAAGACACCACCTCTTTCCCACTAGAGTCAACTACCGCAACGTCGACAAAATGAATACTTTCTATCGACTCTCCTCGAGTGAGTTCAATGCAGAGAGGGTCCGCTTTCATGCTTCATTTGAAGTTTCGCGAAGCTCTGATACATCTTCCGCTATTTGTATTGCTACGTCTCCAGCAGTGGTTGTGAATAAACCAGGAACTATGGCATGGACTACTGCCGCTATTCCTGCTCCAAACATGCGAAAGGCTAAAACTATGGCTCGGCCACCATGCTGCAAATATGTCTCTCCAGCCGAAGCTGGGTGGTCTAAAAACATTTTCTTAAAAGCCATATACGCACCTTAAGATAATTTTCCGGCCTTTGAGTGAACGGGGACGATTTTCGTCACTCTTAACGGTTCTTCTGCTCTTCTAATTCTTTTTGTAAAGCGAGGTACCTTTGAACTCTGTAAGGATCTATTACTTCTTTTTTTTCTGCCTCTTTTATCGCACAATTTGGTTCTGTGGCATGAGCACAGTCATTGAACTGGCATTGATTGGATAGGTGTTCAAGGTCTTTAAAAACTCTCTCTAGTGCTTCCTGCGCATCCCATATCCCCACTGATCTGACTCCTGGAGTGTCTATTAAGACCCCTCCTTTTGGATGCAGGATCATCTCGCGGGTAACGGTGGTATGTCGTCCTTTTTTGTCTCCTGCTCTTACTTCGCCAGTAGCCATGATGTCATCGTCCACTAGCGCATTAATTAACGTTGATTTACCGGCTCCGGATTCTCCTAGTAGCGCTATGGTCTTCCCTGCTTCCATTAATTTGTTGATTTCATCTAAGCCTTCAGTAACGCTGCCTCTAAGCGCTACCACAAAAATAGGTTTGTCTTCTGCTACAGCTTTAATGATTGATTTCACTTCAGAAATTTCTTCAGTTTGATCAGCTTTTGTCAAAACTATTGAAACTTCAGCACCGCTATCTTCAGCAATGACGAGAAACCTTTCGAGTCGCCCTGGAGGTAAGGGGCGATCTAATCCATGGACTATAAACACATGATCTATGTTCGCCACCAACACTTGTTCAATTATTTGTTCGGAAGGGTCGCGTCGAGAAATTGTGTTGGAGCGCGGAAGCACTTCGTTGATTAAGAATCCAAGATCTGGATCTTCCACTATTGACACCCAATCGCCTACCACCGGGGCGAGAAGGTTTTGGGATCGTTGAGAATCAGAAAGGACTCTCAAAATGCCTGATGAAGTAGCCGCATCGCACTCTCCGCGGTCTACCCGCACTATTCGCCCTAGTTCGCCTGACGGTGTTTCTAAACCAGGTTTGTATCCATATTTGGCTAAATCTATTTTCATCTAATACTGATCGTAGATGGATATATCCTGCTGAGGTGCGTCTAGCCTGAACTTATGCCTGACTTTTTTCAAAATGGCCCTATTGGAACCATTCATCAACTACGCGATCGCGATCTTTCTGATTTAGAACAAGATTTAGCTCAATGGGGTAAAAAGTGCCCAATCGCTCTTGTGGTTCCTTGTTTATTCAGCGAGTTAGAGGGTGAAGCATTGCCTCGTATAGTTAGCGAACTCGCATCTGCAGATTATTTAGATGAGATAGTTATTGGTCTTGATAATGCTTCTCGTGAGCAATTTGAAGTTGCAAAAAAGTTTTTTTCCCAACTCCCACAAAAACACTGCATACTTTGGCAAGACGGTCCGCTCCTGCAAGAAGTTAACCATTCGATTGAAGCTCTTGGTTTCTCTTTAGGAGAGCCTGGCAAAGGCAAAAACGTTTGGTTTTGTCTGGGTTATCTTTTATCTAGAGAGAAGTTTCAAACAATTGCTTGTCATGATGCTGACATCAAGAACTATGACCGTTCCCTACTTGCTCGTCTTTTATATCCAATAGTTCAACCTTCATTTAACTATGCGTTTGCTAAAGGGTATTACTATCGCTCTTCCGCGGATCAAGGAGTGTCACGTTTACATGGACGTGTGAGTCGCTTATACGTCACCCCTCTAATTCGTGCCCTTGCAACAACATTTGGTCGAACTGATGAACTTGAATATCTTGATAGTTTTCGTTATCCGTTGGCCGGCGAAAGTGCTATGGATATGAGTGTTGCTCGTTCTCTTAGAATTCCTTCAGATTGGGGTCTTGAAATCGGAGTACTGTCCGAGGTTTATGCCAGATATCCGAATGCAAGAATCTGTCAGGTAGATATAGCCGCTGATTACGACCATAAACACCAGCCCTTATCCGATGAGGATAAAACAACTGGTTTACATCGTATGAGTAGGGATATCACTAAAGCTTTTTTTCGAAAACTTACCGCTTCGGGCTTGACTCTGACTCAAGAAAGTTTCCGTACTCTACGAGCTTCTTATATGAGAACAGCCTTTGAACTAATTGATCACTACGAAAGTGATGCTATTTCAAATGCCATGTCCTACGATCGTGAGCAAGAAGAAACGATGGTTTCTTTGTTTGGACAGTCGGTCCTTGAAGCAGGCGAAGATTTTCTTCAGAATCCAACTGAAAGCCCTTTTATCCCGAGTTGGTCTGAAGTGCAAAATGAGCAACGAAACATTTTTGAAGTTCTCTTATCTGCAGTGGAGTCTGATAACCAAGAAAAATAATTACATCATTTCTTTACCTTTTCATCATGTTCTCCTAACAAACGCGAGAAATACTTTTCTTATGGAAAACACATGCCGGCACCTGAATTTATTAAGGTTGCTTTGATGAGCGCTCAAGAAGATCTTTTCTGGGTATCCAACCGTATAGGTTTCGGATTAAGTCCAAGCGAACTAGACCGCTATCAAGACCAAGGTCTCTCTGAGATTATTCAAAAGCGGATCAATCCGGAAAAATATGGTTTAGAAGTACCAGTAGGTCCATTTGAAGACGTTGACGACCTTATTCCAACGGATAAGGACTCCCCTGATTTCAATAAACGAGTGCAAGCGGCTTCTTTAGAATTGCTTGATCGTTGGTTAGATGAGATGAGAGACACTCCGGACCCTGTTTTAGAGTGGATGACTTTTTTCTGGCATGACCATTTTGCAGTGAGCGGAAGAGAGGTAAAAAGTTTGCCTGCGCTTGTAGGGCATCTTCGCTTATTGCGCACTCATGCTCGAGGAAGTTATCCCACAATGCTTCGTGAAGTAACTATTGATCCTGCCATGCTTATTTTCTTGGATGGAACAGAGAATACGGCTAGGAAACCTAATGAAAACTATGGAAGAGAACTCCTTGAACTCTATTCGTTAGGTATCGGTAATTATTCAGAAGATGATGTATTGGCCGCTTCTAAAGCGCTTACTGGATGGCGTGTCACTCCAGATGGCGTGGAGTTTAAACCTAAACAACATGACGACACGCCTCAGATCCTTCTTGGCAATAGCGGTGTCCATGATTTAGATACGGTCATGGAAGCCGTTACTAACCATGAGGCCCTTCCTGGTTTTATTTCGAGAAAACTATCAGATGCTGTTCTCGGCACTGGAATTCCCGATGAAATAATCAACGAGTTTGCCTCGGTTTTTGCAAACAACGATTTAGAGCTCATTCCGCTTATTGAAGCAGTTGTTGATGCAGGTTTATCAATGAACGAGCGTGTTCCAATTATCCGCCATCCTGTTAGTTGGCTACTCAACGCTGAGAAAGTGACCGGAGTGAAATTGGAAGCTAGAGAGCGGGCCAACATATTAGGTCAAATGAATATGTTGCCTGGTCGGCCTCCAAATGTGGGAGGTTTTCCTGGAACGGATCACTATCTAAGTGCTTCTTCTACCGCTGCACGTTTTTCTTCTGCCGGCGTTATTGTTTCGAAAACCCCTCGTGAGTCCGTGGCTCTTCAAGCCGCTAAATCTGCTAATTGGGAAGATCTAGCAAATATTTTTGGCCATAAAAATGGTTTTAATCAACCTACGGTTGATTCTCTTCAAGATCTTTGGGAGAGCTCTCCTTCTGCTTCTCAAGGCGGCCGTGTATGCCTAGCAATAGCACTTTCTTCTCCGGACTTTCTGGTGATATAGATGAGTGAACTAAGTCGTCGTCGATTTCTTTACCTTTCAGGTGGTGCTGCAGCTACAGCAGCGGGAGTGGGTGTATGGGCTGCACTGCTTCGTGGAGAGTCCGAGAAAGGCATACTGGTTCCCCCCTCAACTACTCTGAGTGCGACTTCTAGTACTACAAGCACCACCACAACTGCAGCAACTACGACATCTGTACCTACACCTCCGCAAAACCCTGTTGTAGTAATTGTTCAAATGGCTGGCGGGAATGATGGACTAAATACATTGGTTCCCCTGGATGGCATTTACCATGACGCTCGGCCGACTCTTGCCTTATCTGATTCCGATCTGGTCTCATTAACTGGAATAAACGACTTCGGTCTTCACCCAGCTTTAGCTCCTCTGTCTGAGTTTTGGGACAAAGAAATGTTGAAAATTGTTGCTGGATCCGGAATACCGGGACAGGGAAGATCACATTTCGCTGCAACTGATGCATGGCATAGCGCAAGAACAGATAAGGAAGAGACAGGCTGGATTGGTCGATGGTTAGATGCCACCGAGGGTTCTACTCCTAATCCACTTCGAGGTATAGCACTTGGCGGCGGAGCATCGATTCTTACCGGTAAATCAAGTATCTCAACAGCAATTCAGTCGCCTT
>Ga0208130_1000754_pt1 | contig 16312 bp, 14 predicted proteins | sample ETNtaG_31_FD_185771 | JGI IMG/M metagenome (GOLD analysis project Ga0208130, IMG submission 185771) | Marine microbial and viral communities from oxygen minimum zone, Eastern Pacific Ocean - ETNP201310SV78 (SPAdes) (version 2) | ecosystem: Environmental > Aquatic > Marine > Oceanic ...
CCAGAGCTGTTGACTCCACTCTCGTATCCTCATACGGTTCGTTGCCTGGATTTACTATTCTCTGAAGCTCCCCCGCATCGAACCAGAAGGTGTTGCACTGTGGGCATCCATCTATCTCGATAGGCTCCATGTCAGTCCCATTTATCCTCTTGAAGACGATGTTCCTGACCCTCATCTTCGTGCTGCAACATGGGCAGTCTAGATCTACCTCCTCACAATCACTACTGAATGCCTCATGCATCTTCTTCAGCTTGCCTTCAGTCAGGGAGTTAGCAGCAGCCTCGGCATTCAGGAGCATGCCTGAGCAAGTGGGGCAGTGGGAGATGCCGTGATCGATGAATGCGGAGCGAGTCTGCTCGGTATGTGCCACTAGTTTGGAGCCATCCCTAGGACATAGCATCTGTAGGCCTCGCAGGGTACGATGAGCTTGGGTTCTTGAATTATGACCCTAATTTTGTTCCTAGGGAATCAAACGTACGTCCAAGAAGAGCTAGGAGTTATCTTCCCTCCAAAGTCGTAAATTTGTGATTCCCAAGATAAGCTGATCGTTACTTATTGGTGATTGCAAGCATTCCATAGCCATTATTACCAGATCGACAATTTCATTGTCCGTCCCAGTTTTCAAAACGGCCATTACAATCTCTCTGATTTCAACCTCTCTACCTGAATCTAACAGATTTCTCAATGCCTCCACTATTTCTTCATCGAAATGATCACTCATTGTTCCACCTCTATTGAGAGGTATTGAGTCGTTTCTTCGTCCGTCCACGAGGAAAGAGGGCCATTTTCTGATATGGCTTTGCTAGAGTCTCCCAATTTGATTCTCGATGTCCTCTTTAGATGATCATGGCCTAGCACAATGGCCTCATCCAAGATATCAGAGAAGCATGATAAGGTATGCAAATCGGTATTGCTCCAATATGCATCCAATGGGTGTGTATGGACCCACAGTCTGAATGGTATCTCAGCTCCGATTGGAGGAGACATGATGACTTCCCCTCGCGTCCCTACATCGACGAAAATATTCCCCTTAGAGTCAAAAAGAATACTTATTTCCCTCTTCATACTGTCTGCAATTTGCCAGAGGGACGCCCAGTCTCCTTCTTGAGCTAGTTGTGCGACTGTCTCGATAACTTCCTGAGAGTTCACGTCCCCTGTAGATATTCTGCATCTAACTGTCTTTGGAGAGTGTCGGAAAGGTTCCACTCTACCTACGGAGATTTGGCGATCGCCATCTTTCATGGGATGCTTGGATAGGGTCCCAAAAGAAAGACTAGCAATCTGAGGCTCAGGCAGTACTCCATTGTTACCAGACATTATTCTTAGCATCTGTATCGCCCACTGAGATCCATGAGCAGCCGCCAGAGTATGCCCAAACTGAATATTTCCTGACGATATCGCCCCATCGAGTTGGCAGGACATGGCGGGTTGATCGGGAGTCATCATCCTGACGTGTTCAGGGACGACCCTGAAGTCCATGGCTACGTATCCATCGCCACGGCACCTTAGATCTAGCCAGAAGCCATCTAGGGAATGCACGACCCTTCTAGCTAACGGGGAGTCGGTTGCGACAATTGCGATATCGTAAGGAACGACGTCGTTCCCCTCTCTCACGTCCCAAGGACATGTCTCAAGAGAGAGTTTGTCCCCAATGAAGGGCAGCATGTTTGTCGCTATTACATCGACCTTTTGCATCCCTACTTGATCAGGTGAGAATCTCTGGTGCGCGAGATTGCTATTGGAAACCTTGTCAGAGTCATATACCCTGATGGTGATGCTATCACTCGTGTCCAACAACTCACCTCTGTGAAGTGCTGGAACCAAGTTGGCGATTAGGTTGGATCCTATTCCTCCAGCCCCAATTATCGCTATCTCGAAATGGAGATCACTGTTCAATAAAACCGCCCCGCTTTCCTCACCATCATGTTGTCGACAATTTCTCGAAGAGTTCGGGTTCGCTCCTTCTCTAATGATGCGCGTTCTACACTCGGATTTTTCTGGATTATTTGCTCAATTAGGAGGTTTCTGGTTCTCTTGATTTCTGAGGGGGGAGGTGAAGTTGCAGACCAGAGAATTTTTCTGTTATTATGGTTAGAAATCTCAGAATCGCTTTTCTGATAGAAGTGTGGCTCCCACGCAATATCTGAAATCGTTCCGGTGCCCCTGCATGAGGGAAACCCCAGCTCATTGAATCCGTCATCATTCCAAATCATTTTGATATCTTCACTATATTCGCTCATTCCTCTTCCTCCTTAACTTGCTCAATAACGCTGAGGTTCCAATTCACATATGCTGCGCTCATGCTGTTTACCCATACTGAGATAATCTCCCATGCCCCACTCAATGTTACTGGACAATCATGATGTTCAGAGGTCACAGTGATTCTTACCCCCCAATCATCAGTACTGACTTCTACTAGGCCGGGGAAGCTTAGACTACCTTCTGAGTAATGCATAACTGTATTGTTCCAATCGTTAATCTTCTGCTCGTACTTGTGTTGCTTTTCCTTTCCAATCGCTTTCCAATCTGTCGTTCTTATTTCTTCACTATGTTCGCTCATCCTTCTACCTCCTTAATTTATTATTTCTCGATTTCTCATTTTTTCACCTTTTAATTCATTATTGGCCGAACACGAGGCTTTCGCCCCGTGAACGGTTTTCGTGTTTCTCGGCCCTATCGGGCTATCTGTCTGACTAGTGGCTGCCGCCGACAAGTCCGGGAACTATCCTCACCGTGCCAACTGTTGCCCAATCAGCTTCCTGTAGCTGGAATGGTTGCATCATTCTGCCTCCTGCAAAGATCCAGTGGCCCACATCTCTCACTTCGGGGAGGGACATAGTCTCCTCCTTAGTCAGGGACATGGTGGTGTGCCCAGTATTGTCCGCAATCATTACTGTCGTTGTAATATCTGTCATGTTTTTTCACCTCAATTCAATACGTTCGTCATCTGCCCTCTTTCGGTCGGGCGCAACCGATTTACCTATACCTCGAAATCGTCCCCATCGCTATTCCAATTCCATGGAGTTAGGATTTGCAATAATGTCCCTAACATGTTCTAGTATGGCAATAACGGGATATTATATCTAAGCTTGAATGTCTAACCCAGGGAAGATTAGCTCCTCTATGTATCGGTGGACTCTGTATTCGAGTTCGTTTTTTGGAGCCCCCATATTTTCATATTCCAAGACCAACTCATCCCAAGGCATCGATTCCAGTCTGGAAATTGTAGTCTTTAGTTGATCTTCGAATTGCCTTATCCTGTCTAATTCATCCTGCCTGATATATTCGGCTTGCAGAAGCTTTTCCCTCCTGCTTCTAATCTGAGCTTTTCTAGCCTCCTCGTACTCCTCATAGGCCTTTTCGTCAATTACATAGAGTACGGGCTGAAGGATGTATCTGGACGGTTCTGGGAATCCAGCCAAGGCCCACAGCACGAAGGAGCAGCAGTCATCGGTGATTGGCATGTGACTTGCATCCCTTCTACTGGTTATACATACGTCCATCGACCTCATTGTATCCTCGGAATATGTGATGACATCAAGGTGGCGATCCGCACCATCCAGAAAATTACGAGCTAGGGTATGACGTAGGTTCAAGGAGATAATTACCTCTGGTAATTTCTGAAATTTCCCTTGAATGGCTGTGAAATGGTCCCTCAAATATTCTCCTAAGTATGTTTCCAGACACTTATCCATTTGATGATAATCTGGCGAGTATCTGAATGAAATCTCTCCGGGCACTCTGCCTCTCTCCCAAGAGTCGCTCCCATGCAATATGTCGACTAGGAGGGAAAATCCCTTGTGAGTCGGAGAGTCCATGGAAAGTCTATCGCTATCGGGTAAAAGGAACTGCTCGAGTTCCATTCTCCTTTCGATATCCTCTCTCATTACTCATCCTCCAGGAGTGTGGGAACTAGTGGCGAGAAATATCGTGCAACTGACCACATGAATGGTTTAACCTCCAAGAACTCTGTCGAGTAAAAGAGAAACGCACCATCGGAAGTGTCCGCATGCGCCAGTGTTTCAATAGTTTCTTGTTGGTGCTCTGACAGTAGTCCCCTAGGGTATAGAGACAGCTCTGCGATTAGTCTTGGTACGTCCTTGCAATTCGATATCCATCTGAATGTATCCTCCATATGCATCCTCTTTGGCCCTCCCCTAATGCTACTGGATACGGAGAACGATGAGACCTCAGGGTCCGAGAAGCCGAGATGCCAAGTGAAGCCATGGGTGCCCTTGACTGTGATCTCAGAATTGACCAGGTCTAGTTCTCCCCCACTTTCACGGACCATGCTAGCTACGGCCCCGGATATGGGACTCTCGGAGAATCCATAAATCCGGTACAGCGAATCCCTGAATGAAGACTGTGTGAGGTCGGAGAACAGCTGTTCATCGGATAAGAGACCGAGGATTAACGATGCAACGACATCTGAGGCAGGGACGTCAGTAGGGGCCAGAGACTGTATGCAGGCAGATTGATGATTACTGTTCCAAACACCCTTCGTGTGAACCTCGACCATTGGCATTCCAACGGCAGCTACGCTAAACGGATTTGATATTCTCTCCAGTAGTTCTTCGACGGGGATCGCATAAGATGCCAGATTTCCAAGCACAATGATATTTCTTTGCCCTATCCTCGCTCTTTCATGGTTTTCTGCTATCACATCATAGAGGAATTTCAGACCCACTTCGTTTTTCGCGAGGCATTGCCTATACCGATTCACAAAATCCTCTAGCCTCTCGTGTCTCCCGTCCATCCATTCACTTATGGAATTACCATTCGTCTCTGATTCTTTACTTCCAATTAAACTCATTTTTTCACCTCATCCTCCTATTCATCGTCGCAATACCCGTCAATCCCACTCATATCTCCCGAGAGAAGGACTGGTATGACCAGTGGCCCCGCCACAGCCACAGTTGCTATTGCCAAGCTCGTTTTTACAATTCCAGAAATTATTCCCATTAAGTTACCTCGTGGATGGCAACAATGGGATATTAATGTACGAGATATTGGGATTTGGATATCTCATTTGTGTCGAGATACCGTCCCTCTGAACGAATTTCCTCATATTCCCTATCCAGATCTACAGTAATTCTAGTTAATGTCAGTCCATCGGGATTAAGGCCTGAGTTGGTTGCAATATTTTTGACCCAATAGCATAGATCTTTGTCTTGGTGGATTTTTCTAAATTCTTCCTTGAGAACCCCTAGCAATAAATCCACTTCACTTGGGTGGGTACCAAACGCATCATGGACAGCCCAAAATGCAAACTCTTTGCTACCGAAATCATTCGCAAACCTGTTGATGCTTCTCCTCATGTGTAGCGCATCCAATGAGTGAATGAAATTGGGGGCAATGGAGGACTTTGGTTTATCTTTCTGTATCCTCTCTTCTTCATTGTCATGATATCTTGGAAAGTTATACTCCCGGTGCAAGAGAACGGTTCTAATCTCATTCACTCTTTCTTCTGTCTCTCCCTTTAGGTTCGTAATTCTATCCACCTCATCCAGTAGTTTCGTCAAGCCAGGCCTGTCAAGTTTCTTATTTCGGTCGACGTTGAAAAATTTGTAAATTGCCGAGTCTTTGTCATCACGCGCATCATCTAGTTCTCGACAATCTTCGAGAACTTGGATTATTCTTTTTTGGATTGCCGTAGTTTCAATCGGACGATACCATTTGGGGAAGTTCTCATTCTCCTCCTCGTTGTACGAGGATCTGGGGTGACTAGGGGCCCCTCCACGGTTTTCTGTCTGCTGCTTGATGTAGTAGTTCCTGATCTCGAATCCATCGTCGAGAACCCAACCTATTCCAGGGTAGAGGAACATCATTTTTTTGGCGAATTTTATGGCTTCTTCCTTTGTATTGAACTTCTTGCCTATGGGGTCGCCATGCTCATCAGAATGGAACTTATGTATACTGTATCGAGAACTCCCTCTCTTATTCTTGAGAGGGTCGATAGTGAATCTATCCTTCCATGATTCTGCCTTCAGTAGGGCTTTGAGTTTCTCTTCAAATTTCTCATAGGCTTTGTTGGTGATATCTTCTATAGCTTCTTCAAGGGCCCCTTTGAACAATCTTGATACTTTCATCTGAATTTCTGGATTGCCATCATTTTCGAATGTTCGCCTCACAGTGTCATTGTCCATATTTTGGATGAGCGCCTCATGCAGAGACGATCCTTTGGCCCATATTCTCAGCCTTCTCTTATCGCTCATCGCCCTCTTCCAATCTCTGTAAATCTTCCATGATTTCTGGCCCTTTTCATCCTTGGTCAAATTGAAAATTTTATGTTGATTAATGGGGGTAATTCCGAACATCTCCCTAGCTTCCTTTGGAACCTTGTTCCTGGCTTCTTTCTCACTTTGAGTGAGAGGTTTCTTGTCCACCTCAATCCATCTTGGTTTGCCATCCCCTCCCTTTCCGTCTATTGTCTTCCTAAAGTCCCTTGAGCCATACACCCTAATCATGGTGGGCTTTTTGGCCGTAGATCTGTGGAAAATTGCCCCTATGGCTTCATCAAGGTCTTCATCATCCCAATCAGGTAAATTCTTCTTCGAAAGTAGCTTTCTCATGTCCTCATTACCAAACTCGTTGGCTTTTTGGGCGACGAGGCTGTACAAATCCTCTGGGACCTCCTTCTCGTTCTTTACTACATTCACCTTCTCCGCTAAGTCGCGATCCCTCAGAAGGCATGATACGTGTTGATATCCATTGCTAGAAGCATCAATGTATACTGGTTGGCCACTTTTCACTTTGGACCAGTTTCCCTTTGCCTTTGTTTCCCACTCGCTGTAAACTCTATCTAATTCAATTAGAGCTGCTAATCTCTGGAATACCTCGCTCTTGGCGCTCGCAACCTTATCGAGCTCGAGCTCCTTTCTGTATAAGTCGAAATTCGAAGCAATTTTTCGCAGAATTTGAATATTATTCTCGACCCATTCGTCCCTTTCATCAAAGGACTGGAGCTTTTTCGGACTTCCTCCCCTCCATTCCTCTAATTCCACGCCCTGCATCAGATTATGCACATGTATTCTGAGCCACCTAATCCCCCCTTCCCCGAGAGGTCTCCATTCCTTGAAGCGTATCAAGGCCCTGTCTATGTCATTTCCTTGAGGGCTCAGGTAATTCGATCGTGGTAGCATTCTCCCTCTAAAGTCGCAGAACCATGAGTGCCAGAAAACATTGGCATTGTGCTCAATGATCCTTCTCAGGTGTTCCAGGGTGACCCTCCTCCTGTCGGAGAACATGTCGTCATCGCTCCTTAGAAACACTTCAGAGAGGTTGGGTTTTATCGATATCTGTTCAATATACGATGTCTTCATTGACGCTCCAGAAGAGTCGAAGAATTCTTTCAGAACTGAGCCATCTCTGAGGCGAATATCACAGATTCTCTCTAAGAGATTCAGGTTGATTTCCCACTGTACGCTCTGAAGTAAATTCAGGGCATCTACCGTTTCTCTACTAGGTAGGGAACGCGGGTTCCCAAATTTCTCATAACTTCGATGATTGCTGACCAATGTCCTCTTTTGTTTGTTTAGGAATCCACCGGGCGAGCTGTCCTTCATCTTATCTCGATAAGTCCTCCCCTCACCTCCCTGTTTAGGAGGGTTGTAGATATGATTTTCCGGAGGGGAGTACATCCATCTATCGGAAGGAGTTCTCAGCCACCGGTAAATAGCGTTGTGATCTGGTTTTGGTTGTTTCTTGAAGTTCTTGTACTCTGAATTCCCAATCAACTTCTTTAGCTTCTTGGTGAAAACTAGCAAGTTTGGATATTCCTTTGAAATGGCCCTTCCACCTTTTATCTTAATTTCCCTATTGATTTCCTTGTCCTGATCCCCTCCCAAGAAGGCATCACGATATTCCTTTTCCGACATCTTCCTGAAGCTGAGGTAGCCCTTCTCCAAGAGAATATTTACCACATTGTAAGCCATTCTTATCGAGTTGTGGCGAGTGGTACGTGCCCAGTCATTGGTACTCTGGGGTTTCTTTCCAAAACCTCTGTTCACCAATCCTGTTTTTGATTTGAACAGATCGGTGTATATTTGCTTGGTTTCTTCTCGGTTGGAAGATATCCCAAGTCCTCCATCTTCCTCGGATAGGATTATTTTCTTTCTTCCCTTCTTTATTTTACTTAATCTCTCTAATAGAAGCTTGGAAATCTCCTCCCCGATTTCCCTAACAACTTCGAAACCTGTACAATGGATACATAATCTCTCAATTCGGCCGAATCTATCTTGGGCCTGATCCCATAGGCCCTGGCCTTTGTTCCCATGTGAGACTACATCACTGTTAATTGAGTCCTTCAGAGCCTTCTTGACCTCTTTGAAATCATCGATATTTTTATCCCCAGATATACTATTGTAGAAATCTATAATCTCTTGATCACCATACTTGTCCCTCCAGCTTTGTAAGATCTCGTGGTACTTGTAATAGGAGTTGGTGGATTTCGAAATGAGGGACTTGACGACAATTCTTGAAATCTCCAAAGTTGTTTTCCTGTACCTGTTCTCCTTCCTTATGTTATCTGCCATTGTCATGATTTCATCATGCGAGAAGGTTATGACCTCTCCGGACTTAGTTGGCATTTGTAACTTTGAGGCCTCCTCCTTCCTGTGGAAAGGTTCGTCTATCGCACTCAACCATCTTCTTTCTAAATCGGGGACCCTGGTCAAACCAGTTCTTTCTATGAAAATAACTTTCTCAAACTCTTCCGCGACTCTCGACCATGTTTTTGCATACTCGATGTATTCGTTATTCTCATCATCCTTGGTATCCTCCTCGTCCCAGTGAAGAATCCTAGGGGACGCCCTTCCCAAACTTACTTTCTCAATCCTGTCCTGCATGAAAACTTTGAACTCTAGGTGAGAAGCATTAGGGGTTGACCCAGCATTACCCCTCCCATCTGATTCCCTGAGGATGATTCTTGGGGGGTCTTCTGTGCCCCTGTATGACCCATCGGTCAAGAATGGCTTTCCATCTCTTTGCCATCCTTGTTTTTGTAATCTCCTTTTCATCCAGTCATTCCAATCTTTGCCTGGTTGGCCAGCAGGCCGTGACACATCCAGTGACTCCCCCCTTCGATAGTTCCTTTGGAAATAGGTCCCGATCTTTTTCCAGTCATTCTCGTCCAAGGGCACGCACCACAAATGGCAAGAACAGGTTATTAAGTAGTTCCATACTCTTCTTTTATCCGTCGGATTCATTTCGGATAATAGTGTCCGAAGGTCATGGAAGAGAGCGAAATACCTCTCAGAGTAATTACGGCTGCGGCCATCTTTGATGGCCATGATGCGGCCATAGGAATATTCAGGAGGATTCTACAGAGCCAGGGGTGCGAGGTGATTCACCTTGGTCACGACAGGGGGGCTGATGAGGTAGCCAGAGCTGCAATTCAGGAGGACGCCCATGCGGTGGCAATCACGTCTTACCAAGGAGGTGCTGTGGAGATGTTCACCCACACTAGTGACATACTGGAGGAGGCAGGATTCGGACATGTATTCCTGTTCGGAGGAGGAGGAGGGACCATACTGCCACATGAAATTGATCACCTAAGTAACTCCGATATCGGGAGAATCTACTCGCCAGAGGATGGCAGGACAATGGGATTGGTCGGAATGGTGAAGGATGCCATGGAACGGGCAGGAGAAATCGATCTCATGGACGCCTCTAGATTCGAATCTCTGACGGATCCAATCTCAGCGAGCGATCATGCTTCGGTCTCCAGATTACTGACTATGGCAGAGAACTCGCCGGCACTGGAATTCGAAGAAACACTACACAGAGTTCGGTCTGTGAATGAATCCGAGGAGTGCCCGGTTTTGGGAGTTACTGGCACAGGCGGCGCCGGAAAATCCAGCCTAATGGACGAGGTCATGCTTCGGATTAGAAGGGATAACCCCGACGCGAAGGTGGCACTACTTGCCACTGATCCGACTAGGAAGAAGACGGGCGGAGCGTTGCTTGGGGACAGGATCAGGATGAACTCGCTGTCTGACTCAAACCTATTCATGCGATCGTTCGCGAGCAGGAATAGCGGCAGAGAGATTGCTGACTGCATAGACAGGGCTGTGGAAGTATGCAGAGCGGTTGGATTCGACTTGGTGATTGTGGAAACCAGTGGGATAGGGCAGGGTAATGATGCGATCACAGAGGTTTCAGATGTCTCGATGTATGTTACCACTAGGGAGTATGGCGCCCCTAGTCAACTAGAGAAGCTGGCTGCGCTGGACTTTGCAGATATTGTGGTTCTGAACAAGTTTGACAGGGCCGGTGCTGAAGATGCTCTGATTGAGATCAGGAAGCAGTTCCAAAGAAACAGGGAGGCATTTGACGAGAGTCCGGAGTCTATGCCGGTAATTCCCACCATTGCTAGTCAGTTCGCAGATGCTGGGGTAGATAGGCTTTGGCAGGCTATTTCTAAACTGCTCAATGAGGGACATGGGTGTGATTTCTCAGCATCAGAGCCCAGACTAGGCGCGGATGGGCTTCCTACTCGGGAGCCCCCTATACCTCCCGAAAGGCAGGGGTACCTCGCAGAAGTTGCTTCCACAGTTCGAGGGTACCATGACAAGACGAAGAAGTTCAGTGATGCGGTAAGACTGGTTCAGCAACTGGAAGCGTCCGCGGAGCAAATGAGGAAGTCTGGAAAGGCCTCTTCGGCCGAAGACATAGATGAGGAGGCTGTTGAAATTAGAGGTACGGCCCCAACCGAGGCTTGGAAGTCCTTGGCAAAATTCGAGGAGATGGCCGAGGCATATCGCTCAGGAGAGGCAAGCTACACTGTAAGAGGCAGGGACATACCTGTCAAGACTACTCATGAGACGATGTCAGGGACAAAGGTCCCGCGCGTAGCTCTTCCTACATCCGAGGACTGGGGAGAGAGGCTAGAGTGGATACGAAAAGAGAACGCACCTGGTTCGTTCCCATTCACTGGAGGGGTTTTCCCATTCAGGAGGGAGGATGAGCTCCCAGTCAGGATGTTCGCAGGGGAAGGCAGTGCAGAGAGAACTAACAAGCGATACCATTTCCTTTCCAAAGATCAAGACTTTAATCGTCTCTCTGTGGCTTTCGACTCTCCAAGCTTGTATGGAAATGATCCACAAGAACGATTGGACATCTTTGGCAAGGTCTGCGAGTCTGGGGTAAGCATAAGCACCATAGATGAGATGGATATGTTATTCGAGGGATTCGATCTTTGCGCTGCTAACACCTCTGTTAGCATGACCATCAATGGGAACTACTGGTGGCATCTAGCGGCTTTCTTCAACGTCGCAATCAGGCAGCAGGTGCGAAAGTTCGTGGAATTGGAAGGCAGGGACCCCACAGAAGAAGAGTATGCCAAAATTAGGTCTGAGACTCTATCGACGGTACGAGGGACCGTGCAAGCTGACCAATTGAAGGAGGCGATGGGCCAGAATACGCTGGTTTTCAACCTCGACACTGCGCTGAAGATGATGGGGGACGTAGCTGAGTTCTACGTTGATAACAACGTCCGTAACCACTACTTTGTCAGTATCAGTGGGTATCACATTGACGAGGCAGGTGCCAACCCCATCACCCAATCCGCCCTAACACTCTCCAATGGCCTGACCTATGTAGAGCTGTTCAAGTCGAGAGGGTTAGATGCCGATAAATTTCTCCGTAACTTCTCGTGGTTCTTCTCGAATGGTATGGATCCAGAGTATGCAGTGATTGGAAGAGTTTCAAGGAGGATATGGGCCATCGCTATGAGAGATCTCTACGGCGTAGGAGATAGGGGGCAGAAGCTGAAGTATCACATTCAGAGTAGCGGGAGATCGCTCCACTCACAGGAGTTCACATGGAATGACTACAGGACGACTCTCCAGGCACTATATGCCCTCTCTGACAATGCCAACAGCCTACATACCAACAGCAGGGACGAGGCCTTCGGGACCCCGACAGAGGATACTGTAAGGGATGCGGTGGCCATTCAGCTCATTCTGGCCAAAGAATACGGGTGGCTACGTAATGAAAATCCCCTGCAGGGGTCGTTCATTGCTGAATACCTCACTGACGAGGTAGAAGAGCAGGTTCTCCAGATATTTGAAGAAATGCATAGCAGGGGAGGGGTATTGGGTGCCTTGGAAGTGAACTATCAGAGGAATCGCATCCAAGATGAGGGGATGATCTACGAGCATAGGAAGCACACGGGGGAAACTCCGATTGTGGGAGTAAACACATTCACTGACTCTAATGCTGAGTCTGTCTCCGCCGAGAACTTCGATATCGAAGTAACCAGATCTGATGAGCGCGAGAAGCGAATGGTCATTGAGAGAAACGAGGCCTTCAAGAGGGCGCATGCGGAGGAATCCGAGAAAGGCATCAACAGACTGAAGGATGCAGCGAGGAATGGCGAAAATCTCTTCGAAGTGATGATGGATATCGTTGAGCATTGCTCGGTCGGACAAGTGACTCAGGCCCTCTTCGAGAGTGGTGGGAAATTCCGTAGGAACATGTAGGTCCCTACCCCTCCCTCGTCGCTCCAATTGTCAGAAATTTACTGAATGCACAACAACAGCATAAGAACTGAGAGTGTGTGTGATTTTTGCAATATGGCTCAGTCTTGAATGGATGCCCTGAAGGCCTGAACCGCTAATACTCCTGCAAGGAATTGCGGCACCAAATGAATCCATAGATCACTTAGTTCGATGGCTCCTGAGACTAGTAAGGCCCCAGAGACTGCGGGATTGAATGAGCCCCAGGAGATCCCACCGACGGTCAAAGCGCCCGCAAGGACCACGAACGAGATCGCTGCTCCGTAGTACCCATTCCCCTGAGTGACATCACTGGTCGCGACATTCAGGATCACATATACCAGTGCGAAGGTGTAGAGGAATTCTGCGGCAAGTGCATTGGTCGCATCCATATCGATTGCAGTCACGGACGGCTCGGCAAGCAGAATCTCCTGAGAAACAATAGCGGCGAGCACCCCTGCTAATGCCTGTACTGAAATGTATGGAACGACGTCGCTCTTTTCACAAGCCCCTCTTAGCCAAACTGCAACAGTTACTGCAGGGTTGAAATGGGCGCCAGAAATGTGCCCTACTGCGTATATCATCACCATCAGTGTGGCTGCGATGGCGAATGGGGCATAATCCCCCGCGGAACCGTGAACGGCTGCGGTGCATATCGTTAGTGCGAGGAAGAAGGTACCAATGAATTCGGCTATCAATTTTGAGCTCGTGCTAGTTTCGGCCATAGAAACTCCTTGAGAGCGAGGGACATAAATCTAGCCTCAGTTTTGGCAATTAGGACAATAGAATGTGGAGCGATTGGATTGGACGATCCTTCTTATTTTTCCATCGCAGTCCGATTTGGTGCATTCCTCGCCATCCCTCCCATAGGCCCCGAAATTATGGGGGAAGTAGCCGAGAGAGTCATCGCCATCAACACCCCTGAAGTCCTGAAGAGTCGATCCCCCTGCATCGATCGCCTCGGTAATCACGGCGTGAGTGTTGTATGTTATTCTCTCTACCCTTTTCGATACTCCTGATCTGCCGGCAACATTTGATGCCATCCTTCTGGGAGAGACCCCGGATCTATGTAGGATCTCACAGACATAGATGTTTCCAAGTCCTGCGACAATCCTCTGATCTAATAACGCATTTTTAATTGGGGTCCTCCTACCTCTGAGTGCTCTCGCCAGATCTATGGGCGAAAGGTGATCAGGAGTAGGCTCAGGACCTAGATTAGAGATGAATCTGTTTTCATCCTGGAGTTCTGTGGGGAAGCAATCCATGATTCCGAATCTCCGGTGATCCGAGTATACTGCCCTGCCCCCATCGTCCAGATGGGCCACCACCCAATCGTGCGGGCCATCTCCCGTACCAATCGAGGCCCCATGAGAAAACCTACCGGGAATGCCCCTTCTATCGTCTCCAATTAGAGTCCATCTACCACTCATTCCCAAGTGACTGAGCCATGTTATACCATTTTTTAATCTAATTAACAGATACTTTGCTCTTCTATCTATTGATATGATCTCTGAGCCTTCGATTCGATCCTTGAAATTGTCGGGAAAGGGGAACCTTAGGTCGTCTCTCCTCAATTGAAGTTCGGTCACCTTCCGACCAACCAAGTGACTAGCTAGTCCCCTTCTGACGGTTTCCACCTCTGGTAACTCAGGCATGGATCTCCGATTGCTAGGGACTCAAAGATAGTATCTGTTGAGAGCCGTGGGTTGTGAGAAAGCTCATATCGATAGTGCCAGTAGGATTCGTATGGATGAAGGCAAGCCCGGCGAATGGTGGGGCGACTCAGAAAATGCAGGCGCACAAGGTGTGTTGACAGGTACCCCAAGTCATGGAGGAGGAGGCGAACAGGGGCAGAGCGGGCCTTATGTCCAACCAATGATGATGATGCAGCCCAGCAATGATATGGCCACATGGAGCATGGTCCTGGGACTTGTGACGTGGTTCTCACACATCTCATCCCCGTTTTTGTGTTTCACAGGCTGTATTGCACCATTCAGCACCATTGGAGGGGTGATTCTCGGGCACATGGGACTGAAGAAAGCCTCTGAAATGAATGACTTGAACAAAGGCATGGCAATTGCGGGCCTTATCATGAACTATCTTTCAATCGGACTGTATGGCCTCTTAGTAGCCGGATTCGGATTAATCGGATCCGTCGGGCTATAGTTGCTTGACGACAAAGACCACATGCTGATCCTGGTATTGACTAATGTCTATCCTCTCGATTAGTTCCAATTCGGACTCCTCCAGAAGTTTCTCGGCACTTGAGAACCTGCTGTGATCATCTCCGTCTGAATGCCTCTCACTGGCGGCTTTCAGACTAAACAGCCCAACCCCCCCTTCGCGAAGGGTACTCTTAGCAATCGAAATGAAGTTCTCTGCCTGATCTGCAATAGATAGATCCTGATGGATCCAGTGTGCCTTATCCCTCATCACCGTCGCATAGCTGCCTACATCTCTGGCATCGGAAAGAATTGGAATTAGGCCGTTTCTGTCTCCTGCTAGAGTACTGAGGTCCCTCATCATTCGAGGCGATATCTCGACGGCGATAATCTGCCCTTTGTGATGGTTATCTGACCCACAGACCATATCATGGATGTGACTCACAGTACTACCCGATGAGGCTCCGAGATACAGGCATGTGTCTCCAGGTCGGGGGAGTAACTCGGATGGTTCTTGTGAGGTCAATAGAAGTGCTGCAGCTACCTTTGACCTAGAGGGATCCCATCTCCTCCACTCAACCCTTCCGTCTCTCTTCCTCCTCTCGCCTCTGACTGATATTCCCTTGTTCGCATTACGGGACCACAGTGACTTGCCTTCTCTCCGGACCCCCCAACCCAATGAGACCGGTTTCCTAGGCATTGGCTAACCCCTCTTCTTGGGCTTGGGGAATTTATCCCTTATTTCCTCTGCTTGGGAATGTATGGACTTGATTTTGTCTTCGTCCCACGTCTGACCTCCAAAGTGATCGATTCTTACTGCAATTGAGCATTTTCCGGCCAAAAATCGTGCGATTTTTCCACGAACCCAACGAGGTGATCTACTTACCAGAGGCATCGAGAACAGAACGGGGGAGTGCTTCGGAGGAGGTGCCCCTCTCCTATGTGCAGCCATTGCCCCTGAGGCCCCCAGGACCTGCAAGCTGCCACTGGGCATTCTGGCTAGTCTCTCCCTTCCTCCAGCAAGAACTACCATTCTAGCGGCCCCTAGTGGCCCAATCAGAGAGGAGAGTGTGGGTACGTGGGAAGATGCTAGTTCCCTGGTTGCCTCTTCGTTCATAGCCAGTCTCTCTGAAAGGGAGACGACTCCTTTGGCTTGTGAATTCATTGCTGCCCACTCAGAATCGGTAGGCATGTGTTCAGGAGCGGAAACCCCCAGTTCAGACGCCGCTTGAGAGATGTTTTCTGATCTGGCAATACATGAAGGGATTGCTCCTCTTTTCTGGTCGAGATCGAGATCGTGTAAGAAGAGACCTGCCCATTCAACTGCTCTGGATTCCTGGGTAGTCCATGATGACCTTAGCTCAACAGATGAAGAAGATAGCATATCCAGTCTTCTGTCAGGCTCAGATGCAGCTTTTGCCACGCCCCTCTTGGCTAGTAGCAAAGATGCCTCAGAAAGCATTTCTGCTTCTTGCGGGGTTAGCTCCGGCCATCTCTCATCCGAAATAGCCCCCAGTGGATTAGGGGCCGCATCAGGGAATCTCTCACTGAGGACCCTAGCCTCGGGAGAGATTCTTCCCGATTGTAGATCGGAAAGTCTCTCAACTAATGCATTTGTTGAGGATGGGGGGGACCATTCGAGTTGATCGAGGA
>Ga0208130_1000757_pt1 | contig 16277 bp, 16 predicted proteins | sample ETNtaG_31_FD_185771 | JGI IMG/M metagenome (GOLD analysis project Ga0208130, IMG submission 185771) | Marine microbial and viral communities from oxygen minimum zone, Eastern Pacific Ocean - ETNP201310SV78 (SPAdes) (version 2) | ecosystem: Environmental > Aquatic > Marine > Oceanic ...
TACGTCATTTCTCACTCAAGCATCCCTGAGGAATATGTTCAACATTCCGCCAACGTGGTTGCCGAATTCATGGACAATGACGCTGACGGTGTCATGGATGACCCTGAAGTTCACCGTTTCCTCGTTGAAAACAATTTTGTTGTCCCGGTTTGGACCGAATCAATGCGAGAAGAAGTATTTCCTTCTTTAAGAGGCACGTTTTGTGAAGACAACCTCGGCTGGGCCGCCAGCATGTATTACGGAGAAGACGACTGGGCGTTCGGTGGAATAAAACAAGCAGGCACATGGGACACCAACCTGGAAGAAATATGGCATGTTCTTTCAATGGGCTGGTATTACACCTACCCAGAATATTTTGGAGACGAACCCGGTAGTCGACTCGCTGACGCCATGGATGCTGCCCGTGGCGGTCAATTCCAAACCGTTCCTAACAGCTATCCTGAAGGTGCTTGGTACAGCTACGACGACTACACCTGCGACTATTACTGCCAAATACATGAATACTTTTATTGGATTTTGATGGCCAACATCGACGCACTGGATCCGGCATATACCGACAAATGTGCCGACAGTGAAGACGAATGGTATATCTGCACTAAAGAAGAGTTACGACAAGTAGATCCGATGGCATATGACTTGCTCAATAACCAAGGATTCAATCTCCCCACCAATATTCCTGTAGGGAACTATCAACTCGCCGGGGACTAAAACTAGTTAGTTACTCGGAGTGGTTGGTGAATTCCAGTCCTTTGAATTCACCGGAGGTTCGCCATTGGTCAATGTATTTAAAATACGCAACTGAACCTTCTGGGTAACCACCAGCGTTTAAAGTTTCTAAACGCCCTATCGGTTGTCCTTCGTTGTTGTAATACCCGGGTGTGCATTCAGGGTTCCCAAAGAAAGACCGAGGGTTTCCTTGGATCATTTCAATCCATTCACGCTCAGCTTCTTCAGTCACTTCAACTTCGTCAGCGTCAATTTCTAATGCATGGGCGATGACTGAAGCGATGGTTGTGCCGGCTTCCACCAGATTGTGGGTCACGTTAGAAAGAAGGTTCCCTCCCTGAGCAAGACTTGAAATGAAAAGGTTAGGGAAGTTATGCATATGGATTCCATGCAAACTTTGCATCCCGTCTTTCCAATGATCTGTCAATGTTTCGCCGTCTTTTCCGAAAGTTTCAAAACCGGATCGTCTTGATTGCGGTGTTCCGACTTCAAAACCTGACGCGAAAATGAGGCAATCAAGTTCGTAATGAGTTCCGTTAACCCAAACACCCGTTTCATCTATACGTTCAACACCTTTACCGTCAGTGTCGACGAGATGTGCACCTGGTTCGTTATAGGCCTGTAAATATTCGTCATGGAAGCAGGGGCGTTTACAGAGTTGCCGATACCACGGTTTCAGTGCTTCAGCAGCTTCAGGATCTTCAACAATGGAATCAACACGGGCCCGAATTTCCTCCATTTTTTCATCGTCACTTAATTCATAGGCTTTGGCAAATAATTCTGGCCCAGGTTCTGTGCCAGGCTTCTTCAACTCTTCGCCGATTCTTCCGATGATGCGGCGAGTGAGATCAGTCCACCCATCTTTCACTAAGTCTTCTTCGGCCAGTCCACCGGTTTGTACCGTGGCAAAATTTTCTAACCATTTCTTCTGCCAACCCGGCTCAAGAGTGTCAAACCATTCAGGATCAATTGGCTGGTTGTTGCGTATATCTATTGAAGACGGTGTGCGTTGAAAAACATAAAGTTCCCCTGCGTCACGAGCCAAATGGGGGATGCATTGAACAGCAGTAGCTCCGGTGCCGATAATACCAACGCGTTTATCAGCCAGATTCACCATCGGTGCTCTGGTTGCGTCACCACCGGTGTAGTCGTAGTTCCATCGGCTGGTATGGAAACTTTCGCCTTCAAAAGTTTCAATACCGGGAATGCCAGGAAGCTTCGGTCGCTGCAGAGGCCCCGTACCCATGGCAACAAACTTTGCTTTTATGGCATCGCCACGGTCAGTGTGAATAATCCATCTTGTTTGCGTATCATCCCATTCGAGTTTGGAAACAGAAGTAGAAAACAAAGCGTCCTCATAGAGCTCGAACTGGGTGCCGATACGTTGAGCATGAGCGAAAATTTCGTCAGCGAACACATATTTTCTTGTTGGCATGTGTCCGGTTTCTTCCAGTAAAGGCAGGTAAACCATCGCAGCGGTGTCACACATCGCTCCGGGGTAACGGTTCCAATACCAAGCTCCTCCGAAATCTCCACCGCCTTCAATGATGCGCACATCGTCGACTCCGGCTTCTTTTAGGCGAGCCCCGGCACATAAGCCAGCAAAACCACCTCCGATAAAAGCAACAGTTACTTCATCAAAAAGAGGTTCACGTTCTACTTTTTCAACGTAAGGGTCTTCAAGAAGGTAAGCGAAACGGCCAGTAGGTTCTAAATATTGATCATTCCCATCAGGACGCAAACGCTTGTCGCGTTCTTCGCGATACTTTTTCCTTAAGGATTCCTCATCAAATGTTTCAGTGACTGTCATCTTTTTCCCTGCATGTGTATCAATATAAACGGGAGTAACTAAATTTTATCTGTCTTGTTACTGCATAGTAACAAGACAGAACCTTTAGATCTGCATTCAGTCTCTCAAATGAGAGAAACTCCGGTAGAAGTTTGGTTCGGTGACTCAGTTTCCCGAAAAACAAGTAGTGACAAGAAGTTGTATCAAGTTGTGACTATTCTTGAGTCGTCAACGACAAGTTCTCACAAATTTATGTCTTTCCTCAGTTCCTTCCGCCTCGTTTTTGTAGCTGTTGTTTTAGCGTCAAGTTGCTCTGCTACTTCTAGAACTTCAGCGATTTCTGGTTCGCTTGACGCGCTTTATCCAACGACGACAACAACGACAACGACGACAACCACAATTCCTGACGCGGTAGTGATTGAGGTCGAACCTCCACCCGTGACTCTCGAAACGTTGATTGACACCTATTTTGAACCGGAAGACAAAGAGTGGGCGTTACGTGTAGCTAAGTGTGAGTCATCTGCAAGACCAGACGACAAGACAAGTGATGCATACAACGAAGAAAGTGGTGCTTCGGGATGGTTCCAACATCTTCCAAAATTTTGGGAGGAAAGAACAGAAGCAGCAGGAATTCCTGGCGCCGATATTTTTGACCCTGTCGCCCAAGTTCTGATAGCAGCGTATTTACTGTACGAAACACCTTCAGCGGAAAGCCATTGGTACCCATCAGAGCATTGTTGGAGTAAAGGCTAGAGTTAGGTTATGTCGATTCTCGAAATTTCTCAATTGAGATAAAAATGGTTAATAAACCAAGTGTCTTATTTCTCTGTGTGCATAACGCGGGAAGATCACAAATCGGAGCTGGGTGGATGCGTAGCCTTGGAGAAGAAGCAGTTCAGGTTTATTCTGCCGGGTCGGAACCCGCAGACCAGATCAATCCGATGGCAGTCAAAGCAATGGCTGAAGTGGGAATAGACATCACGGATCAGCGGCCCAAGAAATGGACTGATGACCTGGTTCAGGAAGTAGATGTGATTATTTCAATGGGGTGCGGAGATACCTGTCCGGTTTATCCCGAGAAACGTTATATCGATTGGGAAATCGAAGATCCCGCAGGGAAAGGAATTGAGATGGTCCGTAGTGTTCGAGATCAGATCGAAAAGCGTGTTCGAGAGCTACTGGTTGAACTTTTAGGTGAAGAGAACAAATGACAAAGTATGAAACAGAAATACTGTTTATTGACGCAGAATCCAAACAAGATTTAGAATCTACAATTCAAAAAATCTCTGAATTAGGGGATGGGTGGATCAATGTGGAACCCATTGTGGCCGAAGATCACCAAAACGAAGTTCCAGGGTTTTTCGCCTGGTTTTCTGCTCGAGGACCGAAAGTTCCAGTGGGAACTTTCGTGCCTGGAAATCAACAGAACCTGACTTCTGTGGGTGTCGCCCATGGGTCAGGGCGAGGAGCTTCTGAACAACTTGAAAAAATGGGAATCAAATCCCCAGAAGTATGGGTTTCGCGTCAAGATCATGCCAAACATGGACTGGTTTGGGAAATAAACCCTCATCAAGTCGTTGCATCCGAGGTCGCTTCATTTCTTCTTCAAAGCACTGTGGGGCTCTCTACTGTGCCGACCACAGGTGGCTGGACAGTCACTGTTCATCAGCCTGTTTGATTACTTCAAACTTCAGCGACTGCCTGCATGATTAGAGACACTGCTTTTTCTGGATTGATGCTGTAAGCAACGCTGCAATTAGGTTCAGAATCTGATCCGGCACCGCGTTCATCAACGAGAGTCATTCCTCGTGTATGTTGCCCCTTAACTTCAACGGTTACGTAACGTTTTTCGAAAGTGAAGAGCTCTGGGTGAGTCACCGCAAGTACCGCACACGGATCGTGCATGGATCCCGTGTCAGTGCCGAGATGTGAACGATAAAAATCCGCATAGAAGTCAAGAAGGTAGGCCATAGCTGAACCCACCGGGGTGTCAATCGAGTGACAGGTCTCGGTTTCTTTAGTTCCGACTTGAACTTGATGTGTCAAATTCAAACCAATCATTGTGACCGGACTTCCGCTGTGTAGTACAACTTGAGCAGCTTCTGGATCCGCATAAATATTAAACTCGGCAGCAGCGGTAACGTTTCCAAGCCCTCCAGCGCTTCCGCCCATGAAAGTAATCGAAGACACTCTTTTAGATAAGTCAGGGTCTACTTGGAGAGCGAGAGCAATATTTGTTAGAGGGCCAATGGGCACAAGATGCAACCCTTCTTCTTTCCGCGTTGTTTCAACAAGAAATTCAACTGCATCACTTGAGTCAGGTTTTTCTGGCGAGTGGGGGAGGTCTAAACCACCTAATCCGCATTCGCCGTGTACGTGACCGGCGGAAAGAGGAGCGGCTTCAAGAGGTTCATGGGCGCCAGCATGCACGGGAAAATTTGAACCAATTAGAGATCTAAGACGTAAAGCATTTGCTGTAGTTTTATCTAAAGAGACGTTTCCTGAGACTGTAGTAATGGCAACCACTTCAGCCCACCGTGCGGCGGTAACGATAGCGAATGCATCGTCTATACCTGGATCGCAATCAAGAATGATGCGTGGTTTATCAGTCATAGTGAAAACTTATCTCTAGTTTTCGAAAAAAAGAGGGAGACAGGTTTTTAACTTAAGCGTTTTTCGTTTGATGCATGCGTTGGACAGTGCACGTCAATACTTTGCGCGCCAATTGTGGAACTTTGTCCAGAAGAATAGAGAATTCTTGACGATTCATAGTGTCAATGACCATATCTGTATCAGCGACAACGGTAGCGGTGCGAGGGGTGCCGGCAATCACGCTAGTTTCACCTATGAAGTCACCCTTTTTTAGCTGGGTTAGTTTTTCTCCGCCCCGGTTAACAGTCGCTTCACCTTTTCTAATGATCATAAATTCTCGCCCGTGTTCACCTTCACGTGCAAGATGATGACCGGCTTTAACATTGACTGTGGTCGTTAGACGATCAACTGACCGTAACTCTTGTTTAGAGAGGTTAGAGAATATTTTCACTTCGTTTAAAGCGACGGGTTTATCTTTACAAATCATTAAAACTCCTGAAATCAACACTTACATTCTGGCATTGAAAAAGGAAAATGATTGGGTGTGGTGACCGACAACACATGTGTCGTTTGACTCACCGACTTTGGAATAGTTTTTCTAGTTTGTGAGAATATCGAAGAAAGTACCCCAGCCGCCTTTGCCGTCTAGGCGATACATTTCTGAATAGCCGCAACTACTGCAGCTGATAACACCAAATTTTTGATTTTGTAGATTCAAGTATCTACTTATTCCAGAACCGGTGGTTCGTATCTCTCCAGTTGTGTATTCAGTGCCATTGCACTTGACACAAGAGAAGGATCTCGTTTCTGTAGGGTCGTCCATAACTGCTCCCATCTTTCCTGTAATGCAAACTAACCGAATTTTGAGGGTTATGCCAGAGGCTGTTGGTATAGATGCCGATTATTAGCTAAGAGAATATAGAACCTTGTCCGTCGTCAGGCCCGAAAAGATTATTCTCTGAATCGTCAAAAGGCTCTTTTCTTGACCTTGACGTTCTCTTTTTTTGACGCTCATCTCCTGATGTTGATTCTTGTTCACTTGAAACCATTTCTTCAGAAGACCGGGTTTTTCTTCTGCGACGAAAAATCCAGATCGATATGATTATAAAAATTACGGTGGATGGAATTGCGCTTGTGACTTGGTTTGAATAGGTGGCGCATTCAGTAACGCAGTTGGAGTCCAGAGGGGTATCAAACCCTTTATCGGCGGCTTCTGCAATGTAGCTAATCAACCAGGCAATTTGAGCAAAAGTAAATATAAAAAGAACGCCTAATCCGAGTCGTTTCAAAAACATAAGTTAGCTACCTCCTGGTAATAGTCTCATTGTTGCATCTATTTTAAAGCATTCTTTATCTTGTCCGCTGCCGGAAGAGCCCCTCTTGAACCACGGTGGCCACATGAAGCCCGCCGGGTGTGAAAACCTCTCCGGTGGCGAGGCCACGACCACCAGTTAATCCATGTGAGCGGAAGTCGTAAAGTAACCAGTCATCTGCTTTTGCTTGCCGGTGGAACCAGATGGCATGGTCAAGGCTGGCGCCAATAAACGTCTCGTAATAGGCGGGATCTCCTCGCTCAACTCCTTCCAATAACGGATGAGAACGTCTGATAGTACTCATCGGCATTTCGTCGGAAGCAAAAGCCAAGCCACAGGACTGGAGAATTCGACTATCTCCAATAGTGTCGGCAACTTTCATCCAAGTCGCAGTACGTCCTTTTTCTTGTAGGGCGATGCGTTGATTCATGAATCCCCAATCATCTGAATCTCCGCTTCCAGGCTCACCCACGTCATCTAAAAGATGCGACTCTTGTACATCGGCTTGATCTTCGTCTATTTGAAAAGAGCAAGAAAGATTAAAGATCGCTCCATCAGATTGTCGAGCCACTACTCGTCGGGTAACGAAGGAGCGTCCATTCCTGATCCGGTCGACTTCAAAACGAATCGGTTCGTCGCTAGTTCCGCCCCGTATGAAATAGGAATGCAAGGAATGAGCATGGTATCCCTCTTCAACAGTTAGAGCTGCCGCGCGAAGAGCCTGCGCTACCACTTGACCTCCATAAACGCGGCCCCATGGATAATGAGGACTTGTCCCCACGTACACGTCAGGCCCGTGCGGCTCTAAAGACATCAACTCATTAAAAGGAGGAACCTCAAAATTCTCAAAAGGGTTATCTTCAGCCATTTAAAACCATTCCAACATGTAAAGCTATTCCATTAACCATGGCGTCTTCGTTTAGACGCATGCGATTCGAATGACAGGGTGCAGCTTGAAGGCTGTCTTTTATATCTTCGGGGCAAACACCTAAAAAGGCCATCACCCCAGGAACCTGCTGAAGAATGTAAGAGAAGTCTTCTCCTCCCATAACTGGAGCAGGCATAGTCAAAAATTTTCCTTCTCCAAGAGTTTGTTCACAAACCTTTCCAAAAAAATCTGATTGAGCAGCATGATTAACGGTCACCGGGTACCCCTCTTCTAGAATGACCGACGCTTCGCACTCATGCGCTAACGCAATTTGTGTGCACACCCGCCTAATTGAATCACGCACTTTGTCTCTTGTCTTCTCAGAAACACATCTGATAGTTCCTTCAAAGAAGACAGTTTCGGGTATGACATTCGTAGTGGTGCCGCCTTCTACGTGAGTGACGCTTATGAGAGCGGGATCAAAAGTATTTATTTCTCGAGTTACCGCTGTTTGAAGGGCAGTTATCATCGCCGCCATCGCCGGTATCGGGTCAGTACATAGGTAAGGAGTTGAAGCATGCCCGCCTTTTCCAGTAACGGTTACTTTCAATGTGTCTGTAGAAGCCATAAAAGGGCCGGGGCGACAGGCCGCGTAGCCATTAGGGATATTTGGAGTTATGTGAATAGCGAACGCCCGATCCACTTCTTCAAGTACGCCTTCTTTGACCATCATTGGAGCACCGAAAGCCCCTTCTTCACCAGGTTGAAACATAAAGCGCACTCGTCCTGAGAATTCGTCGCGTCGCTCTGAAAGTAAACGTGCCGCACCAATAAGCATTGCGGTATGAGCATCATGGCCACACGCATGGGCTTTACCTGGATCTAAAGAACAAAAAGGCTCATCAGAGTCTTCAGTCATTGGAAGAGCATCGGTATCTGCCCGCAAAAGTACAGTTGGGCCGTCTTCAGTGCCATCTAAATCTGCGACTACCGAAGTCAATCCTTCTCCCGTGCTGATTTCTACCGGCAAGTCTTTCAACGCGTCAAGTATTTTTTCTTGTGTGCGAGGGTTGTCTAGACCTAATTCTGGGTGTTGATGAAGGTCTCTGCGGAACGCTACTACGTCATCAAATACAGAGTTAGCGGCATCTAGCAATTCATTCATACCGTCCATCATGCATCTTTCGGAGAAAAACTCCACAAGTTGAATTGAATTAGTTCACTTAGCGGTTTGGAAGATCCCGCTCTGCAGGCCCGGTGTAAATCTGACGAGGTCGGGCAATACGAGAATCTTGTTGCAACATTTCGTCCCAGTGCGCCAACCAGCCCGGGGTGCGACCTATAGCGAAGAGAACGGTAAACATTTCAACCGGGAAGCCCATTGACTGGTAAATCAAACCTGAATAAAAATCAACGTTTGGATAAAGGCTTCGATCTATAAAGTAAGGATCACCTAGTGCAACTTCTTCAAGTTTCAAAGCGATGTCTAACAAAGGATTCTTGCCTGTCACTTCAAATACTCGGTGAGCTGTTTCTTTCACAATCACTGCACGAGGGTCATAATTTTTGTACACCCGGTGACCGAATCCCATCAACCGCCCTTCGCCAGACTTTACAGAAGCAATGAAGTCGTCTACTTGATCGTATGTTCCAATCTCTTCAAGCATTCGTAAAACAGCTTCGTTGGCGCCACCATGACGAGGCCCATAAAGAGCAGAAGCGGCGGAAGCTATCGTTACATACGGGTCGGCGTGAGCGCTGCCAACTGCTCTTGCTGTAGTAGTGGAGCAGTTTTGTTCGTGGTCGGCATGAAGAACGAATAAAAGGTCAAGAGCATTTCGTAAAACTGGATCAATATCGTAACTTCCGTCTGGATGGCAGAACATCATGGTGAGGAAATTTCCGGTGTAGTCAAGATCAGGATCAGGTTGAACGTAAGGTGCGCCTACATTTTTTCTGTATGCGCTTGCGGCCAAGGTAGGCATCTTTGCAATGAGTCGAATCATTTGAGCTCGTCTGATATCAGGATCTTCTATGCTTTTGCTTTCCGGAAAGAAAGTTGAAAGAGCTGCGATGCTTGAGACAAGAACACCCATTGCATGGGCATCGTCACGAAAACCTTCGAGGATGCGTTTATGGAAGTTCTCATGGATTGCTGCATGTTCAGCTATTTCTGCTGCGAAGGATTGAAGTTCTTGTTCGGTGGGGAGCTGGTTGAAGAGAAGCAGATGTGTCACTTCAAGAAAGCTAAGCGAAACAGCTACTTGCTCTATTGGGTACCCGCGGTATCGAAGGATTCCGGCTCCGCCATCTAATTCGGTAATGCCACTCTCTGCTCCGGCTGTTGCTCCAAAAGAAGGATCGTTGAACCAAATACCGGGAAGCAAACTACTCCACGCTTTGGCGTCAACTCCGTTATTTTCAATAGGGATTTCAACTGATTCGCCAGTGCGATTATCAGTGACTGTGATGGATTCTGGCACTAGCAACCTTTCTTAATCAAAAATAACTTTGCTACTTAGTCATTTAACCAACGAATACTACTTTTTTCACTGTATGGCACTTCAAAAAATAATGAGAAGTCAAAAAAAGATAAAAATGCCGTTTTTTATTTTTTGTTTCAAAAATCTTTAAAGGGGAGTGTTGTCGTGCTTTCGCCGAGGAAGTTTTTCGCGCTTACCAGTCAACATATCAAGGGCTTTAATCAACTCTATTCGAGTATGGGCCGGATCAATTACTCGATCTACAGTTCCGCGTTCTGCAGCGACGTAAGGGTTCAGTAAGCGGTCTTCATAGTTGCTAATCAATTCTTCTCGTTCTTTTTCGTTCGCTTCACGGTGAAGAATTTCAACAGCACCTTTAGCACCCATAACGGCTATCTCAGCTGTTGGCCACGCAAGCATGACATCGTTGCCCATATAGCGAGAGTCCATAACTATGTAGGCACCTCCGTAAGATTTTCTAAGGGTCACACATACGCGTGGTGTAGTGGCTCGTGCATACGCGAATGCCATTTGCGCTCCGTAACGGATCATTCCTTTCCACTCGAGATCTTTACCTGGGTAAAAGCCCGATGTGTCAACCAGGGTGATGATTGGAAGATTGAATGCATCACAGAAAGCAACAAATCTTCCTCCCTTTTGTGAAGCCGGAATATCTAATGTTCCCGCAACAGATTGTGGTTGATTAGCGACTAATCCAACAGGACGTCCATTCAAATGTCCGAAACCAGTCACGAGATTTGATGCAAATTCAGCTCGAAGTTCAAGGAAGTACCCATCATCAATGAAACTTTCAATGACTTCTCTAACGTCGTAGCTGCCCGTTGGAGACTCCGGAATAATTGCGCCTATGTCTGGGAGTTCTCTAATAGGGGAGTCGTCGGATGGAACAACTAGGGGCAGTTCATCATTGTTGTCAGGAACATAAGTCAAAATCTCGGCGATAAGACTGTTCGCAGACTCAGTATCGGAAACAACAAAATGCGCAACTCCTGAAGTGTTGGCATGCATTGATGCACCGCCTAGCCCCTCAGTGGACAAATCTTCTCCCGTGTATTGTTGAACCATATTTGGGCCGCTCACAAAGGCGTACGATTCATCTACCATGATTACAAGATCTGCAAGCCCTAAGAGTAGAGCTGGGCCGGAAACTGCAGGTCCTGTCACACAGAAAATTATTGGCACAACTCCTGAACAGTTGACGAACTCTTTAGCGGCGGTTCCCCAGCTATGGATCGCGCTAACCCCTTCAGAAATGTCAGCGCCGCTAGAACTGATATGGCAAATAAGTGGCAACCGTTGTCGATATGCCGTTCGCGCTGCTTCGGCTAAATTTTCCCCATCAATTGGCAAGAGCGCGCCAAGTTTTTCTCCACCGGTTTGAATTTCAATGACCTTGCGTTCACCGATAGTTGAGAGGCCGAAAGACACATTGCTGTTTGTTCCAGCTCTCAGCGCCACAGGGTTCGATGAATGATTTGGTTCCATTAGTCAAGAGTTACACGAATACCGGGTTGATTGGGGGCATTCTCGGAAACTATGCGAGTGAGAACTTCAATTGTTAAACGCACCGGTGTTGATGGCGTCATACGCTGGTTGAACGCCAGGTCAACTTTACGTTTGGATAAACCTTCTACCGGAACTACTGTCCAGTTGCCTTTCGGATGTCCGGAAGCAGCGCTTGCTGGTAAAAGCGCAGGAATCTCACCCTCAATAGCTAATGAGGCTAAAAGTCGTAATCCAGTGATTTCTGCGACAGGCAGCAAGGAGACCCCTGCACCAGCGGCTTCTTGGTCAATGTTGTCTCGAATTGCGGTCCCAGGAGGCGTGAGCATTATTTCTAAGTCAGATAAGTCTTGAAGCTTTATTGCATTTTTTTTAGATAGTGGATGGTTCTTAGAAGCAATAATTACGTATTCTTCTTCAAAAAGCGGCAAGGTGTTAATCCCCGATGAACTAATGGGTGAGTTAACTATGGCTAAGTCAAGCTCTCCGGTGATCAATTTAGGGATTAGTGAACTTGTCACATCATCAGTGATGATTGGTCGAAGAGCCGGGTAATCATCGTTGAGTTGATTCAGTAAAGGATTTGCTATCCATCTCGCCACTGTCCCGATGCACCCAATATTTACTGAGCCAGCAACTTCATTTTTCATAGAGGAAATGTCGTCAGTGATGGCTCTTAGCTCACTTCGGATACGTTGAGCACGCTCTATAACTGCTTCACCTTCGGCGGTTGGAGCCATAGTTCTCCGATCAATCAAAACTGTCTTCAGTTCGTGTTCAAGTCTTGCCACGTGAGTGGAGACATTGGATTGCACCGTATGTAATGCACGAGCAGCACCAGAAAAACTATGGTGTTCTGCTACGGCTAGTAAAAGATTTAATTGACGAAGATCCATCACTATGAATGATGCCAGATAAGAACCCATATTTACTACCGATAGTTAATAAGATTCGTTATCTTTAGTGAGTACTCAATTTAATGAGAAACCTCTAGGGTCTAAGGGCAAAGAGGTTTAAAAGGCTTTCAAATACATGACCACCACTCTCGCAATTCATTTCGATCCGACCGCTATACACGCAGCAGTAGATAGTGATGGCCGTCTAGATTTGATAGCTCTTGGCGGCAATCAAGCCGGAATGCCGATGGCAATACATCTTGGTTTAGATGACTCTGTGTTCATTGGGAACGAAGCGGAAAAACAAGTTGATCATGACCCATCCGGTGTAGTTGATGACCCAATAGGCAGCCTGATTGAAGAAAATGTTTCGTCACAAGGAGGAAGAGTTTCTACCTCAGAAGTTCTCCTAGCCAGACTCTTAACTGAGGTTTATACAAAGGCTGTTCAGGTTCTTGATAAAACACCGGATCAAGTCCTGGTGGTCTTAACCGCTGGTGGGCCAGAAGAAGAAACCTATATCGCGGCAGCATCACGAGCACTTATAGGGCAAGTGGAATTTGTCAGCGAAACAAAAGCTTGGTCTGCGATGGCTAAACACGGGCCTCAAGATGTAGATCCAGACCTTTCTGGCGTTATAGGCGGATTACTTTGGAGACGACATGGGGACGCTCCATCTGGCCCAATGCCGCGAGTAACGCGCGAAGACCTAGGACAAACGGAATCTTTAACTTCTGCAACACTGCAGCCGGCCCCAAGCGTTATTGCTGATGGAACACGGTCTGTGTTTGAAGAAGGCGAACCGGCGCAGATCAAAAAGCGGTCAAAAACTCCGCGACTATTAATCACACTTCTTCTTTTTATTGGGGTAGCTGCTGCTATTGGATATGTAGTGGTGAGTCAAATATCTGAAGAAGAAGTTTCTACGCCATCCGAATCTGAAGCTCCAATAGTGACGACTACTTCGACAACTACGACGGTTCCACCGTCTACTACTGAACTTATTGAGGAAGTTTCAACAACATCAACCACGTCAACAACGACGACGACATCTACAACTACAACTACGACCACGACCACGACCACGACAATCCCGCCACTTGGCATGGTCACAATATCTTCTGTCGGAGTCCTACTAGACGGCATGATGGAACCAAACTTGCTTTCATTCGACGACCCAGCCGATGAAGTGTTGTTGGAACTAGATGAAAAGATCGGACCCGCTGACTCCGATACCGGATGGATTGAAGACCCTTTATGCACGACTCTTAACGTCAGAAGGGTTGTTTACGGTGATTTAGAAGTCGTGATGGCCGATGAAGACATTACGGATGGAACACCTGGCGTCGACGCGGTTTTTGGTCAGTGGTTTGTTTCTGGTGCGTGGGCAATCGATTCATCTATTTGGACTATTGAACGTATTGGAATCGGATCAACCGTTGCCGAAATGCGTGAAGCCTCTACTGCATTTGCGATCGAGACAGCAATAGAAGGAGACTTAACGGGATACTTCAACTTCAACTTCGTCAACATTTTACAAGATGACGGAATAAACGGATTAACGAATGCTACATCTGACATAGGCGTTGTTCTCGCAATGTGGTCCGGCAATACGTGTGATCGGCGCAGCTGAACGATTTATTCTTCAATAGCTCCGGATATAGAAGGACCTTCTTGAAAATTTTTCTGAGAACTCCCCACGGAAAGGAAAAGTGCGGTAGCAATAAGAATGCCGCCAACGAGCACAAGAATTTTCCACCAAAGTGGTTTAAATTTCATAAAAATTATCAAGAGGCAAGCGTTTAGTTTCCAATGCTTACTATCTTGACTTTGAGAACTCCGTGAGGCGCTTCAAAGGAAACAATGTCACCAGCCTTGCCTCCAAGGAGAGCTTCCCCTAGTGGTGACCCAGGAGAAACAACGTCAATGTCATCTCGTTTTTCTTCAATAGACCCAACGAGCAACAATTCAGGGGTCTCGTCACCTTCGTACAATATAGAAACAGTTACCCCAGGAGAGACGACATCGGTTTCACCGTCAATTTCTTCAATTATTTCGCAGTTTTCTAGAACGCTCTCTATATGCATGACGCGTCCTTCCATTTTGCCTTTTTCTTCTTTAGCTGCGTGATAGTCGCCATTCTCGGAAAGATCGCCTAGTTCACGTGCAGCCTCGATCTTTCTCGCGATATCAATTCTTCCGCGAGTTGTTAGATCAGTTAATTCCGCGACGAGGCGGTCATAGGCGTTTTGTGAGAGTTGGTGCATCTTTGACATTTGGCGAGATCGTATCCGTAAGAACTGAATTCGCCACCTTATTGAACGTCAATTTAACTTATTTGACTAGTGTTATTAGCAGTTTGCTACACTCAACGTGATGGACAGATTACTTTCAGTGATCCAAATTTTTTAGCGCACGTTAAACAACGTGCGCTTTAACCGTCCACTTAACGTGGGCGGTTTTTTATTTAAATAAGACGTTTATATAAGTTGAAAGGCAAGGAGCAATTACGTGGCACATCGTATTGGCATCATTGGTGGCGATGGTATCGGACCGGAGGTTATCGCTGAGGGTCTGAAAGTTATTAGCGCGACTGGTGTCAACTTAGAAACGGTCACGTATGACCTAGGTGGAGCCCGATATGGTCGCGACGGAACAGTTCTTCCTGATGAGATGATTGAAGAATGGCGTGATTTAGATGCTCTCTATCTGGGCGCTGTAGGTACACCTGAAGTTCCACCGGGATTAATTGAGAGAGGCCTCTTACTTAAGATGCGATTCGCTCTTGATCTATATGTGAACTTGCGCCCCTTCACCTATCCGCAAAATAATATTGATTTTTCGGTAGTAAGAGAAAACACCGAAGGGTCTTATGCAGGTGAAGGAGGAGTTTTACGGCAAGGAACTGCGAATGAAATCGCCACACAAGGGTCGGTAAACACCCGTATGGGAGTTGAGCGGTGCATCCGATTCGCGTTCGACCTTGCTGCCAGTCGTCGCGGCCATTTGACTCTTGTGCATAAAACAAATGTTCTAACTTTTGCTGGAGACCTTTGGGAACGAACATTTAACGAGGTCGCTGAGGAATACCCGAAAGTAGAAACTGCCTATAACCATGTAGATGCAGCGTGCATTTATTTTGTTCAATCCCCTGACCAATATGACGTAATAGTTACCGACAACTTATTTGGAGACATTCTGACAGATCTTGGTGGAGCTGTATCTGGAGGAATAGGTATGGCAGCATCAGCAAATCTGAATCCATCTCGTACTGGACCATCAATGTTTGAACCGGTACATGGATCAGCTCCAGATATCGCCGGTCAAGGCGTTGCTAACCCAACGGCCGCTATCCTTTCAGGAGCGATGATGCTTGAATTCTTAGGTGAAAACGATGCGGCTCATCGTATAAAAGAGGTTTGTGCCGATCCAGAAGTTCAAGTTCAAGGGACTGCAGCGATTGGCGATGCAATAGCGGAGCGGGTTAGTTAACCAATAACAGTCAAATAAAAATAAGGAAATTGAAATGGCATTTGAGAAAGCAGAAAAAATTTGGATGAATGGGGATCTCGTTGACTGGGATGACGCTACGGTCCATGTTTTGACACACACTCTGCATTACGGAAATGGCGTATTTGAAGGAATTCGAGCCTATGAAACTGACAAAGGACCAGCAGTCTTTCAACTACGTCCTCATATAGAGCGACTATTCCAATCCGCAAAGATTCTTTTTATAGACATTCCTTGGACAGTAGACCAACTAGTAGAAGGGGTTCTCGACACGGTAAGAGTCAATGGATTCTCCTCCTGTTATATACGGCCGCTTGTTTATCTTGGTTACGGAGAGATGGGACTTAACCCACTTGATTGCAAAGTTGAAGTATCTATCTCTTGTTGGCCATGGGGTGCGTACCTCGGAGATGAAAGCCTAGAAAAGGGAGTCCGACTTATGGTCTCCTCTTGGCAACGTCATGATCCAAATGCCATGCCGCCAGCAGCTAAAGGCGTTGGACATTACGTGAATTCTCAAATGGCCAAAGTTCAGGCGATCAAATCAGGGTATGAAGAAGCTATTCTTCTTTCCCC
>Ga0208130_1000760_pt1 | contig 16227 bp, 15 predicted proteins | sample ETNtaG_31_FD_185771 | JGI IMG/M metagenome (GOLD analysis project Ga0208130, IMG submission 185771) | Marine microbial and viral communities from oxygen minimum zone, Eastern Pacific Ocean - ETNP201310SV78 (SPAdes) (version 2) | ecosystem: Environmental > Aquatic > Marine > Oceanic ...
GCCCCAAAAAGTTGAATTTATTTTTCATATTCATCTCCATATTTACTTTTACTCTAACTCTTTTTTTTGACTTTTGGAATATAACTTACTCATAATATTCGAATGAATGTTATAAAACCTTTTAAGATCCTTTTGGGTCTCATAATATTAAGTATTTCTTCTAGCGGCATGGCACAAACTATCGATAATTTAGACAACCAACGAGTTGAATGGATACCATTTTCTGATCAAGTGATGGGAGGGATATCTGAAGTAAATTTTTTAGAGAAAGAAGAGGATGGTTTGTCTTTCTACCACATGGAAGGCAATGTTAGCACCGAGAATAATGGAGGATTCATTCAATTCAGAGCAGAAATAGAAATTGAAGACAAAGGCTATAAAGGCCTCAAAATTAAGACTAGAGGTAATGGAGAGGAATATTATCTCTTTATAAGAACTACTAAAACTAGATTGCCCTGGCTATATTATGGCTCACCTTTCAATACTTCTAAGGAATGGCAATGGATCGAAATACCTTTTTCTTCCTTTAAAAAAAGTGAGGGTAGGTTCAGTAGATTTCTCCCAAAGGAATTTGATATTGAGAGTATCAAAAGCATAGGAATAGTCGCCTATGGAAAAGATTTTTATGCAGATATTGATGTTGCAGGTTTGGAACTTTATTGATCTAGATCCCTAAAATTAGGTTTCCTTTTCTCTACAAAAGCTGAAACACCTTCTTTGAATTCTCTAGAATCCGTTCTAACCCTCTGTGTTTCTTTTTCATAATCTAATTGTTCGCTTAAGGTTCCCGATAAAGCTTTGTCATGTGCTTTAACGATTGCTTTTAGTCCTTCAATTGGCCCATCGGCTATTCTTTCAGCAATCTCATTAGCTGTTGTAATTAGTTGATCATCAGGCACACAATCCCATATAAGACCCCATTCTTTGGCTAATTCTGCTGACAGGTCATCTCCAAGCAATCCCATTCCGTTGGCTCTTGCTCTGCCTATTAGATTTGGAACAAACCAAGAGGCCCCTACATCGGAGATAATACCTAAATTAGGCCCGAAGACTAATTTAAACTTAGCAGATTTAGATGCTATTACAATATCTCCACACAGCGCCAATCCAACACCTCCACCCGCAGCTATTCCATTAATCGCAGTAATTACAGGTTTGTTAGATTGAGTTATTGCTTTTACTAATGGGTTGAAGGCATTCTCCATATTGGTAAAGGTAGCTTCACCAGAAGACAATCCTTTGGTTTTTGGCCAACCTCCATCCACTAGGTCAGCTCCAGAACAAAATCCTCTACCGCTGCCTGTGATGATTATTGATCTAACTTCTTTATCTGACTTAGCATCATTCATATGCTCAAGTAAGCCAAGGATTAAATCAGCATTCATTGCATTTAATACTTCTGGTCTGTTTAATTGAAGAGTTAAAACCCCCTTATCGTTCAAACTCTTTTCTATCGCTCCGTTCATTGTTATCTCCTAGTCAAACTGTTTTTCTGTACTAGCAAAAAGGAAGTAAAAGATACCTCCAAAGAAAGTAATACCTGCTACAACATAAAATACCATATCCCATGAATTTGTTGCATCTAAAATCATTCCCGTAACTATGGCTCCAATAAATCCAGGTATAGCGGCTACCATATTAGTTATCCCCATAAGCCTTCCGGTGTGTTCTGGACCTATATCTGCATGATTGACTATAAACCCTCCTGCACTGAAACCTCCAAAAACATTTCCTAGACACATAATAGCAATTACTCCTGCTACGCTAGTTAATTCCGGGACAATACAAAGACATATACCACTTCCGCCAAAAGCAATTGAATTACAAAGCTTTCTTATGGTTAAAAGTTTCACTCCTTTATTTGTTAAGTAGTCTGCAAAATAGCCTCCGACATTAAGAAATAAGAAAGAAGCAATATGAGGGAGCATGGCCAAAACACCCACTGCAGCCATAGGCACACCTAGTCCATCCTTTATAAAAATAGGTAACCAAGATAAGAAAACGAAGAGGCTGTAGTTATTGCAGAAATGTGCCACTGCTATTGCCCAGAGGGGTAAATTACTTCTCCATTTAGAAAAAGCCAATGGTTTAGCCTCGTTGGTGGCAGGAGCATTGTTGGATATAAATTCCAATTCCTCTGCAGATATTTTTGGGTCTTCTTTTGGTGAGGAAAAAACAATCTTTTGCCAATAAAAGTACCAAATAAAACCCAATCCTCCATATAAATAGAAAGCCCATTCCCATCCTAGTCTTAATATTATTACCGGGGTAACAACCAATCCAAAAATAGTCCCTATTGGGATGGCGCTATTAGTTATCGCTACTGAGCGAGCCCTCTCGCTAAAGGGTATCCATCTTGCATATAAGCTGTGCCATGCAGGAAAAGTGATTCCTTCACCTAAGCCCATTCCTATTCGGGCGATAATTAATGCTGCGAAACCACCATAAAAAGCCCAAGGAGTGATGAAGGTAAATATTGACCAAACAATTAGACCTATTCCGAGAACTATTTTTGCTCCAATTTTATCTGATAATAAACCACCAATTATTTGAGTGAGTATATAGCCTATATAGAAACTAGATAGAATCAGACCTCTTTGCGTCTCAGTCCATCCCATGCCTTCACTCATTGGAATTATTGCAAGGGAAATTACAACTCTATCGATATAACAGATGAATACAGCTGCTACAGTTAACGAAATTACTTTATATCTTTGAAGCATCTTTTTAATTCCCCTTTCTTGATCTACATAAGATACATTTTTCTTAGAATAATTAAAAACCATTTAAGAAATTAGTTATGATAATTTATACAAAAAATAGGAGAGAGTTTTGAGTATAAGATCTGATCATTTATTAGAAGGAATCAAGGTTATTGATGCGGCAAGCTTTATAGCCGGACCTTCTGCAGCAACTATCATGTCTGATTATGGAGCTGAGGTAATAAAGATTGAACCACAGAGCGGTGATAGTTTAAGAAATTTGATTGTAAACGGAAGGATGCCAGAGGGGTCTGAAGATTATTGTTGGGAACTTACCTCTAGAAATAAGAAGAGTATCTCTTTAAATCTTAAGGACCTTAAAGCACAAAAAATATTAATTGATTTAGTAAAAGAAGCTGACGTATTTATAACTAATATGCCTTTTCCCATAAGAACAAAATTAAAGATAACAGCTGAAGATATCATGCCTCATAATGAAAAAATTATTTATGCTTCCCTGACAGGTTATGGAGAGGTAGGCCCTGATGCTGATAGAACTGCCTATGATTCAATGGCTTGGTGGGCTAGGAGTGGTCTTATGGATTTCGTAAGACCATCAAATAACTCTCCAGTAGCTTGGTCAACACCGGGTATGGGTGATCATCCAACGGGAATGGCCCTTTACGGAGCTATTATGACAGCTTTATATAAAAGGGAGAGAACAGGAAAAGGGTCCGAAGTCTCAACTTCATTGATGGCCAATGGTGCTTGGGCGAATGGCGTTTTCATTCAGGCCGCATTGATGGATGTTGAGTTTCCCGAGAGACCAGAGCCGCTGCCTAGACATCCTTTTTATGACTTTTATACAACTAAAGACGAAAGGAAGTTTGCTCTTGGGATGATAAATTCAAGAATAGAATGGCCTAAATTAGCTGATATTTTGGATCGAAAAGATTGGATGGATAGAGACCTTTTTGATTTTGGAAATCCATTTGAAAATGCTGACTTATTAAGATCAGAATTATCAGATGAATTTAAAATTAGAAGTTTGAAAGAAATAGATGAGCTCTTACGTAACTCAGGTGTTACTTACGGTGTCTTAGGAAGAACAACAGATCATAGAGAAGACCTTCAATTCTTAGAAACAGAAACATTAGTCCCTCTTGATCATGAATCTTTTGATAAGTTGTATACCGTCAATAGTCCTTTTCATATTCAGGGAGAGAAAAAAATTAATTTCTCAAGGGCTCCCAAAATCGGAGAGCATACAAAGCAAGTACTAGAATTATTGGGTTATGGAGAATCAGAGCTTGAAAAGCTTAAAAAAGAGAATTCTATTTATTGGCCGGAAAAGTAAGGATTAACAATGAATATCAATAAGACACAAACATTTATTTTAGTAATTGTTCTATTCGTAACAGGCTGTTCTTCAGAAAAGACTTGTATTGAATCAGACTTAGTTCTGATCAATACCAAAATTTATACAGCTAATCCTAATAATCCTACCGCAGAAGCGCTTGCCATTAAAAATGGTAAATTTGTTTTTATTGGAACAAATACAGAAGCTCAGAATTTTAATTGCGGAGAAAGTAAATTATTGGATTTAGAAGGTTCTTTTGTGTACCCAGGATTTATTGATGCTCATGCTCATTTAAAAGGAATTGGATATAGAGAACTGAATCTTAATCTTCAGGGTGCAGATAGCCTAAAAAGCATGCTTACCCAAGTAACAATACATGCTAATAAATTACCAATAGGAGACTGGGTAATTGGAAGAGGTTGGATTGAAAAGAAGTGGCCTGAAGCAAGATTTCCTACTTTAGAAGAATTGGATGCTATTTCTTCTGATAAACCCATAGCTTTAGAGCGAGCAGATGGACACGCGATCATAGTAAATAGTTTAGCTCTAAAATTAGCAGGAATAGATCGAGATACCTCTGATCCAATTGGAGGTAAAATTGATAAAGATATCAATGGAGAACCTAATGGTGTTTTGATAGACAAAGCTTCTTTGCTAGTAGAAAAAATTATCCCTAAAAGAAGCCGTCAGGATGAAAAAAACGCCCTAAAAGAAGGGCTTTACAGGACTGCTAGTATGGGCTGGACACAGCTCCATGATGCTGGATCGCCTTTATCAGATTATGAGTTGTTAGAAGAAATAAAAGAAGAAGAAAACCTGCCAATAAGGATTCAATTCTATGTAAGTGATGGAGATGAGGCTATTCAGTTTATTGAAACAGGTCCCTATTTAGATCCCCAGCATATGTTAACCGCCAGAGGCGTAAAGCTATATGCCGATGGCGCTATAGGTTCAAGAGGAGCAGCCTTCTTTAATAAATATGATGATTACGAAACTAAAGGCTTTCTTATATTTCAAAAAGAGGAGACCATGCCAAAGCTAATAAAAGCCTTAGTTAATGGAATTCAAATTCAAACTCATGCTATTGGTGATTTGGCTAATAGTGTTACTTTGGACTGGTATGCAGAGGCCTTTAGCTCTGTTTCTGAGGCAAATAGAATGATTATTGAGCCAAGATGGAGGATAGAGCATTCTCAGAACATCTTACCTATTGATCAGCAAAGATTCGCTGACCTGAAAGTAATAGCCTCTATGCAGCCATCACATGCAATTGGCGATCTTCACTTTGCCCATAAAAGATTAGGAGTTGATAGGCTAGATAACGCGTATACCTGGCGAAGCTTAATTGATTTAGGTGTTGTAATTGCTGGGGGTTCGGATGCACCAGTTGAAATTGGAGATCCAAGGATTGAATTCAAAGCCGCTATAGGGAGAAAGGATCTAGATGGTTACTATCAGGATTACTGGAATTTGGATGAATCAGTCTCGAGAGAAGAGGCTCTGTATATGTTTACTAAATGGGCAGCTTATTCTGTATTTGAAGAAGACATTAAGGGAACAATAGAAGTTGGTAAATTAGCTGACTTAACAATCTTTTCAAAGGATTTAATGGTTATCCCTGAAGAAGAAATTATGTCTTCTCAGATTCTCATGACTATAGTTGATGGAAGGGTGGTTTATTCTAAATAAAAAAAAGGGCACTCTAAGTGCCCTTTTTCTTTAGATCTAATTTAGAAATCTAAACCTACTTTGAAATAGTAGAAAGCACCATTAAATCCTAAAGGAGATCCTTCAGGGTACTTCATACCACAACATAGAGTAGAAGCAGGATTGTCTGGAACTTCATCAGTAGCATTTTGTGCTCCCAACGTTAGTGTATAAGCTCCAAGATCTCTGCTGACCTCTAGATCAAGAGTAAACATATCATCAACTGTTTCAGAGAAAACTGGATCAGAATATATATCCCACCAAATCCACTCATCAACCCAGTTGTATCTAGCCAATAGTCTCCAATCTCCAGTATTATGCACTGCAGTTAGATTCCATCTTGATTCTGGAAGTAGGCTCTCTAATTGACCGATTCTAGCTCCGCCAACCAACCCACTTGTTTTATCAACTTCAGTCTCAACTGTACTCCACACGAATGTAAGGTCAGTATTTCCGTTGAACATCTCAGCAGAGTATGTTGCAACTAGGTCAACACCTTCAGTAGTTGTATCGAAGTCGTTTACGTAGAATCTAAAGTTGGTAAGATCACCAGCACCCGGTACACCTTGGGCTGTTAAGTTGGCAATGTCTGCAGCTGTTAGCTGAACGTCATCACCTTGAGTGATTCTATCTTCTAGTTCAATTGAATATGCATCAAGAGTTATAGAAAGAGAATCTGTTGCATCCCATACCAAACCATAAGAATAGTTTGTAGATTCTTCAGGTTGAAGCTCTTTACCACCATATGCCATAGACACAGGATTAGTAGGAGCTAGAGTACCTTTCTGGAATAAAACACCATCACTACCTGACACAGTAGATATATTTGAAATATTTCCTTGTCCAGGAGTTGGAGCTCTAAATCCAGTACTAGTTGTAAACCTTAGACTCAAGCTATCGCTAGCTCTGTAAAGCCCTGAGAATTTATAATTGCTTGTAGATCCGAAGGTATCAAAGTCTTCGTATCTTGCAGCTAATCCAACTAAGAAGTTTTCAGTGATATCACCTTCTAAATCTAAATATAAAGCAACATTACTTCTGTCCCAAACACCAGCCATATCAGGATTGAAACCTCCGAAACCATTAGAACCTATACCAGCTCCTTGGTTAAAGTAAGGGCCAATTTCCCAACTTTCTTTGTTACCAGAAACAACAGTGAATTGCTCTTCTCTAAACTCTAAACCATAAGCAACATTGAGATCGGAAGCCCAACCATCAACACTTACTGGAGTTACGAAATCAACATTGAAGTTCTTTTCAAGTTGTATGTAACTTCCTGGATTAAATTCAGTTGGTGATTCAGGTCCTAAAGAACCATTAAGAGTATTTCTTATCAGGTAATCAGCAGTGTTTTCACCAATGCTAACACTGATATCGTACATAGTTCCTGATTCAGTAGTGCCTTTCACACCTGAAGCTATGCTCCAGTCACTTACATCACCACCAAAGCTAGGAGTAAATCCACCTGGGAACATTTCGTTAAATACAAAACAGTTCGGGTTCGCCATTATTGCCGCTAATGCTGTATCAGAAGCTGAACCAGCACCAGAAGCTGGTACAGGTACAACTGGACATGTTCTTGCAGCACCAGTAGTTGCTTGAGCTACGTCAAGTACCATACGAGTAGCACCACCGTCAGTTGAAAAGATTCCACCTCTGTTTGTAGGGTTTCTGAAGAAGAAACCACCTAAGACTTTTCTTTCTGCATAATTACCAAAAAGATAAAACTCTTTGTTGGCATCAAGTTCTAGCCCAATGTTGGCAACGAGTTTGATGTCATCGCTGACTTCAGGAGAACCCCATACCTGAGCTGGGTTAGGGTAATTCCATATTGCAGCATTTCCCCCATCATAAAGAGCTTGAGCATCGCCTCTTTGAACACTTCTGCTAGTTGGGTCACTATCTTGAAGCTCTATTGAAACGTTAGCAAAACCATTTGCAGTAAAAGGCATACCGACATTTGCTGCAACTCTGTACATATCTCCATCACCATCAGAGTATTCACCACTTCTGATTTCAATTTGAGTACCTTCAGCATTGTCTTTGTAGACAAAATTCATAATACCCGCAATAGCATCGGAACCATATTGCGCTGCGGCTCCGTCCCTTAGGACTTCAACTTGTTTCAGTGCAATAGATGGTATAGCGGAGATATCTGGACCTTGAGCTCCATCTGAAATACCACTTCCTAGGAAAGATATAACAGCACCTCTATGTCTTCTTTTACCATTTACTAGTACCAACATATTGTCTGGTGGAAGACCTCTTAAGTTTGCAGGTCTAATTAGAGTAGCTGCATCACTTATTGGTTGTGTGTTCACGTTAAATGAAGGAACTAAAGTTCTGATCATATCTGGCAAATCCGCTGCACCTTGATTAGTGAAATCAGACCCACTAATAATATCTACAGGAGCAGGGGAATCACCGACTGATCTCGCCTCTCTTCTTGTTCCGACTGCGACAACTTCTTCAATTTCGTCCGCAGCAGAAACCAAAGAAGGAACAGAAGGTAACATTAAAAGAGAAACAGCAACCGCCATTCCACTTATTCTTGTTTTAAACATATTGTTTACCCCAAAGTTTAATTAAAAAATACCTGGTCTTAGCATTGATAAGAAAAAAGTAAAACAGTTTCCGTTTTAGCCATTTTTTTACATCGCAGCAATAGGACCAAAGCACGATCCGGCCATTTTAAAGGTGCTTGTCTTTATATGCAAACTTAAATAAGGTACACACTTAATAAAAATTTTTATACTTCTTGAATAATGTACCTTTTTTATGTACCTTTTTTATGTTCCATCACTCAACGGCTAACTTAGAAGATATCCCCAAAATAAAGATTTTGATGCAATCTTCTATTACAAGTCTGTTAGGGGAGTTATTGAACAAACATCAATTAGAAGCTGCCGAGGAATCTATGGGTCTTGATACTCAGTTAATTACAGATAAAACCTACTTTTTGGTAAAAAATGAAGAAAAAATAGTAGGATCTGGCGGTTATAGTTATAGAAAAACCTTATTTGGAGGTAATCATACTCCAAATAGATCTAATGATTTATTAGTACCAGGAAAAGATGCTGCTAAAGTAAGAGCTATGTACACTGACCCGTCCTGGGTCAGAAAAGGTGTAGGTACCTACGTACTAAATTTAGCAGAATATTCCATTAAACAGCTTGGTTTTGATAAAGCAGAACTAATGGCAACTGTTTCTGGAATTTTACTATACGAAAAACGTGGGTATGAAGTAGTAGAAGAAATAGAATATGTAAGTAAGCTAGGAAATAAAGTGCCTATGTACAAGATGGAGAAAATAATTCATGGATGAAAACTCACAATTAAATATATTTAGAGAAACAATAGAAGAGTGCAGCTGCGATCCGCTCACAGGATTTTTTAGAACTGGTTGTTGCGATACTTCTGATCGGGATCATGGTAGCCATACTGTTTGTGCTTTGATGACAGAAGATTTTCTTCAATTTAGTATCTCCCGTGGCAATGATCTTTCCACGCCTGTCCCTCAATATAATTTTCCAGGCTTGAAAGAAGGGGATAAATGGTGTTTATGTGCGAATAGATGGTTAGAAGCTTATGAGGCTGACTCCGCGCCAGCTATTATCGCTAAAGCTACCAATATTAAGGCTCAAGAGATTATACCGCTTGAATTAATTAAAGAATTTGCAATTGATATTATATGAACAAAGATCTGTTCTTTATGCAGGAAGCCATAGAAGAAGCCAAGCTAGGCTTAGCCGAAGGAGAAGTTCCTGTGGGTGCCGTCTTGACTTTAAATGATGAAATAATAGCAAAAGCTCATAATAGTCCTATATCTTCAATTGACCCTAGTTGCCATGCTGAAGTGAATGTTATAAGAAATGCAGCTAGAGTTTTAAATAATTATAGATTAGAGAAAACTTCTCTTTACGTCACTCTTGAACCGTGTGCTATGTGTTGTGGTCTTTTAGTTCACTCCAGAATAGAAAATCTAGTTTTTGCTGCATCTGATCCTAAATCAGGAGCTGTTATAAGCAACGCAAAACTTCTGGATGCTGACTTTATGAATCACAAGGTAAGATATTCGCAAGGGCCTTTGGAAGATAAAGCATCAGATCTATTAAAGAGTTTTTTTAAAGCGAGACGTTTATAAATCAAATTTAGTCCATATTGGAGCATGATCAGAAGGTTTTTCCATACCCCTTACGTCGTAGTCGATACCTGAATCTTTAACTATAGAGTTTAGTTTTTTTGTTACCCATATATGGTCTATTCTTAAGCCTCTTTTAGGATTGTCTTCAAATCCTTTACTTCTATAATCAAACCAACTGTACTCATCGTCCTTTTCAGGATACAGAGTTCTGTACGAATCAAATAAACCCCAGTCAGTTAATGTAGATAACATTTCCCTTTCTTCAGGTAGAAAGCTGCATTTGCCAGTTCTTAACCATCTTTTTTTATTTTCTTCACCTATCCCTATATCTATATCTTGTGGAGAGATATTCAAATCGCCCATGACAATCAGATAATCTTTTGGATCATAATTTTTTTTTATATGCTTAACTAAGTCTTTATAAAACTTTACCTTATAGGGAAATTTAATTGGATGATTTCTCTCTTCACCTTGAGGGAAGTATCCATTAAGAATATGAATTCTCTTCCTTTCTTTTTTTAAAGTGACTGATATAAATCTTTTCTGTGATTCCTCGGTATCAGTTTCAAATCCTTTTTGAACTGCAACCGGATCATCCTTTGTAAAAATAGCGACTCCATAGTGCCCTTTTTGACCATGAATATGAGCCTTGTATCCTAAGGATTCTGGAATTTCATATGGAAAATCATCGTCGTGGACTTTAGTTTCTTGAAGGCCTATTGCATCAGGATTGTGTTTTTTAACAATTGCCTCTACTTGATGAGGTCTAGCTCTTACGCTATTTATATTGAATGATATTATTTTCATAGTTAGCTAGTTTTTTCATTGAAAGCTAATATTGGCTTTTCTTTTATTTCTATAAGATCTAACAATATATTCGCCGCTTCTCCAAGAATCTCTTCATCTATATCAAGGAAATCTGGATCATCTTCTCTTTCCATAAACTCTTTATATGTATTGTATGTGGGCAGATCTAGAGATTCTCTTAAAGCATTTTCATTAGAGAGTAAAAACCCCTCAATTTTATTTTTTTGGTTTATCCGCGTTTCTAAATTTAAATCCAAGAATTCAATTTCGTTGTCTTCTTGCCACTTCTTTTTTGTCTCAACACTACTAAAAAGTGCAGATTTCTTTATTCTCTCTAGGCTTTGCTCTCTTAGAGGTCCTATAAAAGTTTTGACTCTATTGAAATTTTTGAAAGAGGTTTTGGGTATTGTGTCATGCCCCAATGCTCTATCTAAACTACTCTCTCCTAACTCTTCGGTATTAAATAAAGAGGGTAGTGCTATGTCAGGTTCTACACCAAGATTTTGGGTACTACTACCCGATACCCGGTAAAATTTTGATTCAGTGAATTTTATTTGTCCTGAAGATAATAAGTCTACTTTTTGCACGGTACCTTTACCAAAAGTACTCGTACCTACCACTAGGCCCCTATCATAATCCTGAATGGCCCCTGCTAATATTTCTGAAGCTGAGGCGCTAAATTTATTCACCAGCACAACAAGTGGTCTATCAAAAAATTGATACCCCCAACGCTCCCCCAAGCCCTGAATATTCCCATTAGAACTTTTTACTTGCACCGTAGTACCTCTTCCCAGGAATAAATGCGCTAAAGCATTGGCCTCATATAGAGAGCCCCCACCATTATTTCTTAGATCAATCACAAGACCATCAACATTTTCATTCTTCAGTTCTTTAAGAAGCCTTTTTACATCTTTACTACTACTTTTGTAGTTGTAGTCTCTTTTTTGATAGGCATCAAAATCAAAATAAAAAGCTGGCAGCTGAATAACACCAACCTTGTACTCCTTGTTATTTCTCGTAAGAGAGAGAATCTTCTTTTCTGCAGCCTGATCTTCAAGCTTCACAACATTTCTTATGATCTCTATTTCTTTGGTTTCAGTATCACTTAGGGACGTTGATGGAATCACCTCTAATCTGACTTTAGAACCCTTAGGCCCCCTTATTAAATCAACAACATCATCAATTCTCCAACCTATCACATCTACAATCTCACCATCCTCATCTTGACCCACACCGATGATCTTATCTTCTGGATTTAGAGACTCAGTTTTTTCTGCTGGCCCTCCAGGCACTAGAGAGGATATTGATGTATAAAGTCCGTCCGATGAAAGCAGGGCTCCAATTCCTTCTAAGGAAAGGCTCATATTGATATCAAAATCTTCTGAGCTCTTTGGTGACATATAAGATGTGTGAGGTCCGTAAATAGAAGCAATGGAGTTTACAAATATATCAAATACATCTTCTTCTCTGGTTTGCTCAAAGTAGTTAAGCTGGTTATCCATTCTTTTGATGGTTTTATCAACTGACTCTTCAAGAGAATTCCCAGCTAACATCAATTGAATAACATCATTTGTACTAAGATCTTTCCATAAAGATTTAAGTCCAAATATCGAAGTTTGCCTGGAAGCTTCAGATAAAGATCTTTTGATCTTTCTATTACTTTGAAGGTCCGTATCACTCATCTCATTTAAGAATTCAACTTGAATCTCGTACCTGTCTTGATAACGATCCACGTATTTATTGAATAAGTAGTAAGCTGTTTGTAAATCTTTTCTTAAAGAAGATTCTTTTTTTACATCACTTAAGATACTTTCTACTTCTTGGTTTATGTATATATTCTTATTAGGATCAAGTCTTTCTATGAAAACTTCGAAAGCCTCACCTTTTATATTTTCATAACCTTTTTTTACTAAGTGATTAGATTCTAGTTTTTGAATTATTTCTTCTGCGAGCGTCACTTGCTCTTCCGTAACAATAAATTTATCGTTTTCAGTAAGATTAGACGTGAATGTTGTATTCGATAGAAATAATAAGGTTAAAAAGAGAAATTTATTTATCATAATGTAAGGGGAGAGCGAGCATTCTCTATTTTATATAAAAATTAGATTCATTAAATTATTATTTTGATATATCTTTGAAGAATGTCCGAATCATACTTTAGTAAATAAAAATGCAGAAAATAGAATACTACTTAGATTGTAGCAGCCCATGGACCTATCTTTCTTTCAGGGGGATTTTGGATCTGAAGAATAAAAAAGATTTCAAGATTATTTGGAAACCCATTCTGGTAGGCGGAATATTTAATTCGATAAATCCAAGTGTCTATGAAAGTAGAAAGAATCCCGTAAAAGAAAAATTAGAGTATTCCCAAAAAGATCTTCAGGATTGGGCTAACCTGCGAAAGATAGATATTAATTGGCCAAAGATATTTCCAATTAATAGTGTTAAAGCTATGAGAGGTGCTTTTTATTTCATCAATAATGGAAAAATAGAAACTTATTTAGAAGATGTATTCCATGCCTATTGGACTGAAGGCATAGATATATCAGATGATGCAATTCTGTCTAACATTGCATTAAATAATGGAGCTGAAGAAAAAGATTTTCTTGAGTTTATAGCAACACAAGAAGTGAAAGAACAATTGATCTCAAATACTCAAGAATTGATGGATCGAGGGGGCTTTGGATCTCCAACATTTTTCATTAACGACAAAGATATGTATTTCGGAAATGATAGGATTCAGCTAATAGAAGAGATCATATAATCCTATTTCTTTTTATCTTCTGCCATTTCGGCTATGCTCTTCGAATCCTGGCTGAACATAGTTTTTAGACCTTCCTGAGTAATTCCTTTTCCGAAACTTCTATTTTCTTTTCCAACCTCAATTCCCTTTCTTACTGCAGGTCTTGATTTTATGCTATCAAACCAACGCCTCACATTGGAAAAAGTATCTAAATCAACTTCGTATCGTTTATAGGCTGTAATCCAAGGAAAAGATGCCATGTCTGCAATAGAGTACTCTCCGGCCAGGTATTCTCTTTGCTCAAGAACATTATTCATCACACCAAGGAGTCGGTCGTACTCGTTCTTGTAACGCTTTTCGGAATAGGAATGATCACCCGGAAAATTAGGAGCGTAGTTTACGAAGTGACTAACTTGTCCTGCCATGGGCCCTAATCCACCAACTTGCCAAAATAACCACTCCAATACTCTTTCTTTATGAGGTTGTTCCTGGGGAAAAAATTTACCTGCCATTTCACCAAGATACATAAGTATTGCTCCAGACTCGAATATGCTCAAAGGTTCACCATCGATAACATTATTATGATCGACAATAACCGGCATTCTGTTATTGGGACTGATTTTTAAAAATTCAGGCGTAAATTGATCACCTTTGCCTAAATTGACTGGTATGACCCTATAGTCCAATTCACATTCCTCAAGCATAATGGAAATCTTCCATCCGTTAGGGGTTGGTGCATAATACAAATCAATCATGTTTTAATTCCTCTATATATTTATCCTTCTCTCTCCAAAGGTTTTCCATCCAAGTTTTCAATTCATCTCTGAATCTTATATCTTCTTCATAGTTTTTTCCTAGAAGATTGCTTGGAATTTCTACCTCGCGAACTTTTATAGTTACTTTAGACATTCTCCCGCATAAAAAATCCCAAAAGGTCCTAACATCGCTATGGTAGACGATTGTAAAATCAAGCATAAGCTTTATATATGGCATGGTTGTGAGCGTTAATCCAATACCTCCTGATTTAGGGTTCAGAAGGTAGTTATATTTTGAATTTTGACTTTCTTTTTTATCTTCTGTGAATCGAGTACCTTCGGCAAAACTAAAAATTGATACCGGATATCTACTAAATCTCTCAAAAGATTTTTCCATAGCTCTTATATCTTTCCCTCTGAGTTTAGGATTTTTTTCAAGTTCCTCCTTCGTATATCTTTTTAAGAAGGGCATATCCAGTGCCCACCATGCCAATCCAATAACAGGAACCCAAATAAGAACATGCTTCATAAAAAATTTAAGCATGGGTATGTTTCGATTCGTTATTGCTTGAAGCACAAAGATATCTGCCCAAGATTGATGGTTAGCTACAGATAAATACCAGTTATTTTTATCTAAGGACTCAAATCCTTCTATTTTCCATTCGGGTCTATGAAGGATTTTCATCCACAAACCGTTACAGAAAATCCAACACTCTCCAATATTGATTATTAATCTAGTACAAAGTCTTTTCCAGCCTTCTATTGGAATAATAAGCTTAAAAACTGCAATAGATAGCAAGAAAATACACCAAAATAGAGTATTTAGGACTACAGCCAAGAAAGCTATAACACCTTTAAAAATATCCATGAGTAAATTCTAACTCAGTTTTTTAGAATCTTCCCAAAGTGAATCAAGTTGCTCAAAACTAGCCTCAGAAAATCCTGTGCCTTCATTTTTAAGAGCAGTTTCAATGTATGCAAATCTGTTTGTAAATTTTTTGTTTGCAGAAATCAAAGCATCTTCAGAATCTACATTTAGTTTTTGAGCCAAATTAGTCATTATCATGAGTAGATCACCAATCTCCTCCTTTATGGACTCCTGATGATTCTCTTTGATAGCCTCTTCCAGTTCACCAATCTCCTCTTTAATTTTATCAAATACACCCGTAACATCGGGCCAGTCAAAGCCTGCTTTAGAGGCTCTTTTTTGTATTTTTTGTGATCTTTTTAAAGCTGGTAAGTTTTTAGCAATACCAGACAGGACTCCTTTTTGGTTTTTTTTTGACCTTTCTTTATTTTTTATTTCTTCCCATTGGTCGGTTTGATCTTCTAAGGAATGCTCACGTTTTTGAGAAAAAACATAGGGGTGTCTTCTGATGAGTTTATCGGATATAGATTCAACCACATCCTCAAAAGAGAAAAGGTTCTCCTCTTTTGCAATTTGAGATAAGAATACTACCTGAAGGAGTAGGTCTCCTAATTCATCAATTAGATCAGGAATATTATTCCTATCTATTGCATCTGCTACTTCGTAAGCTTCCTCTATTGTGTAAGGCGCTATTGATTGGAAGTTCTGTGCTTTGTCCCACTCACAACCCTCTTCTTCGTCTCTTAATTGAGACATAATACTTAAAAGCTTCTCTATATTATTCAGCTTAATAGTCGCTTAATGTGGCGTATCTGTCTAAGTGATACTCCGAATTACCAAAGATCTGTTCAGTAACTCTGGCTCTTTTAAGGTAAAGACCTACGTCATACTCGTCAGTAACACCAACCCCTCCATGCATTTGCACGGCTTCATTGGTAACAAGATGATTAGTTTCTCCCGCTTTAAACTTTGCAAGGCTAGCCATCCTTTTTAAATCATTTGATTTATCATCAACCGCATTGCAAGCTGCTATGACTGATGACTTTGTTAGCTCTAATTCAGAATACATATCTGCAGCTCTATGCTGCAGCGCCTGAAATGTACCAATTAAAGCTCCAAACTGTTTCCTTTCTTTGAGGTA
>Ga0208130_1000763_pt1 | contig 16209 bp, 14 predicted proteins | sample ETNtaG_31_FD_185771 | JGI IMG/M metagenome (GOLD analysis project Ga0208130, IMG submission 185771) | Marine microbial and viral communities from oxygen minimum zone, Eastern Pacific Ocean - ETNP201310SV78 (SPAdes) (version 2) | ecosystem: Environmental > Aquatic > Marine > Oceanic ...
CTTGGGTAACAAAGGATCCTCCAAAACCAAATTTAGTTAGTTAGTTTGATGAAAGGAAAATATTATGTCACCAACAGGTATAAGCGCTAACAGATTAGAGTTATTACAAATCGCTGACGCAGTTGCCAAAGAAAAGGCAATTGATAAAGAAATTGTTTTATCTGCAATGGCTGAGGCAATTGAAAAAGCTGCTGCTTCTAAATATGGTGCAGAAAATAAGATAAGAGTTGATATCAACAATGACAATGGAAGTATTCGATTACTAAGAGTGCTAGAAGTCGTAGAAGAAGTTGAAGATACCTTCAGGCAAATTAATTTAAAGGATGCTAAAAAAATAAATCCAGATGCATCTATAGATGGACCAGCGGTTGAGGAAGAACTTCCGCCAATAGATTTTGGAAGAGTAGCTGCTCAGAGTGCAAAGCAAGTTATTGTTCAGAAGGTTAGAGATGCTGAAAGAGAAAGGCATTACGAAGAATTTAAAGATAGAGTAGGTGAAATAATAAGTGGAGTAGTTAAGAGAGTAGAATATAACTCTGTTGTAGTTGATCTAGGTAGAGCAGAAGCTGTAATTAGAAGGGATCAATTGCTACCAAGAGAGGCATACAGAGCAGGAGATAGAGTAAGAGCTTACATTTATGAAGTAAGAAGAGAAATAAGAGGACCTCAAATTTTCTTATCGAGAACTCATTCAGATTTTATGGCCAATCTTTTTGCGCAAGAGGTTCCTGAAATTTATGATGGTATTATTGAAATTATTGGAGTTGCGCGTGACCCCGGAAGTCGTGCTAAAATAGCTGTATTCTCAAAAGAAACAAGTATTGATCCTGTTGGTGCATGTGTTGGTATGAGAGGTAGCAGGGTACAAGCAGTTGTTAATGAACTTCAAGGAGAAAAGATAGATATCTTATCTTGGACTGATAATATAGCAGACTTTGTTGTAAAAGCTCTTCAGCCAGCAGAAGTAATGAAAGTCGTTCTTTACGATGAGGATGAGAGACTTGAAGTAGTTGTTCCTGAAGATCAATTATCTTTAGCTATCGGACGAAGAGGTCAGAATGTGAGATTAGCTTCAGAACTATCTGGATGGGAAATAGATATACTTACCGAAGATCAAGAGTCTGAGCGTCGGCAAAAAGAATTTCATGAAAGGACCAATTTATTTATTGATGCATTGGATGTTGATGAATTATTAGCTCAGTTATTAGTAACTGAAGGTTTTTCCGAGGTTGAAGAAGTTGCAATGGTTGAAATCGATGAAATAACTAGTATTTCTGGATTTGATGAAGAAACTGCCCAAGAAATTCAAGCTAGAGCAAATGATTTTCTAGAAAAAGAAAATATTATTTTGGAAGAAAAAAGAAAGGAACTTGGCGTTCAAGATGATATTCTACAAATTGAAGAACTTAATTTAAAGATGATTATCCAGTTGGGTGAAAATGATGTTAAAAGTCTAGAAGATTTTGCTTATTGTTCTACAGATGATCTAGTTGGATGGGAAGAATATAAAGACGGAGTTAAACATCGTGAAACAGGAATATTATCCTCGTTTGAATTAGGTGAAGATTATGCAAATGAGTTAATAATGAAGGCTAGAAAAATCATTGGTATTGTAGAAGAAGAGATCGAAGAAGAATTGGACGAAGATATACAAACTGATCAGGAGATAGTTGTTGAAGATGATAGCTCTGAGATTAAATCAGACGATAATTAATCTTTTATTTTTATAATTGAGGAAAAAGATATGCCTGAAGATACCAAAAAAGATAAAAAAGAGAAGACACTATCTCTTAAGAGTAATACTAAATCGTCTAAAAGCACAATCGGCGCTAGGAGTAGAGGTGGATCAAGAGTTTCTACAGTTGTAGTTGAATCGAAAAGAGGAAAAATCTCAAAGACAAGAAAACCAAGTGCGCCAAATATTAAAACTAGAACAAGTTCAGTAACTTCCAGAAAAATTAAAGAACCAACTGATAATGATATTTCAGGTAATTTGACTGACAAGGAGAGAGTGGCTAGAGAAAAAGCTCTTTTAGATGCTGACGAAAGAAAGAAAAACAAAGCTTCAGTAGAAAAAGAAATTACAAAAGATAAAAGAACAAAAAAATCTAAAGAAGAACAGGTTACCCCTGACGCACCAGCTGATGGTGAATTTGAAAAAACCTCAAAGAAAAAGAATTTTTCATCCAAAAAAACTGATACTCAAGGTCAGACATCGAGGAAAAAAGAAACCAAAGGTGATGATAAAGATAAATCAACAAAAAAACCAAGAAGCGAACCACAAAAAAGAAGAAAAGGTAAACTTACTATTTCTGAAGCATTGAATGAAAATGAAAGGCAAAGATCTCTTGCTTCTATTAGAAGAAGACAAGAAAAAGCAAAAAAGAAGGCTATTTTAACTGACACTCCTAAAGAAAAAATAGCTAGAAATGTAATTATACCTGAATCTATAACTGTCCAAGAACTTTCAAATCGAATGGCCGAAAGGGGTGTCGATGTAATAAAATCTTTAATGCAGCAAGGTGTCATGGTTAAAATTAATGACTTTCTTGATGCTGATACAGCTGAATTGATTGCTGAAGAATTTGGACATTCAGTCACAAGAGTTTCAGAATCTGATGTTGAAGTTGGTCTATCTTCTGATGATGATGCTGAAGAAACAAAAAAACCTAGACCTCCGGTTGTAACGATAATGGGCCATGTTGATCACGGCAAAACATCACTTTTAGATTCTATAAGGGAAACAAGCATCGTATCGGCAGAAGCTGGAGGAATTACCCAACATATTGGTGCTTATCAAATAATTAAAAATGATAACAAAATTACTTTTATTGATACACCTGGTCATGCAGCATTTACTTCTATGAGAGCTAGAGGCGCAAAAGTAACAGATATTGTTATTCTTGTTGTTGCCGCTGATGATAGTGTTATGCCTCAAACAATTGAGGCAATTAATCATTCAAAAGAGGCCAATGTTCCTATCATTATTGCAATTAATAAAATGGATAAACCTGAAGCAAATCCAACAAAAACAAAAAATGATCTTTTGGAACACGAGTTAATTGTTGAAGAACTAGGCGGTGATATCCAGTGTATTGAGCTTTCTGCTCAAACTAAAGAAGGTATCGAGGATTTACTAGAAGCAATTAATCTTCAAGCTGAAATTCTTGATCTTAAAGCAAACCCAGATAGACATGCCGAAGGTTTTGTTATTGAAGCTAAATTAGATAAAGGTAGAGGACCTGTAGTAACAACAATAATTCAAAAAGGAACTCTAAAAAAAGGTGATATAGCAATTGTTGGACAAAATTGGGGAAAGGTAAGGTCTTTAATCAATGATAAAGGGGATCAAGTTAACGAATGTTATCCCGGCGATCCTATTGAAGTTTTAGGACTTAATAATACCCCTAACGCTGGTGATTTCCTTTCAGTCGTTGAAAATGAAGCAAGGGCAAGGGAGATAACTGAGTATAGAGAGAGGCAAAACAAAAAAGATACTCCAAATGTTCCCCAATCAAATATCGAACAAATGTTGTCTAAAATTAAGGATGAAACAAAAAAAGAATTGCCAGTAATTATAAAAGCCGATGTTCATGGATCTTCCGAGGCGATAAAAGATGGGGTGCTCAATATAGGTAATGAAGAAATAGCGTGTAGAGTAGTACATTCAGGCGTCGGGGCAATTTCTGAAAGTGATATTTCTTTGGCAGAAACATCTAACTCAATAGTTTTTGGTTTTAATGTTAGGGCTAATACTCAAGCAAAGGATTTAGCAGATAAATCTCAAATAAATATAATTTATCACTCGATTATTTACGATTTACTTGATGATATTAAAAATATGTTAGAGGGAAAACTCGATCCGGAATTAAAAGAAAATATCATTGGTAATGCTGAAGTATTAGAAGTATTCAAAATATCAAAGACTGGAAACATTGCTGGTTGCATGGTTAATGACGGAACTGTCAAAAAGGGAGAATATGCAAGATTAATAAGAGATGGCATTGTGGTCTATGAGGGTAAAATATCAGAACTTAAGAGATTTAAGGATGATGCTAAAGAGGTTCAATCTGGTCAAGAATGTGGTTTAGCTTTTGACAATAATGAGGATATTAAACCTAAAGATAAGATCGAATGTTATGAAGTTAAAGAAATTAAAAAGAAGATATAATTTGTTTATAAAAAATGAAGAAAAAAAATTTAATTCACGACAAAGAGGTTTCTCAAAGACAGCTGAGAGTACAGGAGCTTTTAAAATCAGCACTTAATGAGATTTTGATCAGGGGTGAAAGTAAAAACCCTTTTTTAGATAATATTTTAGTTACTATTACTCATGTTGATGTGTCTCCTGATTTAAGAAATGCAAAATTTTATATTGTACCAACAACTATTTCTGATACAGAAGAAATTATTAATGCATTAAATGTATCAAAAAAAATTATCAGAAAAAAAATAGTTGATAGAGTGAACTTAAAATATGCACCTGAAATATCATTCTATTTTGATGAAACAATAAATGAGATTGAAAGACTAGATGAATTATTTTCTTCGGAAAAAGTAAAAAATGATACAATCTCTAGTTAAATTAAAATCAGAAAACAGTTATTTCTCCAGCGGTTGGATATTTGTCAATAAACCAAAAAATGTAAGTTCATTTGATGTGATAAGACAATTAAAGAAAATATTCTCTATTAAAAGAATTGGTCATGCAGGAACATTAGATCCTTTAGCAACAGGAATATTACCAATTGCTTTTGGGAGCGCAACAAAGACAATTCCTTATTTAGTTTCTTCAAAAAAAGAATATAGATTTTCAATATCATGGGGCATCAGAACTACAACTCATGATATGGAAGGTGAAGTAATAGATGAATCAAATTTTGTACCATCTAAGGAAGATATTCTCGATGCAGTAAGTGATTTCAAAGGTGAATTTTATCAACGTCCACCAAAATATTCTGCTGTTAAAATTAACGGACAAAGAGCTTATAAGCTTGCGCGTAGTGGTATTGATTTTAATATTAAAGAGAAAAAGGTAAAATTATATGAACTAATAATAAAAGATCATAAAAAAAACAAAACTGAATTTTTAGCAAAAGTTGGTAAAGGTTTTTACATAAGATCTTTAGCAAGAGATTTGTGTGAAAAATTAGCAACTTCAGGGGTAATTGATAGTCTTGAAAGGACGGAATTAGGCCAATTTTCACTTGAAAACGCTTTTTCACTAGAAACGATTGAAAAATTAGTGCATAGTGCGCCAGCTGGAATGGTTGGAGGAAACCTTCTTGTTCCTTTAAGTGAAGTGCTGGACGACATCCCGGCGTTACTTATAAGTGACAAAGAGGCAAAAAGATTTCAACAAGGTCAATCATTTTCTAATAATGATCTACTAAAATATTCTAAGCTGGGAAGAGAGGTCCTGTTGTTAAAAGATAATAGGCCTATTGGTCTTGCCACTGTTGTTGAAAATTCTTTCAAACCTAAGAAAGTTTTTTCTGAGGAAATTTTTAATTAAGGAGTATTTGATGTCGATAAACGCTGATAGAAAAAAGGAAATTATAAAAGATTTTGCTACCATTGAAGGTGACACTGGATCACCAGAAGTTCAAGTAGCTGTTTTGACAGAAAGAATTAAAAACCTTACTGAGCACTTTAAAGATCACAAAAAGGATAATCATTCACGACAAGGTTTACTAAAACTAGTTAACCAAAGAAGAAAAATTTTAGACTATATCAAGTCTAAAGATGAGCCTCGTTATGAAGATCTTATTGCTCGACTTGGTTTAAGAAGATAATCATTTCTTAAATCTATAATTTAAATCTATTAAAAATCAATATAGGAAGTATGTGAAAAAATGTTTGATATTCAAAATGAAGTTTTAGAATGGGGTGGAAAAAAATTAACTATAGAAACTGGAAGGGTTGCTAGACAAGCGCATGGTTCAGTTATAGCTACATATGGTGGGACATCAGTTCTAGCCACAGTTGTTTCTGATAGAGATGAAAAGAAAGATATAGATTTTTTTCCGCTTACAGTAAATTATCAAGAGAAGGCTTACGCCGCAGGTAAGATTCCTGGTGGTTTTTTTAAGAGAGAGGGTAGACCTTCAGAAAAAGAAACTTTAGTTTCAAGATTAATTGATAGACCAATTAGACCCCTTTTTGCCGATGGCTTCAAATGTGAAACGCAAGTTATCGCAACAGTTATAAGTTATGATACGGAAAATGATCCAGATATAGTCGCTATGATCGCGTGTTCAGCTGCATTGACTCTATCAGGCGTTCCTTTTATGGGCCCAATTGGTGCAGCAAGAGTAGGATTTAAGGATGGTGAATACATATTAAATCCTAAAAGATCCGAAATGGATGATTCTGACCTAGATCTAGTTGTGGCTGGAACAAAGGATGCTGTTTTAATGGTGGAATCTGAGGCAAAAGAATTGTCTGAAGAAGTGATGTTAGGAGCAGTTACATTTGGACAAGATAATTTTGGGCAAGTCATTGATGCGATAATTAGTTTAGCTGAAAAAGCCGCCAAGGAACCAAGAGAATTTGAAAAAGAAGATATATCTGATGTTGAAGATAAAGTAAGCTCAGTTGTTAATGATGATCTATCAGCGGCATATAAAGAGGCTGATAAACAAAAAAGAACAGATAAAATTGCAGAGATCAAAAAGAATCTCATAACCGAATTAGTTTCAGAGAATGGTGAAGACGAAGGTCTTAGTGAATCTGAAGTATCAACAGCTTTCAAAACCGTTGAAAAAAATATTGTAAGGAATAACATATTAGATACTGGAGAAAGAATTGACGGTCGTGACTTAGAAACAGTTAGACCAATTCAATCTGATGTTAGTATCCTTCCTTTGACTCATGGCTCGGCACTTTTCACAAGAGGGGAAACACAAGCTTTAGTGGTTACAACTCTTGGAACAGGTGATGATGAAAAATTTGTTGATGGATTAGATGAAACCTATAAAGAACAATTTATGTTACATTATAATTTTCCACCTTATTCTGTTGGAGAAACTGGGAGAACTGGTTTTACTGGAAGAAGAGAGATAGGTCATGGCAAGTTAGCATGGCGAGCCTTAAAAGCAGTTATGCCTGAGTATGAGACTTTTCCATATACTATAAGACTTGTTTCTGAGATTACTGAATCAAACGGATCTTCTTCGATGGCAACAGTTTGTGGGTCCTCTTTATCTATGATGGATGCTGGAATACCTCTATCTAAACCTGTTGCCGGTATAGCTATGGGCTTAATTAAGGAAGACGATCGAATTGCTGTATTATCAGATATCCTTGGAGACGAAGACCATCTTGGCGATATGGATTTTAAAGTAGCTGGTACAAATGATGGAATAACTTCTTTGCAGATGGATATTAAAATAACTGGTATTACTAAAGATATTATGGAAACTGCATTATCGCAGGCAAAAAATGGTAGAATTCATATTCTTGGAGAAATGGCTAAAGCAATAGATAAGGCTAGAGACACAGTTAACTCAAACGCACCTAGAATTGAAACAATAAATGTTCCCACAGATAAAATTAGAGAAGTGATTGGTGCTGGAGGAAAAGTTATAAGAGAAATTGTTGAAGAAAGTGGAGCAAAAGTTGATATTAATGATGATGGAGTTGTTAAAATTGCATCTAATAATGCTGATGCAATTGAAAAAGCCCTAGAAATGATTAATTCAATTGTTGCCGAGCCAGAAGTTGGAACAATTTATGAAGGTAAAGTTGTAAAAATTATGGACTTTGGTGCTTTTGTTAATTTCTTTGGAAAAAGAGATGGTCTAGTTCATATTTCTCAATTAGCTAATGAAAGAGTTAACAAGGTTACAGATATTGTTAATGAAGGTGATATGGTTAAGGTAAAGTTTGTTGGATTTGATCGAGGTAAAGTTAAGCTATCTATGAAAAATATTGATCAAGAGACTGGGGAAGAAAAAAAGACAGACAAAAATACTGAAAAAGAAAAAAAGACAGACAAAAATACTGAAAAAGAGGATTAATCTTTTAAATTATCTGTCTTAGGCATACCTATAAAATTATAGCCCTGGTCAACATAATGTATTTCACCCGTTACTCCTCTAGAGAGATCTGATAGTAAATATAGGCCCGATGAACCAATATCTTCTAAATCTAATGGAATGTTTTTTAGAGGTTTATGTCTTTCAGCAAAATTAAACATACTTCTAGCATTTTTAACTGCTGAACCTGCAAGCGTTCTCATCATACCTGCCGATAATGCATTAATTCTTATACCTCTATCACCCAGATCGACAGCAAGATATCTTACAGATGATTCTAGAGCAGCCTTAGCAACTCCCATAACATTATAATTAGGGATTACTCTTTCAGAGCCGCCATATGTTAAAGTTAAAATTGAACCGTTATCATTAATCAAAGGCTCAAAAGTCTTTGTAATATTTGTTAACGAGAAACATGAAACTTCCAAAGTTTTAAGAAAATTTTCTCTACTCGTATCAATGTATTTTCCATTAAGCTCATTTTTATCTGAATGAGCTATTGAGTGAACAATAAAGTCAATTTGACCCCATTTTTCTTTTATGAAATCATAGGCATTGATTAGCTCATTTTCATTTAGAACATCACAATCAATCAAATTTTCTCCACAATTGATCGAATTTGCTAAAGGCTCAACCCTTTTTTTGAAAGTTTCTCCTTGATATGTGAAAGCTATATCAGCACCACTTTGATGGAGTTTATTGGCTATACCCCAAGCAAGAGAATGATCATTTGCTACTCCCATTACTAAACCCTTTTTACCTATCATTATCTGGTTATTCATAGTTTTAACATTTCATAAAATTTATAAATTAGGATTTTTAAAGACTAATGAAGCATTAGTTCCACCAAATCCAAAACTATTTGATAATAGGCAACCAATATTAGCATTATCAATTCTTTCTCTATTGATTGGTAAGTCCTCAAATTTTGGATCAATATTTTCAATGTTAGCAGATTTTGCAATAAAATCATTTTGCATCATTAGTATTGAATAAATAGCTTCTTGAACTCCAGCTGCTCCAAGGCTATGGCCAGTTAAAGATTTAGTTGCGCTTATGTTGGGAATCTTATTTCCAAATGTCTCTCTAATTGCTTCAACTTCTTTTTCATCCCCAATAGGCGTAGATGTTGCATGTGGATTGATATAATCAATTTCACAACCTATATTTTCCATTGACATTCTCATACATCGCACAGCTCCTTCGCCAGAAGGTTGGACCATATCATGTCCATCTGATGTAGCGCCATAACCTATAATTTCTGCATAAATTTTTGCTCCTCTGGCTTTAGCCTTTTCCATTTCTTCAAGAACAAGAACTCCTGCACCACCAGCAATTACAAAGCCATCTCTGTCTTTATCATATGCTCTGCTTGATGTGGCTGGATTATCATTATATTTGGAAGACATTGCACCCATAGCATCAAATAGAACTGATAGAGCCCAGTTAAGTTCTTCACCACCACCTGCAAACATTGTGTCTTGCTTTCCAAATTGAATAAGTTCATATGCATTGCCTATGCAATGAGAGGAAGTTGCACAAGCTGAGGAAATTGAATAATTTATCCCTTTTATACCAAACGGTGTAGCTAAGGTTGCCGAGTTTGTTGATGACATTGCTTTAGGGACTGCAAATGGACCAACTCTTTTTGGTCCTTTTTCCCGAGTTATATCTGCTGACTCAACAAGTGTTTTTGTTGAAGGTCCGCCTGAACCCATAATGATACCGGTCTTTTCATTAATAATATCTTTTTCTTCAAGTCCAGCATCTTCTATAGCTTGCTGCATAGATATGTAATTCCATGCTGCTCCCATACCCATAAATCTTCTAGTTTTTTTATCTAAATATTCTTCAGGATCAAGATCTGGTTTACCATAAATTTGACTTCTGAAACCTAAATCCACATGCTCCTCAGATTTTGATATTCCTGACTTACCTTCTCTAAGGTTTGAGAGAACTTCCTGAGTATTGTTTCCAATACAAGATACAATTCCCATACCTGTTACAGCCACACGTCGCATATTTTATCCCTCTTTCTTATGAAAACAATGCTACTCTAAGATCACTTGCTTCATATATTATTTCACCATCAGCTGATAATATACCATCAGCAATTCCAAGCACCAACTTACTCGTTAAAACTCTTTTCAAATTAATAGTATATTCTAATTTTTTTGTTTGCGGTAAAATCATTCCTGAAAATTTTACATTTCCAACTGATATTGCCCTTCCTCTTCCCTTTTCACCAAGCCAACCTAGGTAGAAACCAAGTAGTTGCCACATCGCATCTAAACCTAAGCAACCAGGCATCACAGGGTCATCAATAAAATGGCAATCAAAAAACCATAAGTCTGGTTTTATTTCCATTTCAGCATTTATAACTCCTTTATTATTTGAGCCACCTTCCGAGGATATATTATTTATTTTGTCAAACATTAGCATTGGAGGCATAGGTAATTGTGCATTTCCTGGCCCAAATAATTCACCTCTTGCGCAGGTTATTAGATCTTCATAATTATAATTATTTTTTTGTTCCATTTTATTCCTAACTTCAGTCATTTATCACATTAATTGTTGGTAAGTAAGGAAAAGATTTTTTTTCTACTTTATATTGACTCTAAACTGTGGAAAATGTAAAAAAAATTATGCCCTTTAAAAAAATCAAAGATGTTTTAAGACAAAATAATCTTAGACCAACTAATCAAAGAATCGCTATCTTTAAAATTTTATTTAAAGAGGAAAATTGGCACTTTTCCGCTGATGTTGTAGAAAAAAAATGTTCAGAAAAAGGAATTAAAATCTCCGCTGGGACTATTTATAATGTTTTAAATGATTTTTATGCTAAAGGTCTAATCTCAAAAGTAATGATAGATGATGATCGCTCTTGGTTTGATACAAATACATCAGATCATTATCATATATATGATACAAAAGAACTTAAACTTTACGATATTGAGCCAGAAGAAATTGATCTATCCCTTCATAAGGCAATAAAAAAAGACGATATAAAGAAAGTTGAGATTTTAATTAAGATTTAATTTAATAAATATGTTTGGAGAATAAAACATGAGTAACGCAACTGAAAACGAAAATAAATGCCCTGTAATGCATGGGGCTATGACTAGTAATAGTTCAACTGGCACAGCCAATAAAGATTGGTGGCCAGATCAATTAAATTTAGGAATACTTCATCAACATGACAGAAAATCAAATCCACTTGGTGAGGATTTTGATTATAGAGAAGAATTCAAAAAACTTGATTATGATTCTCTTAAGAAAGATTTAAATGATTTAATGACAGATTCTCAAGAGTGGTGGCCAGCTGATTATGGTCATTATGGACCATTCTTTATTCGTTTAACATGGCATGCTGCAGGTACATATAGAAGCACTGATGGGCGCGGCGGCGGCGGAACCGGGTCTATGCGTTTTGCTCCGTTGAATAGTTGGCCAGATAATGGAAATTTAGATAAGGCAAGACGTTTACTGTGGCCGATTAAGCAAAAATATGGAAATAAAATTAGTTGGGCTGATCTATTAATTTTATCTGGAAATGTGGCTATTGAATCTATGGGAGGAAAAACATTTGGTTTCAGTGGTGGCCGAGAAGATATATGGGGTCCTGAGGAAGATATATTATGGGGTGCTGAAAAAGAATGGCTTACTAATAGCAGATACAAAGGTGAAAGAGAATTAGATAATCCTCTTGCTGCTGTTCAAATGGGATTGATTTATGTGAATCCACAAGGCCCTGACGGAAACCCTGATCCGCTAGCCAGCGCTAAGGATATAAGAGAAACATTCGGAAGAATGGCCATGAATGATGAGGAAACAGTAGCTTTAATTGCCGGTGGGCATACTTTTGGTAAGGCTCATGGCGCATCCCTTGAATCAAATGTTGGCGTAGAGCCAGAAGGTGCTCCATTAGAGTCAATGGGTTTTGGTTGGAAAAATGAGCATGGTTCTGGAGTAGGTGGTGATGCAATAACAAGCGGTCTAGAAGGCGCATGGACTGCAGACCCTATTAAGTGGGATAATGGTTATTTTGATCTGCTTTTTGGATATGAATGGGAACTAGGTAAAAGTCCTGCAGGCGCACATCAATGGTTCGCAAAAGATCAAAAAGAGGAAGATATGGCTCCTGAAGCCCATGATTCATCAAAAAAAGTTCCCACTATGATGGCAACTACTGATATAGCATTAAGGGAAGATCCAATTTATAAAGAAATTTCTAAAAGGTTCCATGAAAATCCTGATGAATTTGCTGATGCATTTGCAAGAGCATGGTTCAAGCTTCTACACAGAGATATGGGGCCTATTACAAATTACATTGGGCCTGAAGCTCCAACCGAAGAATTGATTTGGCAAGATCCTGTACCTGCTGGAAATAAAGATTATGATATCAATTCAGTTAAAAGTAAAATTGATGAGGCTGGATTAAGTATCCAAGAACTTGTTGAAACTGCCTGGGCAAGCGCATCTACTTTCAGAGGTTCTGATCTTAGGGGCGGAGCAAATGGTGCTCGTATTAGACTTGAGCCACAAAAAAATTGGGAAGTAAATAAGCCAGAACAACTTGAAAAAGTATTATCTGCTTATGAAAATATCTCTTCAGAAACAGGGGTATCAGTTGCTGACATTATAATTCTTGGAGGAAATTTAGGAATTGAAAAAGCTTCTGGTAAAAGTGTCGATTTTACTCCTGGTAGAGGCGATTCATCACAAGATCAAACAGATATAGATTCTTTTTCTTATCTAGAACCACTTTCCGACGGATTTAGGAATTATCATCGAGATGGTCTTGATGTCAGAGCAGAAGAGATGATGCTTGATAGAGCTCAATTACTCGGATTAACAGCTCCAGAAATGACAGTATTACTTGGTGGATTAAGATCATTAGGCATAACACATAATGGATATGGCAATTTTACAGAAGATCCAAATGAATTAACTAATGACCATTTAGTAAAGTTGTTGGATATGTCAGTATCTTGGCAACCTAATGGAACTGGCAATTCTTTTGAGTCAGTTGATCGAGAATCTGGAGAAAAAGTATCTTCTGCCTCAAGAGTTGATCTAGTTTTTGGATCAAATTCTCAATTAAGGGCAATTACTGAACTTTATGCTCAAGAGGATTCTAAAGAAAAATTTGTTTCTGACTTTATTTCGGCTTGGAATAAAGTTATGAATTCTGATTTGTACTAATAAATTATATTTGTGGAGTCAAAATTTGGCTCCACATATTAATCTATTCCCCACAAAGAATCTTTTTCAACAAAACCTTCAATTTTGTAAAAGTCAATTTTACAAAATCTTTTTTGACACCCTATTAATTCACCAACAACATTTCTGCTAGCTTTGGCAACTATCTTTGATGAGATTTCTTCTTTTTTTCTAATATTTATCGGATTTTCAGAAATTACTAGTACTCTTCTTTTAAATGAAATTTGTGAAGAATTAATCCAGCCTTTGATTTGTTCAGGCATTTCTACTTCATACCAATCACCTTTTTTTCTTATAAGTTTAATAGGCAGACCTTTCTTTTTATAGGTCCATAGGACTTTATTTTGTTTTGAAGGCCCTGATCTAAGATATGTTTTATCATACTTCAATGATAGCCACTCAGTAGCGGGTGCTTTTGAATAAGCAGAAAATGAGAAAGCGATGTTTAATAATAAAAAAAATAGCCAAATTAAATGAACCATTTTTATTTTGATAAATATTTTACTCATTTTTCTTATAATTTAAGTGTTTTACTTTGGAATGTTATAAAATCAAAGATTAGAAGTTTATTAATTAAATTTTCTTTACTTCCAATTATTAATTTTATTATTTCTGTTGCTTGCATAGCGCCTATTGCTCCTACTACTGAACCAATAGTTCCAATATTATCACAACTATCTTCTTCAAAGGCTTGATGTTTCATAAGGTCTCTATAGGTTTTATTAGGATTATTCAAATCATCATCTTTTGAGTCGAATGATGCTATTTGTCCAAAAAAACCACCCACTGCTGAAACAACCGATTTTTTTTTAAATTTAGTACATACATCATTTATAGATAGTCTCGTCTCTAAATTATCTGTGCAATCTGCTAAAATATCATAATCCCCAATAATATTTGGTAAATTCTTTTCATCTATTCGCATTTTAAAGATTTCGATTTTGGTAGATGAATTTAATTCTGATATATAATTGCTTGCGACATCAACCTTACTTTTTCCTATGTCACTGTTTTTATATATTAATTGTCTATTTAAATTTGAAAGCTCAACTTTGTCATAATCTACAATACCTATCTTTCCTACTCCAGCAGCATTTAAGTATTGAATAACCGATGAGCCTAAGCCGCCAATGCCTATAATAAGGACGCTAGCTTTTTTTAATTTTTGTTGCCCTTCAGGACCTACCTCATTGAGAATTATTTGGCGCGAATATTTTTCAAGTTCATGATCATTATCCACTAAGCAGCCTCATTAAAGAATTTTGAAATCTTCATGCATAATTTTTCAGCGATAGCATATTTGGTTAAATAACCCCAATCTTCAAGACTATCATTTTTAATTAATTTAACTGAATTCATTTCACTATCAAAAACACTTTCCTTACCATTATGGTGGCCGTTCGCAACTATCCAATCGCAAGATTTATTTTTTAACTTTTCTTTTGCTTTTTCTTCAAGGTTATCTGTTTCAAGAGAAAAGCCAATTATCAGTTCTGGTCTATTCTTATTTAATGTACTTATTTCTTTTAAAATATCCTGATTTTGTTGAAGATTTAGTGTTAGATTTTCATTTTCAGTGGATTTCTTAATTTTTGTATCAGCAACTTCAGAGCTCTTCCAATCCGATACAGCAGCAGCAAAAATAGCAATATCAACTGGTAAACTTTCTCTACATGCATGAAGCATTTCTTCTGCAGAATTAACTTTTGTAACTTTAACATTTTCTGGATCTTTAATATTTACTGGTCCACTGATAAGGTTTGTATCAGCGCCATGTCTTCTGAGAGCATCCGCAATTGCATGACCTTGTTTACCAGATGAATTATTTGACAAAAATCTTACAGGATCAATTTTTTCGATTGTTGGACCAGATGTTACTAAAGCCCTCTTACCATCTAAAAAACCCGGCTTGAGAAGGTAATCAATTTCTTTTTTTATTTCTTCAACTGATGCCATCTTTCCATAGCCAATTTCACCACATGCCATTTCACCTTTATTAGGGCCTATAAAGTGAATTCCTTGCTCTTTTAACTTTAAAACATTTGAAACTGTATTTTGATTTTCCCACATTTTTACATTCATTGAAGGAGCTATTAATGTAGGTTTGTTTGAAGCTAACATGATTGTGCTGACTAGATCGTCAGCAACACCATTAGCTATTTTATATAGAGTATTGGCAGTAGCAGGGGCAATAACAATTAAATCAGCTTCTCTTGATAAATTAATATGACCAATTTCTGACTCATTATCGAGATCAAAGAGCTCTGTATAAACTTTATTTTTAGATAATGTAGCAAAAGATATTGGCTGTACAAATTCACATGCGCTTTTAGTCATAACGCATGTTACATCATCACCTGACCTTTTGATCTCTCTAATTAGATCAAGAGCTCTGTATGAAGCAATGCCGCCAGTTATTATTAATAATATCTTTTTCATTATTCTCTCAAAATTTACAAATGGAATATAAAACCATTACTTTCAAATGTGTAGAATATTTTAAAATTAAAAAATTGCTATAACAATTAGCAATAATAAAAGAAAAATAATAATGTAAAACAATAGGTTATTGTCACCTTTATTTATAGTATTTAGGCTATCAGGATGAATTTTTACTCCTTGATAATCTATCATTTTTCCCATTTGATTGATATTTTTCTTAACTCCTTCGATGTTATTGGGAAGATTTATAATTGCTTCTTTAGCCCGATTTATTACTTCATCCGAAGAAAAATTGAACTTATTAGTAAAGTCTAATTTATTTAAGTCATTTAATATTGGTTCTGACTCAGTCCATATATTCAAATTTGGATCATACTCTCTTGCCACACCCTCAACAACTACCATTGTTTTTTGGAGCAGTAGTAATTGTGGTTGTGTTTTCATATTAAATTGATTGGTGATTTCAAAAAGTTGTGTGAGTAAGTTTCCAATAGATATATCATTA
>Ga0208130_1000764_pt1 | contig 16206 bp, 11 predicted proteins | sample ETNtaG_31_FD_185771 | JGI IMG/M metagenome (GOLD analysis project Ga0208130, IMG submission 185771) | Marine microbial and viral communities from oxygen minimum zone, Eastern Pacific Ocean - ETNP201310SV78 (SPAdes) (version 2) | ecosystem: Environmental > Aquatic > Marine > Oceanic ...
AAAAGATAAAAGGGACCTTGAAAAGTATCAAGATCCCTTTCTTAATCAACCTTTGGGGAGGGGTGTGATTAATCTGTTAATATTTATAGTCTGTAACAGATTCCGACTAGGTTAGAACGAGCCCACTGCGCTTGGGACTCGTTCTTGGGCGCCTGACAGTAACATCTAATCTTCTAAAAAATGTTACTGTTAGCTGCACTATTACTAATCAAATACTGATTAGAATCTTCTAGTAATTGACAATCTTGCATTAACTTCCTCTCCCACAGATGCTTGATGCGTGCTATGAGAATGAGGGAAGTAAACTTCATCTGTGATGTTTTCTATATTCAATCTAACAGTAAGATCCTCAGAAACATCGTAATATGCTGCAAAATCGACTCTTGTATAATCAGGTAGAACTAAACCAGGTTTGTTGTTACTAATATTTGACTCTCCTTGTCTAGTAACACCTAGGCCATATCCAAATTTGTCATTAACTTGGTATGTAGTCCAAAGTGACATAGTATTTTCAGGAATTTCTCTTGGCTCTCCGCCAGAACTAGTTTCACCGTCCATATCGCTATAACCGAAGGATACAAATAACTGATCGCTAACTTGTCCTTTAATTTCTAGCTCAATTCCATCGACTTGAAGTCCAACTATTTCTGCACCCTCACCAGATTCATCACGTGTAGCTATAGTTTGCTCACTGTCAAAGTAACTCGCTCTAAGACTGAGGTCCGGAGTAATATCCCAGTTAACACCAACTTCAGAGCTTTCATATACATCAGGATCCAAAGCTGCAGAGCTAGCAGTTAGTTTTTTATACTGCTCTCCTGATCTAGGCAAGAAGCTTTCGCTATAACTCAAGTATAAAGAAACGTTATCTTGAGGCTTGAATATAATTCCTGCTCTAGGAGAAAATTCATCATCTTCTCTTGATTGAGATGTACCAGCTTTAATGTCATCGACAGTGATATCAAATTGATCTAAACGTCCACCTAAGAGAACTATTAAGTTATCAGAAAGATCTATTTGATCTTGAATATAAATAGAAGTTACTTCAATTTCAGAAGCTGTTCTGCTTTTTAACTTTGTTGTGAAATCAACACCAGTTGCTACTCCTGCAGAGTTTGTAGCGATATTTAGAGGTCTTGAAACGTTAAAGGATTCTTTGTCCTTTTCTGTTGTAGACCAATAAGTATCAAATCTTTCATTTTTATTATCCGTATCAACCATCTCTGCACCAATCAAGAGTGTATGAGTAGCTCCTCCGATTTGGATCTCGTTAACTAAGTTTGCAGATATTATAAGGTTCTCACGTTCCGTAGGATCTCTGTAACCATCAAGCGTAACTACATTGGTATCTAGGTCATACCCTGAGGCATATAGATTTTGATAAAGTTTTTCGAACTCACTAGATGTAACAGAAAATATTCCCTTTGAAGTATCTGAAAAATCAGTTGTTAAAGTACCTCTGAAAATGTCAGCTTCAAGTGTAGTTAAGTTAATGTCTGAAGTACCAAAAACTACATCTTTTAGAGCTTCTACAGGTTTCCCATTAGCAGTAGGTATACCTCTATCTATAAATCTTTCATGGTCTGCGTATTCATAAGAAAGATCTAGTGTAGTGGCTTCACTCATTTGAATTTTAACAGTAGGGTTGAAACCAACACGATCACCATCGTACATATCACGATGATTTTCAAGGCTGTCACTGTGAACATTCAAACGTAAAGCAGTGTTATCGCCAGTTGATGTGTTGTAATCAGCAGCGAAATCAAATGCTCCAAAGTCATCAGCACCTATGTCAAAAGTACCAAATTGCTCACCTATTTGTGCTTTCTTTGTAACACGATTAATAATTCCACCCGTTCCACCTCTTCCAAATAGAAGTGCATTAGGACCTCTCAAGACTTCTACTTGATCTACATTGTAGAGAGAACGATAGTATTGAACGTCGTCTCTAGCTCCATCTTGATAGAAGTCAGCAGTAGACCTTACACCTCTAAAGACCACTGAGTCTCTGTGTCCTTCACCTTGTGAAGTATTTACACCTGGTGTGTAACGAACTATGTCGCCTAATTCTCTTATCCCCTGCTTCCTGATATCTTCATCAGTAACAATAGACAAACTCTGTGGCACATCAATAATAGCCGTTGGTGTTTTAAGTGCTTTAACTTGATCTGAATAAAGTACCTTGCCTTTAACAACAATTTCCTCAACAGCTTCATCAGCATACAAACTAGCTGTGAAAGCAAGAGAAGAAACAACTATTGCTTTAAAAGAAGTTCTTATAAATTGAACCATTTTTTTACTCCCGTAAAGTTTATAAATACGTGTTAACAACCAATTTCTGTAAATGAGAATGATTATTAGATCGATAACGATTCGCATTATAAATGAGAATGATTCTCAAATGCAACAGTTTCAAGAATAATAATGAATTTAATTAGAGGGACGTAAGTCAGTGCTTATGCGACTTTAGATCATTTTCGATATCTTCATGATCACCTACCATAATATGGGAGTCACTCTTAGTTACATATTTTTCAAGAATTGGGATAAATAACAACGGGACGATCCCACCTAACATAATCCCAAGAGCTGCTGATCTCATAGTAGGATCCAATAAAGAAGCTATTAGATCTGCCATGATATGAGCTATAACTGCTCCAACTATTCCAGCTATATGTCCATTAGACGTTCTTTTAAGAAGACGATTGATGCTCCATCCTGAATAATATCCTATTATTAAGATTCCTACGTGTACTAGACCAAAAACAAAACCTCTCAGAAGGCCTTCCTCTAGGCCAAAAGAAGCAACAATTGCATCCATTAAGTGTCCAATTCTTTATCTAGATCAAAAGCGTCGTGAAGAGCTTGTACAGCGTTTTCCATTTCTTCTTTCTTGATGACCACAGATATTTTTATCTCGGAGGTGGTTATCATTGATATGTTTATTTCATGTTTTGCTAAAGCCTGAAACATTTTGCTAGCTACACCGGCATGGGCTCTCATTCCTCGGCCTACGATACTTATTTTCGCTATATCGTCATCAACCTCAATTGATCCTCCTCCGAGGGTTTGAGATGTTTTTTGTAGGATGTCTTCAGCTTTTTTTGCATCATTTTTATCAACTGTAAATGTGAAGTCAGTATTATTCTCAGCACTAATATTTTGGACAATGACATCGACCTCTATTCCAGCTTCGCTAATTGGGCTCAAAATCTTAGCAGCAACCCCTGGGATGTCTGGCACTCCTCTGATGGTGAGTTTTGCTTCAGAATCTATACTGCTAATCCCAGAAACAATTGGTCTTTCCATAATATTTTTCTCCTCTTGAACTAATGTACCCTCACCTTTTTTAAAGCTAGATAGGACACGAAGTGGTAAATTAAATTTACTCGCATATTCGACGGCTCTCAACTGAAGAACTTTTGCTCCTGAGCCTGACAATTCTAACATCTCTTCAAAACTTACATTCTTTAGTAATCTAGCTTTACTGCAAACTCTGGGGTCGGTAGTAAAAACTCCATCGACATCTGTGTATATTTGGCATTCATCTGCATTGAGGGCTACTGCAAGAGCAACTCCCGTAGTATCAGAACCTCCCCTACCTAATGTTGTTATATCCCCAACCTCATTCATTCCTTGAAAGCCTGTGATCACAGGTACAACTCCTTCATCAAGTTCTGAGGTTATCTTGCTCACTTCAACATCTAATATTCTCGCCCTACTATGACTTGAGTTTGTCTTAATACCTAACTGGTAGGCTGTATAAGACTTACCTTTTATGCCTCTCTTGAGAAGAGCCATAGCCAGTAAAGCTACAGAGATTTGCTCCCCTGTTGAGACCAAAGCATCGTATTCTCTAAGATCAGGTTCAGGATTTATCTCTTTTGCTAACTCTATAAGATCATCAGTGCTATTTCCCATAGCAGAGAGGACAACAGTAACTTTATTGCCTTTCTTTATTTCAGCTTCAACGTTATCCGCTACTGCTTCAATGCGCTCAGCATCAGCAACAGATGTACCGCCAAATTTTTTTACTATTAATTTGCCCATAAAAAAGGCGAGTATTCTATATTATTGATTATTTAAAGAAACAATTAAGTCGGCTACTGAAGCTAATGCTAAGTCTAAGTTATCAGTATTATCTACTCCGCCTTGGGCGAAATCTGGCCTTCCTCCCCCACTTCCACCTAATTGATTAATTAAATGTTTCATTATTTCTCTAGCATCAATATCAACATCTTTTGAACACGCAACTATTGTCGGTGCTTTGTCATCTGTAATTGAAATAAGGGCAATTATGGTATTAGGGCTTTTATTTCTTAATCTATCGGCTATTTCTCTTAGTTCTTTGGCGTCAATTCCTTCAAAGTAGCTTGTTACGAGTTTATATCCTTCAACTTCTAAAGAGTTATCAATGAGGCTTTCTACGGATGATCCAATGTCCTGTGACTGCAATTCTTTTGATTTTTTTTGCAGAGACTTATTTTGATCTATTAAGGCTTCTAAGGCATCAATACAGTTATCAAATGTATTGAATTCAGTAATCTCTTTCCCTAAGAGTTGATTTAACTCAATATTTTCTTCTTTTATTTGAGTAATTTTTTTTAAAACTTGATCATTTGAACAATTAAGAATCTTTGCATAAGATGAAATTTCGTCTTCTAGAAAGCGGATATAATTTAAAACCTCAATACCATCTCTAGAGTCAAAATCTTCAACTAAAAGTTCATTGCTTATAGCTGAATATGTTTGTTCAAGTTCGTCCAATAAAAAATTAGCACCATCACCTGTGACAGCTTCAATCCGTCTTACTCCTGCAGAGATTCCAGACTCAGAAATAATTTTCATCACTCCTATTTCACCCGTTCTATCTACATGAGTACCTCCACAAAGCTCTACAGAAAAACCATTGCCTATATTTAAAACCCTAACTTCATCTCCGTATTTATCTCCAAAAAATGCAACGGCACCTTTCTCCATAGCATCATTTATTGGAAGTACTTCAGTAACTGACTCAATATCTTTTGTTATTTCTAAATTGATCATATCTTCTATGGCTGCGAGGTCATCGGCTTCAATAGAGTGATTATGGGCAAAATCAAATCTCAACCTAGATTCTTCAACCAGAGAGCCTTTTTGTTCCACATGATCTCCTAAGATATCTCTAAGAGCAGCATGCAAAAGATGAGTTGCACTATGGTTACTTTTTATTCTGTTCCTGTGAGTGGTATTTATTTCAGCCATTACAGAATCATTTTTACTAAAAGTTCCTGATTTAACATGGCCTAGATGGAGAAAATGATCTCCTTTCTTTTGGGTATCATGAACTTCGAAAAGTGAGTTATCAGACTGAATAAACCCTTTATCTCCAACTTGGCCTCCAGACTCAGCATAGAATGGAGTCTCGTTTAGTAATATAAGTCCTTCTTCTCCTTCACTCAGTTGGTCTTTATTTCTTGTATCCGAGTGAGAGATAATCTCAACTATCTTTGAGGAGGTTGAATAAGTATCGTAGCCTAAAAAATCAGTTTCACCCTCAATACTCAAAGATTCTGGAATAATTGTATTAAAGTTACTTGATGATCTAGCTCTTTCTTTTTGTTCAAGCATCAAGGCTTCATATGCCTTAATATCAACACTTAAGCTCCTTTCGCGTGCAAAGTCGGCAGTCATGTCTACAGGAAATCCATACGTATCATAGAGTTTGAAGACAATATCACCTGGTATCTCTTTGCTTTTTAAATTATCAACAGCAGATTCAAGTAGTTGCATTCCTTGTTCTAAGGTAGTGGAAAACTGCTCTTCCTCTCTAGATAGGTTGGCTTTAATAATATCTGAATTTTTTTCAAGTAATGGGTAAGCATTTCCCATTTTTTCTTCCAAAACATGTACAAGCTTGGAAAGAATTCCTTCTTTCATTCCAAGTTTGTGGGCATGCCGGAGACCTCGTCTAATAATTCTGCGCAAAACATACCCTCTGCCTTCATTTGATGGCACAACACCATCAGCAATTAAAAACGAAGAAGCTCTTAAATGATCTGCTATAACTCTTAGTGAGGGATTTGTTAGGTCATTCTGCTCACTGAGTATTGCTGCTTCTTTAACTATAGCTTTCAGAATATCGGTTTCGTAATTATTATTTTCATTTTGTAAAACAGCAGCCATTCGCTCTAAACCCATTCCTGTATCAACACAAGGATTTGGAAGTGGGCTAAAACTTCCATCTTTACTTCTATCAAATTGAGTAAAAACAAGATTCCAGATCTCTACGAATCTATCACCCGGTTCATTTCCTAATTTGGGAGGATCGCCTTCAAGATGATCACCATGGTCATAGTAAATTTCGCTGCAAGGTCCGCAAGGTCCTGTATCTCCCATAGTCCAGAAATTTTCTTCGTCATCTAATCTTGAAACCCTCGAAGGATCAACTCCAACTTTATTAATCCATATGTCTTCCGACTCATCATCACTTTCATGAACAGTAATCCATAATTTTTCAGGAGAAATTTCGTACCTTTCCGTTAGTAATTCCCACGCAAATAGTATTGCATCCTCTTTAAAATAATCACCGAAGCTAAAATTACCAAGCATTTCAAAAAGGGTATGGTGTCTTGCCGTATAGCCCACATTGTCTAGATCGTTATGTTTTCCTCCAGCTCTAATGCATCTCTGAGAGCTTACAGCTCTAGTGTAGTTTCTATTCTCAACTCCAAGGAGTAAATCCTTAAATGGAACCATACCTGCATTAGTGAATAGCAATGTAGGATCATTAACTGGAATCAATGAAGCACTTTCTACAAGAGTATGTCCCTTCTCTTGAAAGAAATCTAAGTAGATTTTTCGTATTTCGTCAGTAGAAAGCATTAGCTTAAGTTAGAAAATTTCAGTAAAAAAATTCATCATTGATTGCCATGATCTTTTGTCGGCATTTTCATTGTACTGAGTACCTAAATTAGGATCATTCGCTTCTTTATTTGTAAAGGCGTGGTAAGCATTTCCGTAACTGTGCAGTTGCCAATCAGCCTCAGCTTCAGTCATCTCTTTTTGAAAATCATCGACCATGGAAAGAGGGACCATTGGATCTCTTTCTCCATGTAAAACTAGCACCTTAGCCTGAATGCCATCAGTTGAAATATCTGAACTCATCAAGAGTCCATGAAAACTTACAACTCCACTAATATCTGTTCCTGATCTGGCGAGATCCAGTACCACTAATCCTCCGAAGCAATAACCAATAGCAGCTACCTTGCTTGAATCCACTCCATCAATTTTTTTACCAGCTTCTACTGCAGAGTTAATAATAGCTTTCAGTTTATCTCTATCTTCAATAAGAGGAGTCATCAAAGATTGATTTTCCTCAGTTGAAGTCCCCACTTTAGCATCGCCATACATGTCAACTGCCATTGCTACATAACCTTCTTCCGCCAGTTCGATGGCCTTTTTTTCTACGAAGTCATCTCTTCCTGCCCATGTATGTACCACAAGCACTAAAGGCGCAGATTCTTTCTCAGGATTTGCTACAAAAGCTCTATATTCTTGATCACCAAATTTATAATTTATTTCTTGAGTTTTCATATTTATATCTCCGTCAATTCAAGTTCTTTTTGAAACCTTTTAGAATTTTCTACGTAATGTTTTGCAGAGAGAATTAAGCCTTGTCTTTGATCTTCATTCAATTCACCTTTTATCTTTCCAGGAGAACCTAAAACAAGAGAACCATCTGGAACTTCCATCCCTTCTGTTATTAAGGCATTGGCTCCTACTAAGCATCCTTTACCAATTTTAGCTCCATTAAGAACGACAGAATTAATACCTATCAAACTGCCATCACCGATGGTGCAACCGTGTAACATAACCTTATGTCCAATAGTGACGTCTTTTCCAATGTCTAAAGGGAATCCCAAATCTGTATGTAATACTGAGCATTCTTGAACATTTGATCCCTCTCCGATTGTAATTAGTTCGGTGTCACCTCTCAAAACAGCACCAAACCATACACTGGCATTTTTACATAATCTTACCTTGCCAAGCACTGTTGCTGTCTCAGCTACATAAAATTCGCCATCAGCAGTTGGCTCGTGTTCACCTAGTCTATAAAGCATTTTGAACCCCTTTATTAATTACCTTTTGATTTAAGATCAATTCCTGCATCTAATGCTATATTTAAAAAATCTACTGTCATCATTGCAGTTAAACCCCATATTATATAAGAGTTGTATTCATAGGCAGGCATAAAAAAAATATCGCCATTCCTATTTATTTCATCATTCCTATGCCTTTTGTCTCTCAAAAGAAATGATAGCGGTACTCTAAAACATGCCTCAATCTCATCAGAACTATCGTTGAGTTCTATGTCGTGTGGAACTATGCCTACATATGGTGTAACACTAATGTTAAATCTAGAAACAACTGTATCTATGGGACCCAAAATACTTACTTTATTCCTGTCCAGACCGGTTTCCTCTTCGGACTCTCTTAATGCCGTGTTCTCAAGATTATCATCTTGCTCCTCATACATTCCTCCTGGAAAAGAAACCTCACCTCCATGGGATCCTACTTTGTTGGAGCGAAGTGTGTAAATAAGCTCAGGGTCTTTAGATTCCGTAACTGCAATCAATACAGCTGCTTTTCTTAATTCTTCGACAGGCGGTCTTCCGGAATAACCTGTTATTTTGTCCGTTATGTCTTCAAGCATGAATAAATACAATATGTAAGTGCAGATAGTTTATACTTCCGACGCCTTAAATCGAAATAAAAAATGAAATACTGTAGCGAGTGCGGTTCGGAAACTGAGAAAAAAATACCCGAAGGGGACAATAGAGAAAGAGATTGCTGTAGGAGTTGTGGTTTAATTCATTATTCAAATCCAAAAATTATTGTTGGAACAATACCTGCTAAGAATAAATCAGTCCTTTTATGTAAAAGAGCAATAGAGCCTAGATATGGAAAATGGACTTTACCAGGTGGTTTCCTTGAAAATGGAGAAACTGTAGCTCAAGGAGCCTTTAGGGAAACATTTGAGGAAACAAATACAGAGGTAGAAATGAATGAGCTATATGCAATATTCAATGTTCCACAAATAAATCAAGTATATATGCTATACCGCGCAAATGTAGTATCTAATGACTATGCGCCAACTTCGGAAAGTTTAGAAGTCCAATTTTTTGAGGAAGATGAGATACCTTGGGATGAACTTGCTTTTCCATTTGTACCAATAGTTTTAAAGAATTTCTTTTCTGACCTCGAAAAAGATGAATTTCCTCTTACAACCCACACTATAGAACGTAAGAAATAGACTTAATCAATAAACTCTCTTGCATTTAGAAATAACTTAATCCAAGGACTATAATTTTGCCATTCTTCCGGACACCAGGAGTATTGGTCATTTAAAAAGGCTCTTTCGGGATGAGGCATCATGATAGTAACTCTGCCATTTTCATTGGTAACTCCTGCAATTCCGTTAGTAGAACCATTGGGATTCATTGGATATTTCTCAGTCTTCTCTCCTGCATGGTCTGCATAAGAAATACTAGTAAATTTTTCATTCAATGCTTTTAAGGATTTACTTGAAACCTCTGCTCTACCTTCACCATGGGCGACTGGTACGGGTATGACAGAACCTTCCATTCCTTTGAATAATATTGAAGGAGAATCCCTTACAGTAACTTGTACTAGCCTAGCTTCAAACTTTTCTGAAGTATTTCTTTTAAAACTAGGCCAACTATCGGTTCCAGGAATCAAAGTTCTCAATTGAGATAACATTTGACAGCCATTACAGACTCCCAGTGAAAAAACATTTTCATTTTGAAAGAAATCTCCAAATTGTTTTCTTAGTTCATTATTAAATAAAATGCTATTCGCCCATCCGCCTCCTGCTCCTAAGACATCACCGTAAGAAAATCCGCCACATGCCACTAAACCTTCAAAATCCTGCAGATGATGTCTTTTACTTACTAAATCTGTCATATGAACATCTATACATTCAAAACCTGCTTCGTTGAAGGCTGCAGCCATCTCATTCTGACCATTAACTCCTTGTTCTCTAAGAATCGCAATTCTAGGTCTGGAACTATTTAAATTGATTCTTTCTGGAATAGAGAAATTAATAGTAGGGTTCAATGCAGGGTTATCAATTTCAGTATCATTTATAAATTCGGCTGTAGCGGTTTTCGGATTATCTCTAAGTAATTGTATTTCGTAGCTGACCTTGTACCAGTTTTCGATTAAGTCCTTAACAGGAAGCGAAAGTAATTTTTTGTTTTGGAAGTTAATTGCTATATCTTTTGAACCTGATAGAGAGCCAATATTGTGTATATATTTTTCTAATCCAGTTCCATTTAACTCTTCTATAACATATTCTAAATTTTCATCTAAAACTTGTATGACTACTCCCAGTTCTTCATTAAGGAGGAATTTCATTAACTCTTCATGGTCATTTAATGCTGAATCAAGATTAATTTTTAAGCCCGATCTTCCAGCAAAGGACATTTCAGCAAGAGTTGTTATAAGGCCTCCATCAGAACGATCATGGTATGCGAGTATTTTTCTTTGAGATAATAGTTTGTGAATTGACTCTACGAAAACTGGCATCTCAATTTTGCATTCTACATCCGGCGACTCGCCTCCAAGCTCATTATTGATTTGAGCCAGGATACTCCCTCCCATTCTGTTTTGGCCTTTGGCTAAATCTATAAAAAGTAATGAAGAATTTTCTCTTTTCTTTAATTCAGGAGTCACAGCAATGGATATATCTTTAACTGGAGCAAATCCAGAAACAATCAGGGAGAGAGGAGATACTACAGATTTATCCTCTCCATTCTTACTCCATTCAGTTGACATAGAAAGAGAGTCTTTTCCAACTGGTATGGCTATATCCCATTCCGGACATAGCTCCATTCCTACAGATTCTACAGCCTCAAATAGATCTTTATTACCTTCTAATTTACCTGGAGAACCCATCCAGTTTGCCGATAATTTAATATCCGAAAGATTTGATATTCCAGAAGGTAGGATGTTTGTTACAACCTCTGCAACTGAAATTTTTGCTGCAGCTTTTGAGTTAATTAGTGAAAGCGGAGTTCTCTCACCCATCGCCATAGCCTCACCAGATTTTCCAGAAAAGCTTGTTTTGCATAAACTGTAATCTGAAACAGGCACTTGCCAAGGCCCGACCATTTGATCCCTTGCTATTAAACCTGTTATAGATCTATCACCTATAGTAATTAAAAATGTCTTACTAGCCACTGTAGGATGTCTCAAGACTTCGTACACAACCTCATTTGAAATCTTTGTAGGTAATTTATCTGTAAGCTGACTTTCTGATTGAGTATTAAAAGACAGATGAGTTTTTGGAGGCTTGCCAAAAAGGATTTCCAAAGAGAGGTTAATGGGATAGTTGTCAAAATGAGAATCATATACTTCAAGATGATTCCCTTTTGTGATTTCGCCAACGACTGAATAAGGACATCTTTCACGTTCGCAGAAATTTGCAAACTTCTCCAAATTCTCCTCCGATATAGCTAAAACATATCTCTCTTGTGACTCGTTGCACCATATTTCCATCGGTGTCATTCCTGGTTCAGAGTTAGGTATAGCCCTCAAGTTTATTAAACCTCCATGTCCGCTATCTTTCACTAGTTCCGGGATTGCATTTGATAAACCGCCAGCACCTACATCGTGTATAAATAAAATAGGATTATTTTCATCCTGCCAACATCTATCTAAAACCTCTTGGCATCGACGTTCCATCTCTGGATTTTCTCTTTGCACAGATGCGTAGTCCAGTTCTGAATCACCCTCACCTGAAGAAAGAGACGAGGCAGAGCCTCCACCCAAACCTATTAACATTGCAGGACCACCCAAAACTACCAACTTTGATCCTATGGGCACTTCTTTCTTAATTGAATGTTCAGTTTTAATATTACCCAGACCTCCAGCCAACATGATTGGTTTATGGTAACCAAAGTGACTAATAGGAGTTTTTAATTCAAAAGATCGAAAATATCCCAAGATATTAGGTCTTCCAAATTCATTATTAAAAGAAGCTGCTCCAATTGGTGCATCTAACATTATTTCTAACGGGGTAGCGATTCGATCTGGCTTATCTTCAAGAAACTCCCATCGTTCTTGTAGATTTGGAATACGAAGATTGGACACAGAAAATCCTGTCAATCCTGCTTTAGGTTTTGCACCAATTCCAGTTGCACCCTCATCCCTTATTTCTCCTCCTGAACCAGTGGAAGCGCCAGAGAATGGTGATATTGCCGTTGGATGATTATGAGTTTCTACCTTTATTACAAGATTAACTTCTTCTTCAGACGTAATGTATTTTCCATCACGCGGAAAAAATCTTATTCCTTTATGACCTTGAAGTATCGCTGCATTATCTTCATATGCTGAGATAACACCATCTGGAAAATTTTTATAAGTATTTCGAATCATATCGAACAAACTTCTAGAATTTTGCTTTCCATCAATAGTCCAATCTGCATTGAAGATTTTATGCCTACAATGTTCAGAATTCGCTTGGGCAAACATCATTAATTCAGCATCTGTAGGATCTTGGTTAGTTTTGGCATAACTTTCATACAGATAAGTAATTTCTTCCTCACTGAGAGCTAAGCCAAGTTCTTTGTTGGCCTCTTGCAAAGCTTTTATTTTAGTAGAGGCAATATCAATAGTTTGAACCTGGCCAGGTTCAAGTCTAGAAAAAAGCTGAGGAATTTCATCAAGTTCCAAAAGAATACTTTGAGTCATTTTATCTGAGAGATTAATGCCCATATCCATTAACTCAATGGCATCAATTTTTTCTAAAAAAGAATAATAAAAACCTCGTTCGACTCTTTCTACACAATCAATACCACAATTTCTTATTATTTCTGTAGCTTTAGATGACCATGGAGAGATAGTTCCTATTCTAGGGGATAGGATAAAGAAGCTCTCCTCTTTAATGTCTTGAGTATCGCTAGTATCTAATAAGTCAGATAGTTTCTTGACATCGTTTTCAGAGATCTCAGCTAAGCCTTCTCTTAATTGAAAAAAATAAATTTCTCTGGACTTAATATCACTGTCTTTTGCTAGAGATAGGGACTCTCTTATTCTTTCCAATTTAAACTCAGAGGCTGTTTCAGAACCTATCAAGGCAAAGATATTTTGTGAAACTTCGATTATTGAGTTCATTAATGCTGCTTGACATTGTAATAAAAGCGAATGTTAAGTAAATAGCTTATCTTGTGGTTTTCTTCATAAAAGGCCACTATATGTTGTGTATTTATCAATTATTGGATATCTGTGATGGAAAAATCACATTTTCAACATAAAATGCGAAAAAATTTGGGGGAGTAATGTTTACCTATCTAAAGTTTCGATACTCTTTTATTTGTTTTCTAAGTCTCTTGACTGTTCTGAGTCTAGAAGCTCCTGCACTAAAATCCTACTCTGCTGATGAAAAAACTTTTTTCATGGAAGAATTAGAGTTTTATTGGGGAGATGATAAGCCAGGTTTAGATACATTTTTAGAAAGAACTGACACTAGACTACCTAAATACAAATTACTTTTCAGAGAAGCAGCAGAAGGTGTTGATGTGCACTGGAGTCTTATTGCCGCAATAAGTTATCAAGAATCTCATTGGAATCCAAAAGCCATTTCTGATACCGGTGTAAGAGGAATGATGATGCTTACTCAAAAGACTGCAAAAGAAATGGGAATTAAAAAAAGAACTAATCCTGAAGCTAGTATTTTAGGAGGAGCAAATTATTTCCAAAAAACGATGAATAGGCTTCCAATTGAAATACCAAAACTTGACAAAATTTGGATGTCCTTAGCAGCTTATAATCTTGGTTACAGAAATCTAGAGCTCGCAAGAGAGCTTGCGCAATCAAAGAAACTCGACGCAAATCTATGGTCTGATGTCTCTTTAGCTTTGAAAGAAATTTTAATAGATCGATACGGTAAAGAATCCACAGAATTTGTTAAACATGATCAAGTGATGAAATACGTAGAAAATATTAGCCTGTACTACACAACACTTTCGATTCTTCATAAAGAAGAAGATTTGTTGGTTCTAGCTAATTAGTAATTTCTGCTTTAGCTCTTCTACCCTGTCTCTGTAGCTAGCTGCCTCCTCAAATTCAAGATTTTTTGCAAATTTGTACATCTGATCTTCTAACTTTATTATTTCCTTTCTAACTTTTTCAGGATCATCAAAATTTTCAATAGGGTCAAACTCTATATCACCTAATTTATCTAGCTTCCTTCTAGATTTAGATTTTCCTTTAACAGACCTGGCTCCTTCCATAATATCTCCAATACCTTTTTTTATTCCCACAGGTTTTATAGAGTGTTTTGTATTAAAGGCTTCTTGTATATCTCGCCTTCTATTGGTCTCTTCAATAGCTCTTTCCATAGATCCGGTTACCTTGTCAGCATAGAGAATTGCTTTTCCTTCTAAGTGTCTTGCGGCACGCCCTATAGTCTGAATAAGAGAGCTTTCAGATCTCAGAAAACCTTCTTTATCTGCATCTAAAATCGCAACTAAAGCGACCTCTGGAATATCTAATCCTTCCCTTAAAAGATTAATTCCTACCAGCACATCAAATGCTCCAAGTCTCAAGTCTCTTATGATTTCAACTCTCTCAACTGTATCGATATCAGAATGGAGATATCGAACTTTAGTTCCATTTTCATCTAAATATTCAGTCAAATCTTCAGCCATTCTTTTGGTCAATACAGTCACAAGCACTCTATCGCCTCTGCTTACAATCTGATTTATCTCCTCTTGCAAATCATCTACTTGATGTGTAGCAGGTCTTATTTCAACTGCTGGATCAGTAAGTCCGGTAGGTCTAGCGACTAGTTCAGTTATGCTTCCTGAGTTTTCTATTTCATACTTAGAGGGAGTAGCTGAAAGAAATATTCTTTGACCGGAGAGTTTCTCCCACTCATCAAACCTAAGTGGACGGTTATCTAAAGCTACAGGTAATCTAAAACCATAGTCAACTAGAGTTTGTTTTCTAGATCTGTCACCCCTGTACATACCACCTAGTTGAGGCAAAGATACATGAGATTCATCGATAAATACTAAGGCGTCTTGAGGTAAGTATTCATATAGCGTCGGAGGAGGTTCTCCAGGCTGTCTGTCCGATAAGAATCTAGAATAATTTTCAATTCCAGAACAAAACCCCAGTTCCTTAAGCATCTCGATGTCATATTTTGTTCTTTCTTCAAGTCTCTGTGCTTCTACTAGCTTATTTTCTTTCCTTAAGTAGTCTAGACGATGTTTGAGTTCTTCTTTTATGAATTCTATTGCCTGAAGGACTTTCTCTCTCGAGGTTACATAATGAGACTTAGGATAGATTGTTATTCTAGGAACTTCTCTGAAAATTTCACCCGTGAGTGGATCAAAAATTTTCAAAGCTTCTATTTCATTACCAAAAAGCTCTATCCTCAGAGCTTCTTTTTCAGAATCTGCTGGAAATACATCTATAACATCTCCCCTGACTCTATACATAGATCTTTTGAATTCGACTTCATTTCTTTGATATTGCAATTCGGCAAGTCTTCTTAATAAAGTCCTTTGATCTACCTCGTCGCCTCTGTCTAAATGAAGAACCATTTGTAAGTAGGATTGAGGATCTCCCAGTCCGTAGATAGCTGACACTGAAGCAACAATAACCACGTCCCTTCTTTCCATTATTGCCTTTGTTGCAGACAACCTCATCTGCTCAATGTGTTCATTTATAGAAGCATCTTTCTCTATATAGATATCTGTTGTAGGCACATAAGCTTCAGGCTGATAGTAATCATAATAAGAAACAAAATACTCCACGGCGTTGTTAGGAAAATACTCTTTAAACTCACCATAAAGCTGAGCTGCTAAAGTCTTGTTGTGTGCCATGACTATGGCAGGCCTTTGGACCTCTTGGATAACATTAGCCATAGTAAATGTCTTTCCAGATCCTGTAACACCCAATAGGGTTTGGTTCAGCAATCCATCGTTTAAGCCTTTAACTATTTCATCAATAGCTCTGGGTTGATCACCAGCAGGTTTATAATTTGATACTAAATCGAATTTCTTTGACATATTTTTACAAAAAATATTATACGCCGAGATTGTAAGCGTTATAATTACTATATTCCCCGATAGCTCAGTTGGTAGAGCAAATGACTGTTAATCATTGGGTCGCTGGTTCGAGCCCAGCTCGGGG
>Ga0208130_1000766_pt1 | contig 16196 bp, 13 predicted proteins | sample ETNtaG_31_FD_185771 | JGI IMG/M metagenome (GOLD analysis project Ga0208130, IMG submission 185771) | Marine microbial and viral communities from oxygen minimum zone, Eastern Pacific Ocean - ETNP201310SV78 (SPAdes) (version 2) | ecosystem: Environmental > Aquatic > Marine > Oceanic ...
ATTAAAATTAGCTCAATCATTGTTTGTATATTAACTGTCTTATTATTCATATAAATATGTCATCATCAAAACAACTGAAGTACGATAAAGCTTATTTAAAAATGGCATTAGAATGGGGTAAGCTTTCGTACTGTAAAAGAAGACAGGTAGGAGCATTAATTGTAAAGGATCGAATGATTATTTCAGATGGATATAATGGTACACCAAAAGGTTTTGAAAATTTTTGTGAAGATGAAGACAACTATACTAAGTGGTATGTTTTACACGCTGAGGCTAATGCAATAACAAAGGTTGCTTCTTCAACACAATCTAGTCAAGGAGCAACCCTATATGTAACTTTATCTCCCTGTAGAGATTGTAGTAAATTAATTTTTCAAGCAGGAATAGTTAGGGTTGTATATCACGAGGAATATAAAGACAGGTCTGGTCTTGATTTTTTAATTAAAGGAGGTGTTGAAGTAACACAAATCTCTAATCTTTAATTTTTTTTTCAATTTTTTCAGAAATCATTGAAATTAAAATCAGAACTATAGCACAACTAGAGGCTAATATCCCAACTAATGAAATTTTATTGTTAGAGTCACTAATTTCAAATTCAAAATTATAATTGAAAATATTTATTATTAAAATTATAACACTAATTGCAAGACCAATTTTCTTTATCATATTTTTGTTTAAGCAAAGTTACTAATTGAAATGATAATAATCGACAAAACCTTAGTATCAAATGACGTGATTGAAAGAAAATTCACATGTGAAATATTAAGTTGTAAAGGGGGCTGTTGCGTCAAAGGTGATATTGGAGCTTCTCTAGAATTGGAGGAAGCAGAAAAGCTAAAAAATAATTATAAAAAATTAAAAAAATACATCTCTGAAGATGGGTTTGATTTATTAAAAAATGATCAAAGTTTTGTTAAAGATGAAAATGGGGTATTACATACGCCATTGATTAATGATAAAGAATGCGCATATATTAAAAGAGATAAAAATGATATAGTAACATGTGGAATTGAAAACGCATATAATGCTGGAGAAATTGATTTTAACAAACCAATTTCATGTCATTTATATCCTTTAAGAATTACGGAACTTAAAAATTATACTGCTGTAAATTATCATGATTGGGACATTTGTAATAGCGGATGTGTTAAGGGAGAAAATGATAATGTTTATGTTTTTGAGTTTTTGAAATCAGCCTTGATTAGAAAGTTTGGAAGCGACTGGTATGAAAAATTATTGACTGCGAAAAAAATTAATTCTTAATTTTTTTTAAACACAAATTGTTAAAAACTAAGCCAATTTGTGAATAATTAATCCTTTTATTTCTGACAACATTTTAGAATCTTTGTTAAGCATTAATTGCAAATAATCTAATTACATTACTGTTATGGTTGAGCCAATTTTAAAAGAAAATAAAGATAGATTTGTCATCTTCCCAATCAAACACCATGATTTATGGGAGTGGTACAAAAAATGTGAGGCAAGCTTTTGGACTGCTGAAGAAATCGATCTTCATCAAGATCTCACAGACTGGACAAGTAAATTGAATGATGATGAAAGATATTTTATCAAACACATTCTAGCTTTTTTTGCTGCATCAGATGGAATTGTCAATGAGAACTTAGCTGAAAATTTTGTAAATGAGGTTCAGTATTCTGAAGCAAAATTCTTTTATGGGTTTCAGATAATGATGGAAAACATTCACTCTGAAACTTATTCTTTATTGATCGACACATACGTTAAGGATGATAAAGAAAAAGATCAATTATTTAGAGCAATTGAAGTTTTTCCAGCCATCAAAAAGAAAGCTGATTGGGCGCTCAAGTGGATTGAGTCTGACTCATTTGCTGAAAGATTAATTGCGTTTGCTGCTGTTGAAGGAATCTTTTTTTCTGGAGCATTCTGCTCAATTTTTTGGCTAAAGAAAAGAGGGTTGATGCCAGGTTTAACTTTTTCTAATGAATTGATTTCAAGAGATGAAGGAGTACATTGTGATTTTGCTGTACACCTGCATAACAATCACTTAGTAAATAAAGTTCCAAAAGAAAGAATTACTCACATTTTAACTAATGCTCTTGATATTGAAAAAGAATTTATTACTGAGTCATTGCCAGTAAGTTTAATTGGAATGAATGCTAAATTAATGACACAGTATCTTGAATTTGTTACTGATAGATTGTTAGTAGAATTACAATGTGACAAAGTTTATAATGTTACCAATCCATTTGATTTTATGGATATGATTTCATTACAAGGAAAAACGAATTTCTTTGAAAAAAGAGTTTCGGAATATCAAAAAGCGGGAGTTTTAAATAATGACACTCGATCTGAAGAAATCAGTTTTGATGAAGATTTTTAATATTAATATAACAACGACTAATTAAAAATGTTTGTACTAAAAAGAGATGGCCATAAAGAGCCAGTAATGTTTGACAAAATCACGGCTAGAATTAGAAAGCTTTGCTATGGTTTAAATCCTCTTGTTGATCCTGTTCGAGTATCAATGAGAGTTATTGAAGGATTATATGACGGAGTTACAACTTCAGAACTTGACAATTTAGCTGCGGAAGTTGCAGCTACTATGACTACTAGTCATCCAGATTACACAAACTTAGCGTCTAGAATTTCTGTTTCAAATCTTCACAAAAACACAAAAAAATCATTCTCTGAAACAATGGCGGATTTATATAATTATGTAAATCCAAGGACTGGTAAAAAAGCTCCATTGCTTTCGGATGAAGTATATAAAGTAATTAAGAAAAATGCTGAAAAACTTGACTCTACAATAATTTATAATCGAGATTTTAATTATGATTATTTTGGATTTAAAACTCTTGAGAGATCTTATTTATTAAAGTTAAATGGAGTTGTTGTTGAAAGACCACAGCACATGTTAATGAGAGTTTCTGTAGGTATTCATTATGATGATTTAGATGCTGCTGTAGAGACTTATAACTTAATGTCAAAAAAGTTTTTTACGCATGCTACTCCAACATTATTCAACTCAGGTACACCTAAACCTCAGCTTTCATCTTGTTTTCTTTTGACTATGCAAGAAGATAGTATTGATGGTATTTACGATACACTAAAGCAGACCGCAAAAATTTCTCAATCAGCTGGAGGAATTGGATTGTCTATTCACAATATAAGATCAACAGGTTCATACATAGCTGGAACAAACGGAACATCAAATGGAATTGTTCCTATGCTTAGAGTATTTAATGACACCGCTAGATATGTTGATCAAGGAGGAGGAAAAAGAAAAGGATCTTTTGCAATTTACATTGAACCATGGCATTCTGATATTTTTGATTTTCTTGAGTTAAAGAAAAATCATGGTAAAGAAGAAATGAGAGCTAGAGACTTGTTCTATGCAATGTGGATTCCAGACCTGTTCATGAAAAGAGTTGAGAGTAATGGAGATTGGACTCTAATGTGCCCTAATGAATGTCCTGGATTATATGACTGTCATAGTGAAGAGTTTGAAAAACTTTACTTAAAATACGAAAGTGATCAAAAAGGAAGAAAAACTATCAAAGCTAGAGAGCTTTGGGAAAAAATCTTAGAATCTCAAATTGAAACAGGTACACCATACATGCTTTATAAAGATGCATGTAATAGAAAGTCTAATCAAAAAAATCTTGGTACAATAAGATCATCAAACTTATGTACAGAAATATTAGAATACACATCCAAAGATGAAATTGCTGTATGTAATCTTGCTTCAATTGCTCTTCCGATGTTTGTTAAGAACAATTCATTTGACCACAAAGAATTATTTAATGTAACTAAAAGAGTAACTAAGAATCTTAACAAAGTTATTGATAGAAACTACTATCCGGTTAAAGAAGCTGAAAACTCAAATTTTAGACATCGACCAATTGGTCTTGGCGTGCAGGGATTAGCCGACGCATTTATAAAACTAAGAATGCCGTTTACGTCCGACGAAGCGAAAACTTTGAATCAAGAAATATTTGAGACTATTTATTATGCTGCAATGACAGCTTCAATGGAAGAAGCTAAAAAAGATGGTACTTATAAATCTTACAAAGGATCTCCTGTTTCAAAAGGTGAGTTCCAACACAATATGTGGGGTGTTAAAGATGAAGAATTAAGTGGAAGATGGGACTGGGATAAATTAAGAAAGGATATAAAAAAGAATGGAGTAAGAAATTCATTATTAGTTGCTCCAATGCCAACTGCATCTACATCTCAAATTCTTGGAAATAATGAATGCTTCGAACCTTACACCTCAAATATTTATACACGTAGAGTACTGTCAGGTGAGTTTATTGTTGTAAATAAACACCTATTAGAAGATCTAGTTAAATTAGGATTATGGACGGAGGATTTAAAGCAAGAACTGATGAAAGCAAACGGCTCAATTCAGCATATTGAAAATATTCCTCAAGACATTAAGGATCTCTATAAAACTGTTTGGGAATTAAGCATGAAAGACATTATTGATATGGCTAGACACAGAGGATATTTTATCGATCAGTCTCAGTCTCTCAACTTATTTATGGAAGGTGCAACAATGGCTAAACTAACTTCAATGCATTTTTATGCTTGGAAATCTGGTCTTAAAACTGGAATGTATTATTTAAGAACAAAATCAGCTGTTGATGCTATCAAGTTTACAATTGATAATACCAAAAAAGAAGAAGTCGTCAAGGAAAAGCTTGAAGCTGTTGCTTCAACTCCAGCTGCAGCAGCAATAACACCGCCGCCTTCAGCTGAAGAAACTGCTCAAATTCCAGTTGAACCTCTAACTCCTGAAGAGTTAAAAGAAATGATTGCTAAATCAAAAGAGGGTGAACAAGATGATGACTGTTTAATGTGTGGTTCCTAATTTTTATTTTTTTCAAAAAATAAATTATAAATAATTATTGCTAATAATCCTCCAGCTGTAGTTACTGTTGAATATAAATATATGTGCTGTATAGCATCGCCATTATTTAAATAATCAACAAAAGCAGGACCAATGAAAACAGCTGGATTAAAAACGGCTGATGAAATATTCCCAACAAAAAATATTCCTAATGAAACAGTTAATCCAATGACTATTCCATAGTATTTATTTCCTTTTGTTTTAGGATAAATAGCAACTAAAAAAATTACCAAGATCATTAAAAAAGTAAAAAATAATTCTGACAGAATTATTAAGAAATAAGGCTCATTTAAATTAGGTTCTAATACAAGCCTTTCAGTAAGAATTGGAATTAAAAGTGCAGCACAAATAGCTCCAAAAATTTGACATAATATATATAAAAAACAAACAGAAATAGATATTGTTTTTTTTAAGTAGAAAGAGATGCTTACTGCGGGGTTATAGTGAGCCCCTGAAAATTTAGCACCTAAATAAATCAGAATAGAAAGACCTAATCCAATAACTAAAGGATTGCTAGATAATCCAATTATAAAAACTAAAAAAAAAGTTCCTAAAAACTCTGTTAAGTATTTCAATTCTAAATAATATTAATCAATATAATTAAAAAAAGCCATTCAAATGAATGGCTTTTTTATTTAGATAAACCTAAATTTATTTATTAGTAGATTCTTTAAATAATTCCAGAAGATTAATAGTATTTTCTACCATCTCTTTTGTTTCAATTAAAATACTAAAGTAAAGTGTAGTGTTTTTTGGACTAGACTCCTCTTTCTTTGTTCTTGAAATTTGAGTATCAATTTTCTCTTTAAGGAAAATATTAAACTCTTCTTTTTTACCAATGATTGAATTAAGTTCACTAAAATCACCTTTTGAAAAGATGAATTTTATTTCATCAAACAAGGCGCTACATTTTGTTTCAACTTCCTTAAGTTCCCTAATTTGATTATAAGTCAAATTCTTATGATTATTATTAATATGCTTGTATGTAATTTTTGAAATATATTCAAGAGATTCAGAAATATCCTGTAAATAAGTTAGCATATTAATGTAGAAATTACTTGCAGCCTTTATAGTGTCTTCTTCCAAGTTCTTAATAAAATAGAAAAGGTCATTTCTAAGGTCATCAACCTCACCTGAAAGTTTGGATACAGTTTTTTTATTCTTCTTCAATAAATCTAAATCTGCAGAGCCTAATCCTTCAACTGATGATGAATAAATCGCTTTAATCTTTTTTGAAGCTTTAGCAATATTACTACTACTTTCTTCAACAACTCCAAAGACTGATTGACTTTCAGCTTTAGTTAAAGCATCATTGTTTTTTTCTGCTTCTAATTCTTTTCTGTGACTTACATAATTTCTAACTAGAATAAGTATAGCTCCTAATATTAAGATTGCTATAGCAGTTGGCCCTCCAAGGTGAATTAGAAATGCAATAATTCCACAGGCAGTAAATGCAATAAACGCTGTAAAGAACCATCCTCCAATTACATTTAACACACCTGCTACTCTGTAAACTGCACTTTCCGAACCCCATGCTCTATCTGAAAGAGATGTTCCCATGGCAACCATAAATGTCACATATGTTGTTGATAATGGTAATTTAAATGAAGTTGCAATTGAAATTAATATTGCAGCAACCATCATGTTCACAGAAGCTCTAATCATATCAAAAGCTGGTAACTCCAAAGCTTTATTTGAACTCATTTGAACAACTGGTACTTCAAACTGAGAATTAATTTTATCTCTTAATTTAGAAGGCACAATAGCAGATGCATATTTTGATAAATTCATTGAAAATCTAACTAACCCCCTAGATAAAAAGTTCGGTTCAAATCTTTCTTTTGTATCTCTTTGTCTTGCTAAATCAATTTCAGTTTTAGTAACTTTTTTTGCTTTAGAAGATACCCAAAGAGTAATAACCATTACCATACCTGCTAAGAATAATAAAAGATTAGGAGTAGGAACTTTACTGGCTAAAACTTCCATAGAAAACATATCTGCAGAAATTCCTGAAGCAACCCATGCCTCATAAGATTGCCAAGCAGCAATTGGTACTCCAATAAAATTAACTAGGTCATTGCCCGCAAAGGCAAGAGCTAAAGAAAATGTTCCAACTCCAATAATTAATTTGTAGATATTTACTTTAAAAGAAAAGATTAAGAAGTATGAAATGACAGAAAGTAAGATAAAACTAACTAAAGAAATCATTACAACTTCAGACTCTAAAAAAGCAGAAATAGTTGATCCCCCAAGTAAATCATAACTCTCTTTAGCGTATGAAGTTCCCTTTATCCCCTTCATCAATATAAAATATGTTATAGATGTTAGAGCAACACCACCAAATATAGATCCTACCCATTTTGATTTGTTTTCATAATTATATGAAAGAAGGGATCTTGAAATGAATTGTACCAAAGCTCCAATAGAAAAGGCAATGAAAACCGAGAGAACAATTCCTAATATAATTTGAGTTGCTTTAGCAACATTAATATATTCAATCAAATCACTGAAATCTCCTGCATTAGCGGATATTTTAATTAATGAGACTGCAACAGCAGCTCCCAATAACTCAAATACAATTGATACAGTTGTTGATGTAGGTAGTCCAAGTGTATTAAAGAAATCTAGTAATAAAATGTCGGTAATCATTACTGCCATAAAAATTATCATGATTTCTGAAAAGAAGAGCATTTCAGGATTAAAGATTCCTTTTCTTGCTACTTCCATCATACCACTTGAAAATACTGACCCTACCAAAACACCTAAACTGGCTAGAATCATAATTGTCCTTACTTTAATAGCTTTAGATCCAAGAGCTGAATTCAAAAAGTTTACAGCATCATTACTTACACCAACCATCAAGTCTCCTATAGCTAGGATAGCAAGTGCAATGATCATTATTAAATAGATGTCCATATTTTCAGTAAAGTTTGATAAAAAATCAATAGAAGGTATTAAATTAATGTTAAATAAATTCATAGTTATATTTTAATTTTTTTATATTTTTTTCTTGTTCGAACCACTCTAAATGAATATTAAATTGTTCTAAAGCGTCTATAATTGTTTAGTTTAACTCTCCAAGTATTACCCATAATTTTTTTTGAATTAACTCTATCATTAAACTCATTACGAATTTGATTTAATTGAGTATTTCCATTGTCTTGTTTGTTCATAGTTATATTTTAATTTCTGCGTTAATAAAGAACATTGATTTGTTGTTCTTTGAATCGTTTGAATAGTTATAGTTTCTATAATTAAAACTTAATTTGAAGCCATTTCTGACCTTTGTTTGATAACCAAAAATCAATAGTGCACCGTCTTTATCTAAATTCCAAGGAGATGAATTTCCAGCAAGCGTGTTTGATTCAAGCTTATCGTATCTCAAATACACCTCATCCTTATCGCCTAACTTTTGAGACCCATAAAATGAGTATCCTGAAAGATTTGAATCAAGTGATGGGTTTTTATAAGATTCAGCATTATTAATTTTATTGTATTCAAACCCAAATCTTGACTTGTTCTTTTTGTATCCAACAAAATAACCAACATTTGTTACATTAAAGTTGTCATCACCGGGTTCAGAGTCATAATATAATTTTGCGGATAAACCATTTTTAAATTCATAAATTAAATTTCCTCCAACTTTCATGTAACCATCATCATCTTGAATGTTTTTATATCCTTCCCCATTTAAAATGAAAGCATTAAATGTTAGATTATTTGAAAGTTTAAACTCTCCATTTACACCCAAATCTGCACTGCTACCAAATTTGTGTTCATCTTGAAATGTTTTATAGACATATCTATATCCCCATATTTTTTCTTGATATTTGAACTGTTTGCCTCCAATCATACCAAAACTTATTTTAGTATTTTTTTGAAGAGACCAATCAATTTGTGCTGTTTTAAGAAATGCAGTGTAGGAACTCCCCGAAGTATTTTTTCCTATATCAAAAGTAATTTTTGCGGAAAGTTTGTCATCAATATTATAATCATAACCTAGATAGACTCTTTTGAGTTCAAATGCATTTTTCTTTGAAGCATCTTTTGTGAAATCTGAGTTGAAATTCCAAAATATTGTTGAAAAAACTTTTCCTTTAGCATCATCTTGACTAAATGAATTTAATGTTAAAAAAACGAAAGAAAGTATTATTAAGTTTCTCATATAATTAGTTTATACATGACAAATATCACTTAATAAAATTGTTCATATGTTAACATAAAATTGTTTCTATGTTAACTTAACGTTAAGAAAAAAGCTACTCAGGCGAAGTGGCTTAAAAATAAAAGTCAACATAAAAAAAGTAAATCTTAATATATTTTTCATTATTTAAATATTTGTTACAAATATCAATAATGAATGTTATCAGAATATTGCTTTAATTTTATCGTTATAATATTAAATATTAAACCACAGGAAATAAATTGAATAGTAATTTATAAAATCAAAATTTTATCTTAGTAAATGTTAAAACCTTTTAATGAAAAAAAATATTTTATTTTTCTTAATATTAACTATCAATGTTACTCAATCACAAACCGTAAATATCATAAATCTTGAAAAAACATTAGATGAGACATCTGGTTTGGAGATGATTAATAATGAGCTTTTAACCTTCAATGATTCTGGTGGTGAACCAGCTTTATATTACTTAAATAAAAAAGGAAAAATTACGAATACAAGAAAATTAGATGGCGTAAAAAATAATGATTGGGAAGATATAACTAAAGATGATGAATATATATACATTGCTGATTTTGGAAATAATTTTGATGCAAGAAAAAATCTTTCAATTATTAAAATTCCAATTGATAAATCGAATAATAATGTAGAAACAATCGAGTTTTTTTATCCAGAACAAGTAAAATTTAATACAGCTTATAATTTTTCTCAATACGATGCTGAAGCTCTTATTTCAATTGATGATTTTTTAATAATTCTAACAAAAAATAAATTAAAAAAAATAACGGAGCTCTATAAACTTCCAAAAATTGCTGGTAAATATGAAGCAATAAAAATTGGTAGTATAGATACAAAATCAATAATTACTGCAGCTGATTATGATATTAATCATAAACTTCTAGCTTTAACTAGTACGATTATTTTTAATGAATATTATGTGTTAAAAATTCAAGATTTCTCATTGGAAAATTTGTCAAACAGTAAAGTTGAAATGTTTGAAATTCCAATAGGTAAAACACAAGTTGAAGGTATTAAAATAATTGATTCAAATACTTTTTGGATAACATCTGAAGATGAAAAAAGCAGCTCTTCTGCAAGGCTTATGAAAATAAAATTATAGGATTTTATTTCTTCACACTATTTATCACCTTTAAAAATATTAAATTGCATTTATGAAATGGGAGAATCTGTTGTCTTTAAAAAGACATGGTGATAATTTAAAAAGACTTCGATCGGAACAAGATAATACAAGAGTAGGATTTGATGTAGATTATGATAGAATTGTTTTTTCCTCTTTTTTTAGATCCCTTCAAGATAAGACTCAAGTAATACCTTTTTCAAAAACTAGTTTTGTTCATACTCGACTAACTCATAGTCTAGAAGTATCTGTAGTTGGAAGAAGCTTAGGACGAATTGTTGGTAAACATATTTTAAATAAACATCCATATTTAAATCAAATTCATGGATATCAAATTAATGATTTTGGAAGTATAGTTGCTGCTGCAAGTTTAGCTCATGATATTGGAAATCCTCCATTCGGCCATAGCGGAGAATCTGCAATAGGTGACTTTTATAAAATTGGAGATGGTTTGAAGTATAAATCTCAATTGACAGATCTTCAGTATAATGATTTATGCACATTTGAGGGAAATGCTAATGGTTTTAAAATTTTAACAGAAAGTAAGCCTGGTTCACCAGGGGGATTAAGATTAAGTTATGCTACTTTAGGTGCATTTACTAAATACCCCAAAAGCTCGCTTCCTCACAAACCAACTAAACATATAAAGGATAAAAAATATGGTTATTTCTCAAGTCAATCTGATTTTTTTGATGAAGTTGCAACCGAGCTTGGACTTAAAAGTAGTGATAATCAATTCAGTCGTCATCCATTAACATACTTGGTTGAAGCAGCTGATGATATTTGCTATACACTGATTGACTTTGAAGACGGAATAAATCTAGATTGGATACCTGAAGAATTTGCATTGGAATTTTTAGTTAAACTTGTTAGTGAGTCAATTGACAGAAAAAAATATAATTCTATGGGATTAAAATCTCAAAGAATTGCTTACCTAAGAGCACTTGCAATTAACACATTGATTAATGAAGCTGTTAACATTTTTATTGAAAATGAAGATAAAATTTTGAAAGGAGAATTAGAGACATCACTAATGTCACTTTCAAAATATAAATCTCAAATGGAAAGTATCATCGAGATTAGTATCGATAAAGTTTATAAATCAAAAGAAGTAATTGAAAAAGAACTTACGGGCTACAAAGTTTTAAATTTCTTATTAAAAACATTTACTAGTTCTGTTATTAATTGGCGTGAAGATAAAGTAAGTGCATTTGATGAATTAGCGCTTGAATGTATTCCTAAAGAGTATCTAAATAAAGACACAGATTTATATTCTAGTCTGTTAGATGTAAGTTGTTTTATAGCTAGTTTAACAGACGGCTTAGCTTTGGAATGGTATAAAAAACTCAGTTAATGAATCAAGAACAAAAAGATCATTATTTTATGGAGAAAGCTTTGCAAGAAGCTAAAGTTGCATTTGAAAAAGATGAAGTTCCAGTAGGGGCAATTATTGTTTCAAATGATAAAATTATTGCAAGGTCACATAACCTTACTGAAACATTAAATGATGTCACAGCGCATGCTGAGATGCAAGCAATTACATCTGCAGCAAATTACATTGGTGGAAAATATTTAAATGATTGTACAATGTATGTAACACTTGAGCCATGTCAAATGTGTGCAGGTGCAATGTATTGGGCACAATTGAGTAGATTAGTTTATGGAGCAAGCGATCCGCATAGAGGATTTAAAGTGCTAGAAACAAAAATTCACCCAAAAACTAAAGTAACTTCTGGTATTATGTCAAAAGAAAGTAAGCTTTTAATTGACGCTTTTTTTATTAAAAAAAGAAAAGAAAAGCAGGATTAATCCTTATACAGATAATCATCTAGTTTTTTATTTCTATATCTGTAGTATAAAAATAATGGCATAAATAAAAAACAAAAAGCTAATACACTTATACCTATTAGTTTTTCTCCAAAAATAATATCTGAACTTTTGATATATAATCCGTAAAAGAGGATAGCCATATCACAAATAAAAATTAGATATAAAGAAATTCTAAGGAGCAAAATTTATTTCAATTTTATATTTAGATCGTCTAATTGTTGATTATCAATTTTAGACGGGCTATCAATCATAACATCTCTGCCGCTGTTATTTTTAGGAAACGCAATATAGTCTCTTATTGACTCATCCTGATTCATAACTGCAACTAATCTATCTAGACCAAAAGCTATTCCACCATGTGGAGGAGCACCATATTTAAAGGCATTAAGTAAAAAGCCAAATTGCTCAAGAGCTTCTTGTTCAGAAAATCCTAAAATAGAGAAAACTTGTTGTTGTAATTCTTTATTGTGAATTCTGATTGATCCTCCGCCAATTTCATTTCCATTAATAACCAAGTCATAAGCATTGGCAAATGTATCAGCAGGATTATCAGTAATTATTCCATTAACAGGTGATGTGAATGGATGGTGCATTGAATGATAACTTTTAGAATCTTCATCCCATTCAAAAAGTGGAAAATCAGTTACCCAAAGAGCTTCAAATTTTCCGTTATTTCTTAGTCCAAATCTTTCAGCTACTTCAATTCTTAAGGCTCCTAACTGAGTAAGTGTTTTTTTCTTATTTCCAGAAATTATGAAGCTTATATCACCTGGACTTGAACTAGTTAAATCTTTTAATTGATCAGCATCAAAGAATTTATCAATAGAAGATTTTATTGAACCATCCATATTATGTTTAATCCAAATTAATCCGAGTGCTCCTATTTGTGGTCTTTTTACCCAGTCTATATAAGAATCAATTTCCTTTCTAGAAAGCTCAGCACCAGATGTTACATTGAATCCATATATAGCTTCACTGTCATCAAAGATTTTAAATCCGTTTCCTTTGGCTTTTTCACTTAAATTAAAAAACTGCATATCAAATCGCGTGTCTGGTTTGTCAGAACCATATCTTTCCATTGCATCAGTATATGGTATTCTTTTAAATTTACCAAGATCATAATCTAAGCATTTGTCAAACACATGTTTTACCAACCCTTCAAAAGTTGAAATTACATCCTCTTGATCTACAAAAGACATTTCGCAGTCAATTTGAGTAAACTCAGGTTGTCTGTCAGCTCTTAAATCTTCATCACGAAAACATTTTACAATTTGCACATACTTGTCAAAACCACTTATCATTAAAAGTTGTTTAAATGTTTGTGGTGATTGTGGAAGTGCATAAAATTCACCAGGATTAATTCTTGAAGGAACAACAAAATCTCTGGCTCCTTCAGGTGTTGATTTGATTAAATAAGGAGTTTCGATATCTATAAACCCATTTTCTTTCAAATACTTTCTTATTTCAAAAGTTAAATCATTTCTGAAAATAATATTGTTTTTGAGAGGATCTCTACGAAGATCTAAATATCTATATTTCATTCTAAGTTCATCGCCACCATCAGATTCATTTTCAATAGTAAATGGCGGAACTTCAGATTCATTTAATACTTCAATATTTTCAACTGAAATTTCAATTTCCCCAGTAGATATTTTTTCATTTGAAGCTTCTCTTTCAATGACTTTTCCAGTGACAGAGACAACAAATTCTCTGCCCAATGATTTAGCGATTGAAATGACTTCAGGAGATGTTTTTTCAGAGTCAATGAAAAGTTGAGTAATTCCATATCGATCTCTTAAATCAATCCAAATTAAAAAACCTTTATTTCTAATTCTTTGTACCCATCCGCAAAGTACTACTTCAGAATTAATATCAGATTTTCTTAATTCACCACAGTTATGAGTACGATACATATATGCAAATATCTAACAAAATTTAATTTAGAACTAAAATTCAATAATCAATTAGCTCAATTTAAAGCTACGAATTTTTAAAGCTAACCTTTTACTCAGATAAAATGTTACTGGGACAATAATAAGAGTAAGGAATGTTGCGAATGTTAATCCAAATATGACAGTCCAAGCTAAAGGTCCCCAAAAAATTACATTATCACCACCAATATAAATATTTGGATCACCGGTGCTAAATAAACTCATTAAATCAATATTCAAACCTATGGCTAATGGAATCAATCCTAGAATTGTAGTAATTGCAGTTAAAATAACCGGTCTTAATCTTGCTTTTCCACCTTTAACAATAGACTCGAAAATTTCATTTTTAGGTAACATATTATCTTTTTCGAGATTTAGTTTAGCTTTTTTTCTGTCCAATAAAAGTTGCGTATAATCTATTAGTACAACACTATTGTTTACAACAATACCAGCTAATGAAATAATACCAAGCATTGTCATAATTATAACAAAAGTCATATCAAAGATTATTAGACCTAGGAAAACACCAATAAAGCTTAAGAAAATAGAAAGTATAATAATTAATGGTTTTACAATAGAATTAAATTGGAATACCAATAGTAATAATATTAGCATTAATGCCATTATTAGGGCAGTGTTTAAAAAGTCTTGGTTTTTATCTTGCTCTTCTATTTCACCAGTAAATTTATATTTCACATTTTCTGAAACTTCAAATCCATCAAGTTGAAATTTGATTTGATCCACAATTTCTTTTGCATTATATCCAGCAAAAATTGAAGAATACAAAGTAACGACTCTAGTTAAGTTTCTATGCTTTATAGCACTGTATGTTTCTACGTTTTCAGACTTAATTAATGAAGCAATTGGCACTTCAACTAATTGCCCATTATTCATGTTTTTAAAAATAACATTCTGGTTGTACAGTAATGATTTATCATATCTATCAGTTTCTTTGAACCTCACATTGATATCATAATCTTCTCCATCTTTTTTATAAATCCCTGCTTTTTCACCAAAAAGAGATCTTCTTAATACTAAACCAATTTGGCTAGGATTTATACCGAGCTCACCAGCTTTTTCTCTGTCAACTTCAATCTGAATAGAGGGCTTGTTTTTATTTACATCAATCTTTAATTCTTCAATTCCAGCAATTTTTTGATCATTGATGAAAATTCTCATTTCCTCAGCTGTCCTAATTAATTCTAAATAATCTTTACCTGTTATTTCTATATTAACTGGATATCCAGCAGGAGGCCCATTATCATCTTTTTCTACAGAAACCGCTAATCCAGGATATTTACCGCTTAACTTTCTTTGAACATCACTTCTTAAATCTTCACTTGAAAATCCATTTCTGTATTTAAATTCTCTTAATGTTACGGTTATTTTAGATTTCTGTGGCATATCTGCTTGGGAACCAAAATCATTTTGCTGATTACCGGCACCTTCACCAACTTGTGCAAGCATGGATTCAATCATGAAGTTTTTAGAGCCTTCAAAATATTTTTTGTTGTTAATTACCTCCAGTACTTCACTTTCAATTTCTTTTGTAATAGCATTTGTTTTTTTAATGTCAGTACCCTGAGGGTATTCAGCATAAATTATAATTTGGTTAGGTTCATTATCTGGGAAAAATTCAATTTTTGGTCCTGCTATTCCAACAAGAATCATTGTTAGAAAAAGTAAAAGTATTGTTCCAAAAAGAAAAGCAAATGCTCTCCAACCAGTTAGAGCAAATCTTAAAAATCTTTCATACTTATCTTCAAGCCAACCTAAAAAAATTGTTCTAAATCTTAATGCTAAAGATTTTATGTAATATGAGTATAACCAAAAGAAAATATTTATGAATATAAAAAGAGTTCCAAATCCTCTTGCTGATCCTCCAATTATAAATAAAAACAAACCAATTCCAGAAAGGAAATATGTCAATCTAATAAGATCTTTTTTTGAAAGATTTTTTTCATCTATGCTCATAAATTTTGAAACTAACATAGAGTTAAAAAATATGGCTACGAATAAAGATGATCCCAAAACTATAGATAAAGTAATTGGTAGGTAAATCATAAACTGACCAATTGTGCCTGGCCATAGTCCTAATGGAACAAAAGCTAATACTGTGGTTGCTGTTGAAACTATAATTGGATAAGCAATTTCGCTGATTCCAAGTTTTGCAGCTTCAATTTTTGACATACCTTCCTTTTCCATTAATCTATAAACATTCTC
>Ga0208130_1000770_pt1 | contig 16177 bp, 14 predicted proteins | sample ETNtaG_31_FD_185771 | JGI IMG/M metagenome (GOLD analysis project Ga0208130, IMG submission 185771) | Marine microbial and viral communities from oxygen minimum zone, Eastern Pacific Ocean - ETNP201310SV78 (SPAdes) (version 2) | ecosystem: Environmental > Aquatic > Marine > Oceanic ...
AATATAATGGCTTATCATTTAGGTAAAATTTATTGTTTTTTACTGTAAATTCTCTGAAACCAAATGTTTCTTTAATATTATCTAGTTCGATAAAAACCGTATCATTATCAGTGATATTAACTTTTTCTAATTTGATGTCAAATTCATACAAAAAAGGATTATCGGGTGACCAAGTTTTATGATTTTTAATTCTATTTTTTACTTTTTTGAGTACATTCAGATTTGAATTTTCAAGTTTTAAAAATTCTTCAAACTTTTGATTTTGGTTAACATTATATTTCAATTTGTATAATCCATCTCCTAAACCATTAGTTATTTCATTTACAACCTCTATCTCTCCATTTTTAAAGTTTCCTGTAATAAAGATGTCTTTTATGTGTGTCTGTGCTGTGTATGAGAGAAATACATCCTGCCAAATTCCTCCAGTGTACGAACCTCTCCATTGTGGAGTCTCCATCTGTCCAATTCCATCAATAACTTTGTCTTGAATTGTTATTGGTCCCATAACCTTTACTATTAATACATTTTCTGTATCAAAATCAATTATATGTTCAATGTTGAAACTAAAAGGACTAAACCCTCCTTCATGAAAACCAACTGAATTATCATTTAAAAAAACTTCAGTTATATAGTTTGAGGCATTAAAATTTAAATGAATTTTACTACCCATTTTATCTTTGTTTACTTTAAAACTTGTTCTGTAGTAAACAACTCCTTCATAATCCTTTTTAAACCTCTCCCATACACTTGGAACAGCAATATTTTCAATTTTTCCTTTTGAAAACCCCTCATTAGTATTATAAGATTCTGATTTACCAATATTGTTATAATCATATATTATTTCCCATTCTCCATTCAAATAGGTGATATCATCTCGGATTTGTGAGTAGTTAATTAGAAATAAAAAAATAAAAATTACTGATGAAATCTTTTTCATTTATTTGATATTTGAGAACCCCTCTGGAACCACAGGATAGGTCATTTCTTTTAAAAGATTCCTTAGTTCTTGTGTTTTTGGGTGAGTTTTGTTAAATATTAAATTATTCCATTCTTTGGGATCGTTGGAATTATTGTATAGTTCTTCTTCACCAGTATTATACAATATATATCTCCAATCTCTTGTTCTAACTGAATAGTGATGATTAGATGGTATATCAGCATTTTTATCAGATGTATAGACTACACTTAAAGCTCCATCTGGGCCTTCCCATTCATTTAAATTGGGAGTTTTTAAAAATGGTTTTAAACTAAATCCATCTAGTGGTCTTCCTTGATCATTTTTGGTAGTTTCAAAGTCAAGCCCTGCTAAATCCAATAACGTTGGGTAAACATCTATTAATGATACTGGATGATATACTTTGGAATCAGCTTTAGATATTCCAGGAGCTCTAATGAGCATCGGAACTCTTGTGCTTTCTTCCCATAGAGAATTTTTATATACATGTTCTTTTTCACCCATTGTCCATCCATGATCACTTACAATAACAACTACAGTATTGTCTTTTAATTTGGAATTGTCTACAGCATTAAGAACCTGTCCTATATTTTCATCTACTGCTGTTACACATGCCAAGTATGCTTGTGTGAATCTTTTTAAACCTTCCTTATCATCTACGTATGATGCAACCAAGTTTTTATACATTTGAATTGATCGAACTCTTCTTCCAGGTGTTTCAAATTGACTGACAGTATGCAAATAAGTATCATCTTTGTCATTCTCTAAAATATTTGCAAGTTCAATATCCTCTAGAGGATACATATCAAAGTATTTTTGTGGTACGATTAAGGGTGTATGAGGTCTTAAAAAACCAACAGCTAGAAAAAAAGGTTTTTCACTATCAGAGTTTGCTAATTCTAATAATCTGTTTTCCGCCCATTGGGCATTAATTTCATCAGGCGTTAGATCTCTATTGTTTTCATCTATGTATTTAAATGTTTTGCCCTTTCTTGATGGACCATATGCCCATCTAACTTCCTCACCATTAACTTTAATGCCATCTAAATTTTTAAGAGGACCGTAAGACCCATCAATAGCACCTCCTGCCATATTAAAACCATCAAGATCTTTTACTGTTCTATACGGTTTAGGAACATCTGGATGAGCTATACCTTTTTTACCTCTTTTCCATTCACCTTGGTATGCAATTGGACTGTAATCGGCTTGATGTTCAAATTCAGTCCACAATTCATTTTTATTATGATGTAATATCTTACCACTTCCAATAACATCATAATTATTTTCTTTAAATTTTTCCATTATGGTTTTTGTGTTTGACAACACATTGTTTTGTAACCATGATCTTTGCCAAAAGTTAGAGGAGTTATGAGGATAAACTCCAAGTAACATGCTAGATCTGGACGGACCACACATTGGATCGTTTGAATAAGCATTCTTAAATGATACAGCTGATTTAGCAAAATTTTTGATATTTGGAGTAATGACTTGTGGATGTCCATTAAGGTCTTCATTATAATCATTTAAGTCATCAATCATGATTAAAAGAATATTTGGTGATTTTTTTTCATGATTAATACAACTATTTAATAAAAAAAATGAAAGGAATAAAAGTGGTAAGTGTTTTATCATAATATTTATTTTTATATTTATTATTCTCATATAAATATCATTATTACTAATCTATGAAAAAGAAAATTTTTTTACTAATTATATCGTTTTTTGTTATTGCATGTTCATCTGATTCTGGAGGTGATGGTGGAGGGTCTGATAACGGTGGAGGAAACAATAACGGCGGAGGCAACAATAACGGTGGAGGAAATAATTCAGGAACCACTGACACTACAGACCCAAATGATTTTGATTCGACAACATCTCCTGGTGATACAACTTACTATATAAGTTATAATTCTGGAAATGATAACAATGATGGTAAAAGTGAAGATAAGCCCTTTAAAAATTTAGGAAAAATTAATAGCATAACCTTTAACCCTGGTGATAAAATTAAATTTAAATCAGGTGAAACATGGAAAGGTTATTTTAAGCTTAGAGGATCTGGTTCTGAAAACAAACCAATTGTCATTGAAAACTATGCTAGTGGTAACAAACCTGTTATTGATGGTGATGGATATCAAGCAGCTTTGTTCATTGAAAATAGAGAATATGTTACTATTTCGGGCTTAGAATTAACAAACCAAGCATCTCACAAAAATAGTAATGGATCAGTTAAACTTATGAACCAATCAAGTAGATCAGGATTAAATGAAAGATATGGACTACTAGTTTTAAGAAGTGGATCTAATAACGTTAAAAATATAAGCTTAAGTGACTTAAAAATAAATAATATATATCCTTCACCAACAGATTCTGATAATAATCATCAAGGTTATGGTATTAGATTTGAATCAGTAAATGACGACAATGTATTAAATTATTATGATGGTATTACTGCTGAAAACTTAGATATTTCAAACACTGGACATTATGGTTTACATATAGTAAATAGAATGACTGGTGCTCAAGAAGATTATTACCATAGAAATATTGTAATAAAAAATTCAAATTTTACAGATACTGGTGGCTCAGGGATTGTTTTAGCCAGGTGTAAGGATGTTGTTGTTGAAAATTCTGAATTTAAGGGATCAGGTTCAGGAAAAGATAGCAGAATGTGGAATAGGGGAAGCAGCTTGTGGACATATACATGCGATGATACTATTATTCAAAATAATTTATTTGAAGATGTTTATGGACCTCAAGATTCTTATGGAGCACACATAGATTGGGGATGTGAAAGAGTTGTTATTCAGTATAATTTGAGTAAAAATAATTATGGTGGTTTTGCAGAGATTTTAGGTGAAAACATAATGTGTGGATACAGGTATAATATTAGTATTGGTGATGGAGGTAGAACAAATTCTAATACTGGTAGAACCTTTTGGATCTCTGACTATGCTGGAAGCAATACTAGAAGAATTGGATCTGAAGATAATTTCATATACAACAATACAGTTTTTATCCCCAGCCAAAATCCAGCTAATAATAATGCTCCATTCGATCATTTAGAGATATTTATTAGACCAAATACTAAAGAAACATATATATACAATAATCTAATTTATATAAGCGATAAAGCTAAATTGAAAATTGATACAAGAAATGATGGAACTATGAATGATTGGAAAAATAATCTGTTTTATGGGAATTTAGTTATTGATGGAGGATCTGATTATGAGCATAATGGTACTGAAATTTTTACAAATCCACTTCTAGCTAATCCAGGTGGTTCAACTGCTAATGATTATAAATTACAGTCCTCTAGTCCTGCAATTGGATCAGGTTATGTTATTAATGGTAGTGACGATGTCAAAAACTATATTCAGAATAATGGGGGAAGAGATTACTTTGGAAATTCTGTAAGTTCTAATTCAAAACCTAATATTGGTGCATATAATGGAAATTAGATGAAAAAAATATTTGTACTTATATTATTTGTTTTTATATCATGTGATCGGGTACAATATGGAGAGAGTAATAATCTTGGCAAGACGTATTATTTTAACTCAAAATCTGCTGATAATTCAAATTTAGGGACAAAAGAAAAACCTTTCAAAAGTCTTGATTATTTAGAGGAGATTGAACTATATAACGGAGATAAGATATTGCTTTCAAACGGTTCTACTTTTTTAAATACAATTGAATTATTAAACGTTAATGGCATTGAAATCTCAAACTATCAAGCTGATAGTATTGTTAAACTTCCAACAATCAACTCCAGAGGTAAAATAGCATCTATTTTAATTGAAAATTCATCGAATATAAAGATTAATAATATTGAAATTACAGCTGACGGTGGTGGTCCTAATGAATTTTTACATAAAAAACTAAAATCTGATTTAAGATCTGGAATTTTATACTTAGTAACTGATAAAAAAGAACATAATAATTTAGAAATAACTAACGTTTCAATAAAAGATGTTTTTTACGAAAATCAAGGTTTTATTAGAGATAAAAAAGAGGTTAAAACTCCTAATGGAACACAAAGTTATGGTTGGGGTATTAGAATTCTGAATCTATCTGAAAATGGAAATCTTGAAAATATTACTATTCAAGATTCTGAATTTATAAATATTTCACATACTGCTATTAGACTTATTGGTAAAAGGAACAATCAATTTAAAAACATAAATATTTTAAATAATAAAGTATTTAAGACTGGTGGTCCAGGGATGGTTTTTAATAGCACTACAAATCTATTAGCTAAAAATAATGATATTAATTATACAGGATCTAATGATGACCCCCGAAAGTGGGGAAGAGGAAGTGGTTTATGGACATGGGGAAGTTCCTATGCTTTAATCACAAACAATAGTTTTCAAAATGCTAATGGACCAGCCGACTCAGCAGGATGTCATATTGACTTTAATTGTAACGATATCATAGTTGAAAATAATTTAAGTAGAAATAATGCTGGTGGTTTTATTGAAATTTTAGGAACCAACTTTAATTGCTCATACAGAAACAACGTAAGTATAAATGATGGACACAGGATTAAAGGAAAGGAAAATGCATTTCAAGAGGGTAAAACTTTTTGGTTAAGTGGATATTCAGGAAAAGGAAATGAGAGAAAAGGTCCATACAATTCATATGTTTATGGTAATTATGTTTATGTTGGAAAAGAAATAATACCAAAGATTGCTGTAGATAAAAAAGCAAAAGGTGTATTTGTAGCAAATAATATATTTTATTTTGAAAATGATCCAGTTATGGTACTAGGAGATCAATATAAACCAGATCCTGGTGGAAAATTAGAAATTGAAAATGTATTTTTTGAAAATAATCTGTTTTTAAAAAATCATTGGCCAAAAAATGTATTAATTCAACCTACTAATAACATTTATACAAATAGTTATTTTCAGGTATTTCTTGATGATGCAGGATTATTAGACGATAATGGATTTAGTGTAAATCATACTTATGATTACCCTTATCCAAAGTTTTTTAGCAATATTAAAATTGATTATATAAATGGAGATTCAAATGGTCTCTGGAAAGGTTTTTAAAAAATGAAAATATCTAAAATAATTCCTTACGTATTAAATGAGGATCTTGAAAAAGAGTTCTTCTTTTCCCAATGGGAATATAGTAATCGAAAAATTTGTATTGTAAAGATCATCTGTGATGATGGAATAGTTGGATGGGGTGAAGCTTATGGACCAGCTCCAGTCGTAAAAGAAAGTATTAATTATATCAAACAAAATATAATTGGTATGAATCCACTTGAGTCTGATGTTATTTGGTCAACATTATTTAGAAGAGTTCATGATTATGGTAGATCAGGTGTTTTTGTTTCAGCAATAAGCGCTATAGACATTGCTTTGTGGGATATTAAAGGAAAATATCATAAACTACCTGTATCTACTTTATTAGGTGGTTCATATAGAGAAAAAATAAGGCCATATGCAACTGGACTTTATTTTTCTGATTCAAAGACATTAACTAATGATTTATGTAATGAAGCTTTGGAATATGTAAATGAAGGCTTTAAGTCAATTAAAATGAAGGTTGGTTTAAATTTAAAGGATGATATTACTAATGTTAAAGCAGTTAGAAATGCTATTGGTCCGGATATTGAATTAATGATAGACTCAAACCACGCATACTCATATGATGAGGCTTTAAAATTATCCAAGAAATTAGAAGATCAAGATATTAAATGGTTTGAAGAACCATTGTCGCCTGAGTTTTACGATCAATATTCAGAATTTAAATCAAAATCCTTAATCCCAGTTGCAGCTGGTGAGTGTGAGTATCTCAGATACGGTTTTCAAAAACTTTTGGACAAAAACTGTGTTGATTTTTTACAGATGGATATATGTTCATGCGGAGGTTTAACCGAGGCCAAAAGGATATCAGCATTATCCTCAACAAAAGGAGTAAAAGTTATTCCTCACACTTGGGGTTCAGGCATTGCCTTTTATACAGCAATTAATTTTATTTCCAATCTTGAACCAATGCCAGGGAGATTATATATGGAGGATGCATATATTGAATATGATAGAACAGAAAATAAAATTCGAGAAAATATTATAAAAGATAATATTATAATGAAGGATGGCTATATTTCTGTTAATGATAAACCTGGTCTGGGTGTTGATGTTGATGATACTTATTTAAATGAAATAAAAATTTAGTTATGGATTTTGGTAACCTTAAAATGTATATTAATGGAGAGTTAACCTCCTCACACAACACTATGACTAAGGATATTATTAGCCCATTAAATGATGAAAAAATAGCAACTCTTGCCTGGGGATCAAGTAATGACTCTATTAGGGCTCTAGAATCGGCAAAAGAGGGATTTAAAGTTTGGTCAAATACTCCTATTAAAAAAAGGAAAGAGTGGATGCTTCTTTTTAGAGAAAAAATATTGGAAAATGAAGAAATATTAAGAAAGTCTATCTCTTATGAAATGGGAAAACCATACTCAGCCACAGTTGAAGATATTGAATCAATAACAAACAGCTTAAAATATTATTCTGATATTATTGAAGATTATCAATCAGACAAAGAAATTATAGATAATGAAAACACTCATAAACACTATTTGATTTCAAAACCTATTGGTGTGGTGGTAGCATATTTAGCTTGGAATTTTCCATTGTTAAATGCTGGTTTTAAATTAGGTCCTGCTCTTGCTTCTGGTTGTAGTATTATTCTAAAACCCTCTGAATTATCACCATTATCCTTATATATTATTGGTCAAATTCTTGATGAAATTGATTTTCCAAAGGGTGTGGTAAATATTATTTGTGGAGAACCCAATGAGGTAGCAACAACATTGTCAAAAAGTACCATTCCAAATTTAATTACGATGATTGGTTCAACTGAAACTGCAAAAAAAGTAATATCCGATTCATCTACATCAATTAAAAAATATAGTATGGAGCTTGGTGGAAATGCACCTTTCATTGTATTTGATGATGCTGATATTGATCTTGCAGCCGATATAGGTGCTGCTATTAAATTTGGAAATTGTGGACAAATATGTGTTGCTGCTAATAGATTTTATATTCATCAAAATATTTTTGATTCCTTTCTAAATAAACTAATCTCAAAAGCCAAAAATCTTAAGATTGGTTATAACAAAGAACTTGACTATGACATTGGACCATTAATTACAAATAAATCTAAAGACAGAGTATTAGGATTAATTAAAAACACTGTAGAAAGTGGTGGTTGTCTTGAATATGGAGGTAAAACACCCGAAAACTTAGACAAAGGAAATTGGATATATCCAACAATTATCTCTGGTGTAAATGATAAAATGAAGATTTTTCATGAGGAGATTTTTGGTCCTGTAGCAACATTAATACCATTTAAATCTGATGATGATGTTCTATTATCTGCAAACAATACAAAATATGGACTCGCATCATATATATTTACTAATGATAAAACTAGAATTAATCGTTTTATTGATGAACTTGACTTTGGGGAGATCCACGTAAATGGGATTAAGTATGACATTTATCTTCCACATGGAGGAATAAAGGAGAGTGGTGTGGGTCATGATTGCTCAGAACTAGCATTGGAGGATTATCTCATTAAAAAAAGAATAACTATTACAAAACAATAACTATGGAACTATTTTTACCTTTTTTACTATTAATTTTTGCAAGTTTTTTTCAAGGAACGTTCGGTTTAGGAATGAAATATATGAATCCAATGTCATGGGAATCATGGTGGGTGATTCACGTTTTAGTCGCTATGATTTTATTCCCAATGATTTGGGCATATATTGTAATTCCAGATTTGTTTGATATTATAGCTAGTTCTCCAAAAGATGCTATTTATTCTGCAATGCTATATGGTTTTTTGTGGGGAATTGGAGGTATAATGTTTGGTGTTAGTGTTCCTTACATTGGCTTATCTCTCACAATGGGAATTGTCATGGGTCTTGCAGGATCTGCTGGTAGCTTAATTCCACTCTTTCAGATTGAGAATGCTACTTCTCAACCATCATTTCCTTACATAATAGGAGGTTTAATAATATCACTAATAGGAGTTGCCATTACAGCAAAAGCAGGAATTGACAGAGATAAATTAATTAATTCCTCAAGTAAATCTAAAAATATATTAAAAGGATTGTTGATTGCTGTAACATGTGGATTGCTATCATCCTTATTGAATGTTGGTTTTGCAAATGCTGCTCCAATTGCAGAAAAAGCTCAAGAATTTGGAGTTATTACTAGAAATTCAAGTCTTGCTGCATGGGTCGTTGTTTTATGGGGTGCTTTTATTATGAATTTCTCATACGCTGTTCTACTTTTATTTAAAAATAATTCATGGAGTACTTTTAGTTTGAAAAATTCACTGAATGCCTATAAATGGTCATTAATTGCAGGTTTTTGTTGGTTTGCTGCCTTAGGTGTTTACGGTCAAGGAGCTGCTTTACTAGGTGAAATTGGTCCAGTTATCGGTTGGCCGATATTATTAGGTTTATCTCTAATTATCAGTAATTATTGGGCATACAATGCTGGTGAATGGGATAATGCACAAAAACCTTTTAATAAATTATTGATTGGTTTATTCGTATTAATCATTTCTGCAGTTGTTTTAGGCTTAGGTAATTCTGTATAATATGGATAAAATTGTTGGATATGGTGAATTAATGCTTAGGTTGACACCCGAAAATGATGATTTTCTTTCAACTTTTAGTGAAAAATTACTTAGTACTTATGGTGGTTCTGAAGCCAACTCATTGTCTTTTTTAGGAAGACGGGGGTACAATTGTGAATTTTTATCATCATTTCCAGATAATGAACTAGGTAATAAAGCAACATTGTTCTTAAACTCACACGGAGTAAAGGTCAACGCAAATATTGATCATAATAGACTTGGAAAATACCTCGCAATCCCCGGAACAAAAAATAAACCATCTAAAATTATTTACGATAGAAAAAACAGTAGTTTTTCTAAATTTAAATTAAATGATAAACTCATAAATAAAACCCTTAAGGATTGTTCTTATATAATTATTTCAGGGATAACACCACCACTATCAAATGTTTGCTACGATAATATTTTTAAACTAATAGAGAATGCCAAGAATAACGACATAAAGATTGTTTATGATATTAATTACAGAAAAGATCTTTGGTCCAGGAATGAAAGTAAAAATTTTAACCTGAAAATTTTAAAATATATAGATATTCTTTTTACTAATTCAAATACATTTAATCATGTTTTTGATTTAAAATCAAAATTAAAATTAAATGGTTTTTATAATGAATCTGAGGAAGCTTTAAAAAACATATTAAGTGTGAATAATATACCAATTATATGTATGACAGTTAGAAATAAAGATCAAATCGGAGGATTAATATTTCAAAAAAGTAAAATATATAAAAGTAATATATACAATTTTGAACATGTTGATAGAGTAGGTGCAGGAGATTCATTTACAGGAGCTACCTTATATGGATTTTTAAAAAGCTGGCCGATGGAAAAAGTAGTTTCTTTTGCAACAGCTTCATTTGCAATATCACACACAAAATTTGGGGATGTAAACTGCTTTGACGATAAAGAAATAGAAGCTTTTAGAATAAATAATTCAATTAATTATGCTTAAGGAAAATAAAATTATTTCAGTCCTAACAATTGAGAATTCCTCGTTAGCTGTTGATCTTGCTAAATGTCTTTCTGATTCAGGAATTAGAAATTTAGAAATTACTTTAAGAACCAAAGAAGCTAAAAAGGCAATTGAACTCATACTCAGTACTAACCTTAATTTTAATATCGGAATTGGAACTGTTTTAACTTTAGATGATCTGAAGTTTGCCAAGAACATTGGTGCAGACTTTGCTCTTTCACCATGCACTGACATTGAATTGATTAAAGAATCATTTAAGATTGATTTTAATTTTATTCCTGGAGTATCTACTTCATCAGATATTAATACTGCAATAAAATTAGGTTGTAAGGTTCTAAAGTTGTTTCCAACCATACAATTGGGAGGGTTGAGCTACTTTAAATCAATTTATTCTCCTTACAAATCTTCAAATTTAAATTTTATAGCTCTTGGCGGAATCAATGATAAGAATGCCAACGATTTTATAAATAATGAACATTTTATTGGTGTTGGAGCAAGTTGGATTGCATCAAAAAAACTAATAAATAATAAAGATTGGAAGGAAATTTCTAGAAGAGCTAAGTTGATGCTCGAATTATAAGCTTAGAAAATCAAAAAAAGTAATGAAAAGGTCTTTAAGCTCTTCATTATCCCTGGGTGATATTTTATTTTTCTTATAAAATGTGTTTATTTCCTTGGATTTGGATTTGTTAAACATTGAAATCAAAAAGTTTTTTCTTCTTTCTATGTATGTAAATCTATTATTGTAAAATAAAAAAACGGAATTATTTCTCCTATATCTTGGATCTGGTTTTTCCTGAATTCCTGGTTGATATTCAGGAATATAGGCTTCAAGAAAAGTGTCAGCTAGTAATGAAAAATTAGAATTCTCCTCTATAGATTCATAAAACTTACCATTTTTGGAGACAAAAACTCTATCACTGAATGTAACTTTTAAAACCTTATTTGGCTCTAACTTCAATATGTTGTCTTCCCCTTCAATGTCAAAAGTTTGGTCAAGTAAATTATAATTAGTTTTAACTTTTATTGGTTCTTCACCATCAAATAAAACAAGAACTGCTTCTTGAGGTTTTTTGTAAAAATACTTGTTACCAGTAAAAGTTGTGGTTTTTGGATTATATACAGAAGCTATTTCTCTTTGAACCAATTGAAAATTTGATTCATACATGTCAGAGGAAATAAAATTCGTCTGTGCCAATGTAGCAATAGGAAAAAATATAAGGAAAACAATTGCTCTCACTTTACAAATTTATATATAAATAACATATTCTAAAAAATGTATTATCAATTGTACATCAATAAATAGACCATTTTATTATTATTTCAATCTTTTTTTCTAATTAAGGGTAGAGTAGAGCACCTAAATAAGCCACCAAGTTTGGAAACTTCAGAATAATTTACTTTTTCCACTTTAACACCTACTGAACTCAGCCATTTATTAAGTCTATGAAATCTTTTATCTGAAATAACTATATTTTTCTCTATTGAAAAGAAATTTGAATATAATTTTGACATTTCCTTTAGTGAAATTTCAAAAATATTTTTAGCTCCGTAATGAGAAATTAAAAGGTCTAATTCAAATGGATTTTTAAAAGCTTCTTTACATATAACAGCTTTATTTTCAGAAACTGGTTGAAAACAACAATCTAAATGTAAAGCATTAGAGCTAGGTAAATGTGGGGATTTAATTAATTCAAGTGGTATAACATTCTTACTTGAAAAATGATTTTTAATCAATTTAATAGCCTTTTTATTTGTTCTGGCAGTAATTTGGTTTTTATAGTCTTTTTGACCATAATATCCAATAAAAATATTATCATCGTCTAAAACTACGTCTCCACCTTCAATATGAGCATCTTTTGGTAATTTAATAACATTTTTGATCTTTTTTAAGATATTCATTAATCCTTTAATTTCATTTTCTCTATCCGGTAAAATAGATGATATGAAAAATTTATTTTCTATTATAAATCCGAGATCTCTAGCAAAAATTTGATTAGTATTGATGATATCTAAGTCATGTATTTTAACCTCATATTTGAGTAATACTTTTTTGAAATTTGAAATTTGATTTTGTAGTTTATACTTGTTAGGGAATTTACCTCTTAAATAATAAAATAATGATATTGGATCATATAAATCTCTAAAATTAATATTTGATTTAAAACTAAATGAGTTACCAACAATTACATCTGTAAGTCGATGATTTTCATTGGTAATATGAATGTTCATTTAATTTAAAATTTGCGAAGACTGTTTTCTATAATTAATAAAGCTTTTTTTAATTGCTTTTCAGAAATAACTAGTGGAGGAGCAAATCTAATTTTATTTCCTTGTGTAGGTTTTGCAATTAACCCATTATCCCTCATGTCAAGACATATATTCCATGGAATCTCTGAATTTTCATCACAATCTAAAACTATTGCATTTAATAAACCTTTTCCTCTAACAGATTTCATTATTGGGATATCATCTTTTATTTCATCCAAATAATTTCTAAACATAAACCCAAGTTTATGCGCTTTTTCAGACAGATTATTGTCTACAGAAAACTTTATAGCTTCTTTAGCTACAACACATGCAAGTGGGTTTCCTCCAAAAGTAGAACCATGTTGTCCAACTTTCATAACACTCATGATTTCTTTACTAGTTAAGACTCCTGAAACAGGATAGAATCCACCAGAAAGTGCTTTTCCAAGAATAACAATATCTGGTTGTATATTTTCATGATGACTAGCTAACAACTTTCCTGTTCGACATACACCTGTCTGAATTTCATCAGCAATGAGGAGAACATTGTGTTTTTCACACAGCTTTTTACATTTTTTTAAATAACCATCATCAGGAACAACTACACCACCTTCTCCTTGAATTGGTTCTACTAAAAAACCTACAATATTTTTATCATTTATTAACCTTGATTCAAGCTCATTAATGTTATTATACTCAATTATTTCAAAACCAGTTGTTAAAGGACCAAAATGTTCTTTACTGCCGTGATGGGAAGAAAATGAAACAACCGTAGTTGTTCTGCCGTGAAAGTTTCCGTTACATACAAGTATTTTAGCCTTGTTATTTTCAACATTCTTAATTTCATAACCCCATTTTCTGCAAATTTTAATTGCTGCTTCAACAGCTTCTGCACCTGAATTCATTGGGAGCATCTTTTCATAGCCAAAAACGTCTGTTATATACTCAAGACTTGATCCTAATTCACTGTTATAAAAAGCTCTAGATGTTAACGTTAGCTTTTTTGCTTGTTTAATAAAAGTTTCTAAAATCTTTTCGTTACAATGACCTTGATTAACGGCAGAGTATGCCGAAAGAAAATCATAGTATTTTTTATTATGAATATCCCAAACAAAAACACCCTTACCTTTTTTTAAAACTACAGGGAGTGGGTGATATGTGTTAGAGCAGAAGGTTTCCTCTTTTTGTATTAGTGATTTTTCAAGGTCAGTTAACATTTAATAAAATTAACTATTTGACCTGTTATAATATTATTAAAATTTAAAAAGTTATCATCATTTTTTTCTTTCAAACACACCAATTTCATTGTTCTTCTCAACTTCATTCCATTTGAAATATTCTCCTTGCATGGTAATGTATACACCGGGGGCTAATGTTTGAACAAAAGAAAGAGCGCATCCTAGGTTAAAAAAACCGTCAGATGAACTTCCAAAAGCATATGGAATCATAGCTCCAGTAAGTATAATAGTTTTATTAATAAGTTTTTGATTTGATATTAACTTCGCTGTGTTAGTAATAGTGTCAGTTCCATGTGTAATTATTATTCTGTTGCTTTTTTCATTTTTACATGAATCTACTATCATTGAAACATCTTTAGTTGTTAGATCTAGGCTGTCTTTCATTACAATGGTTTCAATTTCAATATCTAAACGACACTTACTTCTTTTTATCATTTCTGGTAAATGAGTCTTTTCAAAAAAAAGCTTTCCATTTATATAATCATAACTTTTGTCAAAAGTTCCACCAGTAATAAATATTTTGATCATTTAACATTAAAGATAAAAAAAGCCTTGTAAAAAATAAATTACAAGGCTAGTGCGGAGAAAGAGGGATTCGAACCCCCGGTACCTTGCGGTACGCTGGTTTTCAAGACCAGTGCATTCGACCACTCTGCCATTTCTCCAGTGGTGCAAATATAAAAAGTAATTTTCTTTAATAAATAAAATATAAACGAATAATATGCATAATTTCGTTATTGATGTATTTATTGTTTGAAATACCTTGGGAATACCCATTTTTAATACTACTTGGATTTTTCGTTTCAATTATTAATACTATGGCTGGTGGAGCCTCTATAATTACTCTACCAGTTTTAATTTTTTTAGGTCTACCTTCTAATGTTGCCAATGGAACAAATAGAATAGCATTAATGATGACAGCATTCTCTGCAAACATGGGCTTTAAAAGCAAGGGTATATCTACTTTTCCATTTAGCGCATATACAGGAGCAGCTGCCTTGATTGGATCTGTTATAGGTGCTCACATTGCTGTTGAAATAAATGATGCATTATTCAATAAGATTTTATCAATTATAATGATTTTAGTAATCACTATAATTATTTTCAAACCTAGAATTGTTAATAAAAACTTATCGGTAAGACTCAAAGGAAAGCACTTAAAAATTTCATGCTTAGTTTTTTTCTTTATTGGTTTATATGGAGGTTTTATAAATGCAGGAATTGGTTTTATAATTATGCTATTTCTTCATTTTTATAATAGATTAAATTTAATCCGTGTAAATGCAACTAAAGTTGTAATTGTTCTAGTATATACAATTGGAGCTTTTTTAACTTTCTTCTTTAACGGTTTAGTAGATTTACCATATGGGTTATGTCTTGGAATTGGCACTATGATTGGTGGTTGGAATGCTAGTAGATTTTCCGTCGAAAAAGGAGAGGGTGTAGTTAAAGTATTTTTGGTTATATCAGCAGTTATAATTGCTGTTAAACTCTGGTTTTTCTAAAAATTTACCGTTTCTGTTATTTTTAGACCATAACCAGCCATCCCAACTCTTTTAATTTTTCTATCCTTAGTAGTTAACAGTCTGATTTTTGAAACATTTAATTTGTGTAAAATTTGAGCACCAATTCCAAAATCTTTAGCATCCATCTTTTTATATGGCTTGAAATCTTTTCCAGACTTCTGAAGTGTTTTTAAATGATTTATATTGTTAAGTATTGGTTTAGCCTCAGAATCTTGATTCACAAAGACTATAACACCCTTGCCTTCTTTGTTTATTTTTTTGGTAATTTTTTTAATTATTGGATCCTCATTAATTACTAAATCATCAATACTATTGTTAATTGAACCAAAGGAATTTACTCTACACAAAACTGGTTCATCTTTAAGCCAATTGCCCTTTGACAAAGCAAGATGAATCTGATCATTATTTTTTTGCTTGAATGTGTTTAAATTAAACTCACCATATATAGTCTTTAGATTAAATTCATCGATAAGATCAATTAGACTATCGTTTTTCATTCTATATGAAACTAAATCTTCGATAGAAATAATCTTTAAATTAAATTTATTAGCAACTT
>Ga0208130_1000774_pt1 | contig 16120 bp, 15 predicted proteins | sample ETNtaG_31_FD_185771 | JGI IMG/M metagenome (GOLD analysis project Ga0208130, IMG submission 185771) | Marine microbial and viral communities from oxygen minimum zone, Eastern Pacific Ocean - ETNP201310SV78 (SPAdes) (version 2) | ecosystem: Environmental > Aquatic > Marine > Oceanic ...
TCCCAAATCTTTGCAATTTTCTTTTTCTCCTTTAAAAAATCTAATATTTTCTAATAGTTGGACATTTGATTCACCATCAAAGATCTCATCAGATTCTAAGCTACTAATTAACTTACAGGTTTTATTGATAATATTGCTTAGATGTTTAGCAACAGGCTTTAGTGAAAACTTTTCCTCAAAGCTTCCTTCAGTTGGCCTACCAAGATGGCTTATAAGCAAAATTTTTGCGTTATTTTTTAAAGCATAATTAATCGTGGGTATACAGGCTTCTATTCTTGTTGCATCTAGGATGTGTCCATCTTTCATTGGCACATTCATATCAACTCGAACTACAAGATTCTTGTTTGTTATATCTATGGAAGATAGATTAATCATTAACTAGTGATTTTGCTGTCTGAATTACATTGTCTTTATTAAATCCAAAGTGTTCTAACAATTCACTTCCTGGTGCAGATTCTCCAAATGTTTCCATTCCAATTACTTTATCGCTCCTATTTAAAATCTTATACCAAGAATTGGGGTGTGCGCATTCAACAACTAAAACTGGTTTATTAGGATTAATAATCTTATTTTGGATTTCATTAGATTGTTTTAAAAAAACATCTAAAGAGGGCATCGAAACAACATTGGCATTAATTGATTCATTCTTTAACTCTTGTGCAGCATCTAGGGCCAACTGAACTTCACTTCCAGATGCAACTATGGTTATATTTGGGTCCTCGTGTTCTTCAAGAAGATATCCACCATTCTCTATAGAAGAGAGTTGTTCAGGTGTTCGCTCTATTGCTGAAGTCCCTTGTCTACTAAAAATCAGGCATGTAGGAGTTGTCAGTGAACTTATGGCATTCTTCCATGCAATAGCTGTTTCGACAAGATCAGCCGGTCTCCAACTATTCATATTTGGAGTCGATCTTAAAGTCACCATATGCTCTATAGGCTGATGTGTAGGTCCATCTTCGCCTAAAGCTACAGAATCATGCGTGTAAACAAATATATTTGGTAGCCCCATGAGTGCAGATAATCTAACTGCATTCCTTGCATAATCTGTAAAAACTAAGAAGGTTGCTCCATAAGGCTTGATGCCTCCATGAAGAACCATGCCATTCATAATTGCTGACATTCCAAATTCTCTGACGCCATAATTAATGTGATTTCCAGATGGGTTTTCTGAAGAAAATGTTGTACTCGAAGCTGAGAAGGTATTATTAGAAGGAGTTAAATCAGCTGATCCACCGACAAGCTCAGGCATTTCCTTTACAAAAAAATCTAGACAAGCCTTAGAAGCTTTTCTTGTTGCCATAGGTGAATTATTTGTGTTGCAATCATTAAGAAAATCAAGAAAGTTTTGTTCAAATTTAGCTGGCTTCTCTCCTTTAATCCTTCTTTCTAGCTCTAGTGAATCATTAGGGTATTTATCTTTATAGTTTTTAATTGAATTGTCCCAGGTTGCATTTTTTTCAGCACCTGATTTTTTTGAGTCCCAGAAATCATATACATCTTTAGGTATTTCAAAAGCCGGATATTGCCAACCCAGAGCCTCTCTGGTTTTTTCAATTTCTTCATCTCCTAGAGGAGCTCCATGAACATCAGCTGTTCCAGATTTATTAGGAGAACCAAAACCAATCGTTGTCTTACAAAAAATCATTGATGGTTTTTTGGATTCTTCTTTTGCTTTAGAAATAGCCTCACTTATTTCTTCAACATTATGGCCATCTACACAGATTGTTTGCCAGCCATAGCTTTCAAATCTCTTAACAGAATCATCTGTAAACCAATTATCAATTTCACCATCAATAGAAATTCCATTTTGGTCATAAAAACAAATTAATTTTCCAAGCTCATGAGTTCCTGCAAATGAGCATGCTTCATGAGAAACGCCTTCCATTAAACAACCATCGCCTAGAAAAACATATGTATAGTGATCAATAGGTTTTATATCATCTTTATTAAATTGTGCTGCTAGCATTTTTTCCGAGATTGCCATTCCAACAGCATTTGCAATTCCTTGTCCTAGTGGGCCAGTCGTTGTTTCAACACCAATATTTATATCGTACTCAGGGTGGCCTGGTGTTTTTGATTTAAGCTGTCTGAAGTCTTTAATGTCTTCAATTGAAAGCTTATAACCAGTCAAATGCAACAAACTGTACAAAAGCATTGAGCCATGACCATTGGAAAGCACAAATCTGTCTCTATCAAACCAAGTCGGATTTAGGGGGTTGTGTTTTAAGTGCTTACTCCATAGAGCAGTAGCTATTTCTGCCATGCCCATTGGCATGCCTGGATGGCCAGAATTTGCTTTTTGAACAGCATCAGCAGATAAAAATCTGAGAGCATTTATTGGTTCCGAATATTGCAAATTATTTTCCCCTTTTGCTTGTATGGATAATAATGTTTTTAAAGAGAAAAGCATAGATAAAATTGAATTTTTTCTAATAAAATAGTTAAATTGTATTCGTAATCTTTTTTTTATAGATATTCAGAATATTCAAAAGTTTCAGGGAGAGAACATATGAGTTATATTTTTACTTCAGAATCTGTTTCCGCAGGACATCCAGATAAGGTTTGTGATCAAATCTCAGATGCTGTTTTAGACGCATACTTAGCAGAAGATCCTAATAGTAGGGTTGCATGCGAAACAATGATTAAAAACAATATGGTATATATTGCTGGAGAAATCACCTCTCTTGGAAGTCCTGATTTAGAGCCTATTGTAAGAAAAACTATTAATGATATTGGCTACAATACTGACGAATATGGATTTAATGGAGATACATGCGAATTCACTAATCTTGTGTTCGAGCAATCGCCTGATATCTCTCAAGGCGTCACTGAGGGTGAAGGAGAAAACTTAGAACAAGGTGCTGGCGATCAGGGTTTGATGTTTGGTTATGCATGTACTGAAACGGAGTCACTAATGCCTCTTCCAATAGACCTCTCTCATAGACTTGTAAAAAAACAGGCTGATGTAATGAAAAGTAATGAGTTACCATGGCTAAGGCCAGATGCTAAAAGTCAAGTAAGTGCAATTTATTCAGATGATGGAAAAACAATAGAAGGCTTATCCGCAATAGTGCTTTCAACGCAACATGACGAAGACGTCAGTCAGGATGAGATTAAAGAAGGAGTTATGGAGAATATTATTAAGCCAATAGTTCCTAAAGAATGGATTTTAGATTCCACTAATATTTATATTAATCCAACTGGTAAATTTGTTATTGGTGGACCTGTTGGAGACTGTGGTCTTACTGGAAGAAAAATTATTGTTGATACATATGGAGGAATGGCAAGACATGGTGGTGGAGCTTTCTCTGGAAAAGATCCTTCCAAGGTAGACCGTTCTGCAGCCTATGCTGCAAGATATGTTGCAAAAAATATAGTTGCTGCAGGTCTCGCTGATTACTGTGAAATACAAGTTTCATATGCTATTGGGGTTGCAAAGCCAACTTCAATAAATGTAAACACATTTAATAGCGAAAAAATTTCTAAACAAGCTATTGAGAAAATTGTTGAAGAAAAATTTGATCTAAGACCCAAGAGTCTAATCAATATGCTTGATTTAAAGAGACCTATTTATCTTCCAACTGCAGCTTATGGACACTTTGGAAGAACAGATATTGATCTTTCATGGGAAAAAACTGATAGAGCCTCGGAAATATCACAATAAAATTAATTAAAAGGAAATAAAATGGAAAATGACTATAAAGTAGCCGATATTAATCTTGCTGAATTTGGAAGAAGAGAAATATCTCTAGCTGAAAATGAAATGCCAGCATTAATGGCTTTGAGAGACAAATATAGAGCTGAGCAGCCTCTTGCTGGAGCTAAAATCATGGGCTGTATTCATATGACAATTCAAACTGCAGTTTTAATGGAAACTTTGGTTGATTTAGGGGCTGAACTTAGGTGGTCTTCATGTAATATCTTCTCAACCCAAGATCATGCAGCAGCAGCGATGGCTGCAAAAGGAATTCCTGTCTTTGCTTGGAAAGGTGAAACTGATGAGGAGTATGAGTGGTGTATAGAACAAACTATATGCAAAGACGGTAAACCATGGGATGCAAATATGATTCTTGACGATGGAAGCGATCTCACATCAATGGTACATGAAAAATTTCCAGATATGTTAGAAACTATTCACGGGGTATCAGAAGAAACAACTACTGGCGTTCATAGGTTAAAAGAAATGCTTGAAAAGGGCGAACTTAAAATTCCTGCTATAAATGTAAATGACTCAGTTACCAAAGCTAAGAATGATAATAAGTATGGTTGTAGACATAGTCTAAATGATGCTCTTAAGAGGGGAACAGATATGCTACTTTCTGGTAAAAAGGGCCTTGTGATTGGTTATGGTGATGTTGGCAAAGGCTCTGCGGCAAGTTTAGCCCAAGAAGGAATGATTGTAAGCGTTGTTGAGTCAGATCCAATATGTGCTATGCAAGCCTGCATGGACGGATTCTCTGTTGTTTCCTGTTATAAGGATGGTGTTGTTACTCGAGATCCAAAAGATATAAATATGGCCGTTATGGGTGATACAGATCTAATAGTAACAACAACAGGAAATGTTAATGTTTGTGATTCTGCAATGATAAGCACACTTAAAAATACAGCTGTCATATGTAATATTGGTCATTTTGATAATGAAATAGACACAGCCTTCATGAGAGAAAATTATTATTGGGATGAAATCAAACCGCAAGTTCATAGAGTGTTTAGAGATACTGCACCTAATGGAACTCCAGATCTCTCAAGTAAAAACTATCTAATCTTGCTTGCTGAAGGAAGGCTTGTAAATCTTGGAAATGCTACTGGGCACCCAAGCAGAATTATGGATGGCTCCTTCGCAAACCAGGTGCTTGCTCAAATTCATTTGTACAAGCAAGGTTTTGCAAATATAAATGACGCTGACAAAAGGGCTGAAATGATAACTGTAGAAGTTCTGCCTAAAAAGCTTGATGAAGAAGTTGCAAGCTTGATGGTACAGGGATTTGGTGGGACTGTAACAAAGCTAACTCAAGACCAGGCAGATTACATTAATGTTCCTAAAGATGGGCCATTTAAAGAAGAAACTTATAAATATTAAAATATAAAGTTCAAATTATGAGTGTTTATGCTCATAATATGACTTGTGAATATTTTTAAAACATTTATAGCTTTTTCTTTCTTATTCATTCTTACAGGATGCGGAGTAAAAGGACCATTAATTTTTTAGTAACAGGTTCTTAAAATGAATCCTTTTAAAAAATAAGATAAGACTTAATGATTGATTTTGAAAAATGGCATGGCAATGGAAATGATTTTGTAATTATTAATACTGTTGAAAAAAATATTAAATTAACAAAAAGCTTCATAAAAAAAATATCAGACAGAAATAAAGGCATTGGATTTGATCAACTAATAGCAGTTGGTTTGCCTACAAAAGATGACCATGACTTTTTTGTGAGGTTTTATAATTCTGACTCATCAGAAGCAAGCATGTGTCTCAATGGCATTAGGTGTGCTTCATCATATATTTGGAAAAATAGCTTAGCGCCAATTAAAAAGATATCTTTTAAGACCAAACATAATAATATTAAGTGCTATCCTGAAAATAATAATGACGTGTCTGTTGTTATCAACAAACCAAAAGAAATTGAAAATTCTCTACTCAAGAAAAAATTAAATAAAATTATTAAAAGTGATTATTTCTTATTAAATGTTGGTAATAATCATCTAGGCATATACATGAAATCAATTGAAAAATTTGATCTAAACAAGCTTTATTTTAAATTAGTAAAATTAATTAAAAAATTAGAAATAAATTTATCAATATTTTCGATGAAAGATAATTCCGTAAGAATAAGAACATTTGAAAATGGCGTTGGAGAAACACTGTCGTGCGGTTCTGCATCGTTGTGTGTTGCTTCTTATATTTTGTCTAAAAACAATAAATTAAAAGTTAAATCAATTGGTGGAGAATTAAAATTTAAGAACCATATAGATGGTATATTAATGTCTGGTCCTACTAACTATATTTATAAAGGAAATATTAATGAATAAAAAATTAGACCCAAAGGATGTTGAAATATTTTTACTTGAAAATCTAAACTTTTTTGAATCAAGAGAATCTTTGGTTGGCGAGCTTAATTTTAAACATTCATCAAGCTCAGCATCCTCTATTCTGGAGAGACAGGTAAAAAAACTGAGAGAAGAGCATAAAAAACTTATGGACCTTTTGTTATCCTTTATGAAAACTGCATCTATTAATGAAGAGCTTTTTAATAAATCAAAAGAGCTTACATTAAAGATATTGGGCACTAATTCAAAAAAAGAAATAGTTTCAATAGTTGAATCTAGTTTTAGTGATGACTTTAAAGTTGATGAATGTTTATTAGATTTTTATAAGAGTAAAGAGGTTGATGATATTGAAAATACTACTGGGCTTTCTTTACATAAGGGTGCTATTCATTGTGGATCTTTTTCAAATGAAAAAATAGAGGCCTTATTTAAAGATAAAAAAATTCAATCCATGGTTGTAGCAGTAATTGTCATAAAAGATCAAATTGGATTATTAAAACTGGGCAGTCGTGACAGAACTAGATATTTAGGAGATGAGGACACTACTTTCATTAGATATATCAGAGATATTCTGGAGGTGAAATTAGTTAAGTAGTTTATGTCTATAATAAATGATGTTAAGGAATATTTGATCTTTGTTTCTCAAGTAAAAAATCTTTCAATAAATACTACAAAATCTTACGAAAGAGATCTCAAAAAGTTATGCATATTTCTTAATAATCTTAATGTATCAAATTATTCAGATATTAATGCTGATATCTGTTCTGCTTGGATTGGTGATCTTTATTCTCAAAATAATAACCCCAGAAGCATTCAGAGACATCTATCATCTGCGAAAGGGTTCTTTCGTTTTCTAAAAAAGAATGGTCTCATTAAAACTTCCCCATTTGAATTAGTTACTGCACCTAAATCCGCTAGTCATTTGCCAGAAGTATTAACACCAGAAGATGTTGAACAATTATTAAATTTCAAACCTAATGGTTTAATTGAAATAAGAGATATGGCAATTGTCGAAGTGATGTATTCTTCAGGTTTACGGGTTTCCGAAACTGTAAATATAAACATCTCTGATTTTGAAGAAGGAATGAGTTTTCTTAGAGTTCTAGGAAAAGGCTCTAAGACTAGATTAGTTCCTATGGGAAGATTTGCGGTATCTGCAATTAAAAATTGGCTAACGGAAAGAAGTAAAATACATAATGATAATGATGCCTTATTTATAAGTTCGAGGGGAACTAGAATTTCTGTAAGAAGTGTTCAGTTAAGACTAAAAAAAATGGCTATAAAACAAGGGCTGCCGCCAATTCACCCCCACATGCTTAGGCATAGCTTTGCTACGCATATGCTTGAATCTAGCGGAGACCTAAGAACAATCCAGGAACTTTTGGGTCATAGCTCATTATCAACAACACAAATATACACAAAACTTGATTATCAGCATTTAGCAAAAATTTATGACCAATCCCATCCAAGAGCAAAAAAATGAAAAAGATTAAATTAATTACTTTTGATCTTGATGATACTCTTTGGGATAACGTTCCAACAATAAAAAAAGCTGAGGTTGATACAAGAAAGTGGATAGAAGAAAAGGTTGGAGAAGTTGAGTGGGGGGACTTCAATGATTTTATTAATCTTAGAGAAGAACTTATTGAAGATGATCCTGTTATTGAATGGGATATTAGTAAACTCAGAAAAGAAATTTTTAGAAAAAAATTAGCACATGTAAATCCATCGAGTTTAAGAAATAAAATTGTGGAAGAGGCTTTTAATATTTTTATTAAAAAAAGGCATGAAATTAAGCTCTATGATGGAGTTGAGGAAGCATTAGAAATATTATCAAAAAAATACTCGCTAGGTGTTCTTACAAATGGAAATGCTGATATATATAAGTTTCCAATAGGTAAATACTTTAAATTCTCTATTAGTGCGTTAGAAGCTAAAAATAGCAAGCCTAACCGCGCCCATTTTGATATGGCAATTAAGGAGATGAATAATGTTGTGTTTGATGAAATTCTTCATATTGGAGATCATCAGATTAACGATATTTTATTTGCATATAATCTCGGAATAGATGTTTTATGGTTTAATAATAGTAATGCTGAATGGACTCAAGATTTCAAGAAACCGCAAGAGTTTAGTTCTTGGGAGCTTCTGCCAAAAATCATTGAAAATATATATGAGTGACAAAGATTTAATAAGAGCTTTAAAGCAAATTATTGAAAAGGAGTTGGGTAGCTTTAATAAGCTATTGCCGAAAGATATATTATCTACCATCGAAAAAAAGATAACTCCAGAAATAGAAAATATTATTGAACAAAGTGGATACGTAAAAAAATCAAAATATAAAAATCTTGAAAAAATTATAACTGACCTTGAGAAAAGGATTGATGATTTGGAAAAAAATTAAAGCTGATTTAAATAGTTATCAATTCTTTCTGTATTCATAACAAAACTAGATTTAAGGCTTTTTGAGGCCTCTTTAATTTCATTAATATTAACAGGCTCTCCTACCTGTATAACTCCTATCATTGCCATCATGACGTGAGGATCACATTGATATACATAAACACCCTCTGTGTCCAGAGTAACGCTAATATCCATATTTATTGCCCCATTCCATCCGCTCGCACCCTCTGGAATCATTCCTTGAATAGTTGCTGAATTATGTGATGCGTCTACTGCTTTAAAATGAATAGTGTCCCCTTTTGAAACTTTTATTACAGCAGGCTCAAATATCATTTGCCCGCCATCACCAGTGTTAAGCATTTTTACGATATGCTCTGAACCCTCGGAAAGCTCAACTTTTTTGACTTCTACTGGCGCGGTTGCAACAGCCTGACTTGCTGAAGCAACATTGCCGCATTCTTGTCCTTCTAAACAAATTTTTATTGGCATCTGCAATCTTTCTTTAACAGCTTGGTCATATTTCTTTCCATTAAAAAGTAACAAAAAGCATAGCGGCAATATGATTAAGAATTTCTTATTTTTCATGGTTATCTTAAGAGTTGGGTTTCTGAAGATTAACAATATGATCAACGATGTTAAGCATCTCCTGATATGATCTTCCTCGTCTAACTTCAACAATGTATTTGCCATCAACTACAATCATCGGAGTAGATGATATTTTAAGCTGTTTGGCATTTTTTGCGTCACGGTTTATTTTTTGTTTTATCGTAAATGAATTTAAATACTGGTTGGTTATTTCAGGCTCAACTCCAAAACTTCTAAGAAATTTCTTTATTCTTTCTTCTGTACCAAGAAAGTTTCCTTCTTTATGAATTGTTACAAAGACAGCGGAATGAGTTGATGGACCTAATTCAAGAGCATCAATTGTATAGTAAAGCTTGGCGTGTAATTGATGGGTTGCACTCCATGGGACTGGCATTTTTTTAAAACTTACGTCTGCTCCTTGTTTTGAAGCCCAGTCATTAATTGCAGGCTCAAAAGAGTAGCAACCTCCACAGCCATACCAAAAAGATTCAACCACCTCTACAATTCCATCTTTTTTAACCGGTAAGGGATTGTCTACAATAGAATAGTCTCTTCCAAGTTTGTAATCAGCGCTAATTGATATTGTAAAAATAGTTAAAAATAATATTCCAAATGTATCTTTTATTAATTTCTTCATTGATATAACCCATGCATGTAATTTGCCAAAGCTTCGATATCGTAATCAGTCAAATTTTGAGCGATTGATTGCATTACAAGTGATGACTCTCCGGCATTTCTTTCCTTCGATCTATAAGCCTTTAGTGTAGATTTCAAATATCCAACTTGCTGGCCTGCAACAGATGGATATCCAGCTAAACTATTTCCATTACCATAAACACCATGACATGATGTACATGCTGGCACTTGTTCTTTAATATTACCAAATCTATACAATTGTGTTCCTAACGCAAGTAATTCTTCATCATTTTTTGCTTGTCCAACACTTACATTATAATTTGAATAAAATGCAGCAATGTCCAGCAAATCTTGATCATTTAAAGTTTTTAAATATGGGGTTACTCCCATCATCAAGGCATTCATTCTATCACCGTCTCTAAAATATTTTAATTGTTCATATAGATATTTTTGATTTTGGCCAGCTAGCTTAGGCCAATCAGTGCTAATGCTGTTGCCATCTACGCCGTGACATGCTGAACATGTTTCAACTAATTGAGATCCTTTATCTGCATCACCTGAAATAAAAGTGTCTGGCATTTTGATTTCTTTGGATTTATCATCAGCAGCATTTAAACCTATTGAAAGGCCAAATAAAGCAAAGAAAATTAATGAGTACTTCATTGAAAATTAAAATGTGTGTCTTGTTGATATGTATTATAAACATAGGTTGATATGATATAAACGATTAAATGAAAAACCTTTTTAAAAAAACTGAGTTTGTTTTTGGAGTAACAAACTATAAAAATCTTCCCGAGGATGCTGGTTATGAAATTTTGCTTGCAGGAAGATCTAATGCTGGAAAATCGAGTGCCCTAAATGGGCTTACGGATAATCCAAAATTAGCCAGAATAAGCAAGACACCTGGGAGAACAACTGAGATTAATTTTTTTAAAGTCAATGATGATTTGATGCTTCTTGATTTACCAGGATATGGGTTTGCAAAGTCTAGTAAAGCCAAAAAGAAAGATTGGGGCCCGCTATTAGGCGAGTACTTTCAAAAAAGAAAAGCGCTTACAGCAGTCATAATTTTTATGGATATCAGACATCCTCTCAAAGAAAGTGACTGGGATATGATTCAACTTTGTAGAGATTTTGGTGTGCCTTTTATACCGGTACTTACAAAGAGCGATAAGTTATCAAATAATAAAATTACTAATGCGATTAAGCATGTTAAAAATAAAATTCATGAAGTTGATGCAATAGCTGTTTCATCAAAAGACATTACTGGTTTTGAAAAGCTTTCCAAAGAAATACTACACTTTTTAGATTGATGCTTGAGTATCAAAAACAAGATTGTGATTTAACTCTTCAAGAGGGTTTAGAGTGTTATTACAACTCATTTCCTGAATCTACAGAAGTATTCATGGACACTCAAGAGTCTGGGACCATGATGCGAGACCATGACTGCACGCATGTAATTTTTGGTCTAGATATTTCTTTAGAGCAGGAAGCTATTTTAGATACCTGGGTTCTATGGGGCAGTAAATGGAAACTCAAGTATTTACTTGGATACAATAAACTTCCTGAAATTAAACAATTAACTAAAGATTTATATAAAGAACTAGGTATTTTGGGTTTTCTAAAACTATATTGGAGAGTTGTTGGCATAAAAAGAATAGTTATGTTTAGAACTTTTAAAATGAAGAAGAAATGGCCATTTAAAGTCCCTGAAGAATACCTCTCTATGAAAATCTCAGATCTCCGAGAACAACACGGTATTAAAATACTTCTGCCAGAAGAAATAAAATATACTCCAATAGAAAGAACGCGTTAATGGGCCTCATTCCAATTAGAACCAATAGCAGCTTCAGCAATTAAAGGTATATTAAGTTCTACTGTTTTCTCCATAGTATCCTTCATCTTGTCCATTGTTTTATCAGCATTGTCTTTTGGACACTCGAAAACTAATTCATCATGAACCTGCATTATCATTCGTACTTCTGGCATCTCATTTAATATAAGCTCATCAATATCAAGCATGGCCTTTTTGATAATGTCTGCTGCTGATCCTTGCAGCGGGGCATTGATAGCGGCTCTTTCAGCAGCCTGACGTCTTAAACCATTAGCAGCATTAATTTCATTAAGGTAAAGTCGCCTTCCCATAATTGTTTCTACATATTTATCTTCTTTTGCTTGGGTTTTGATATTATCCATATAATCTCTAACGCCTGTGTATCTTGCAAAATAAGTATCTAAATATTCTTGGGCTTCACCTCTTGGTATGCCTAGTTGTCTTGTAAGGCCAAATGCTGACATGCCATACATTAATCCGAAATTAATAGCTTTTGCACTTCTTCTTTGATCTTGAGTTACATTATCAATTGATACTCCGAAAACTTCAGCAGCGGTTGAAGAATGAACATCAATGTCATTGTTAAAGGCATGAGTTAAATTCTTATCTTGAGATAAGTGAGCCATGATTCTTAATTCAATTTGGGAATAATCAGCTGATATAAGAACATTTCCTTTTTCTGGGATAAAAGCTTCTCTAATTCTTCTGCCCTCGGCAGTCTTTATTGGAATATTTTGAAGATTAGGCTCTGTAGATGAGAGCCTTCCGGTTGAAGTTACCGCTTGCTGATATGAAGTGTGTATTCTTTCTGTCTTTGGATTTTCTATATTAATAAGGCTATCGGTATAAGTTGATTTTAATTTTGCTAATGTTCTGTACTGCAAAATAATTTTTGGCAACTCATATTCTTCTGAAAGTCTCTTTAGAGTATCTTCATTGGTTGAAGGTTGTCCTTTTGGAGTCTTTTTAAGTACCGGCAATCCCTGTTTCTCATATAAAATTTCAAGCAGTTGCTTTGGAGAATCCAAGTTAAACTCTTCTTCAGCAATCTTATATGCTTGAGATGAAAGATCATCTATCTTTTCTCCAAGTTCTTTTGAGTGATCGGCTAATTTTTTCTTATCTATCTTTGCTCCATTTTGCTCAACTCGAGACAAAACATGAACAAGTGGATATTCAATTTCCTTCAATAGTTTTTCTTGAACTGGTTTTTCTTTTAGCATTGGAGCTAAAGCGTTGTAAAGTCTCAAAGTTATATCAGCATCTTCGGCTGCATAATCTGATGCAACGTCTAACTTTACTTCAGAAAAGCTAATTTGTTTAGAAGCTGTTCCAGTGACATCGGTGTATTTAGTGGTCGTGTAATTTAAATAGTAATCTGCAAGTCTATCCATTCCATGACGAGTAGCTGTGCTATTTAATACATATGACATGAGCATGGTATCTGCAAGAAATTTTGTAATCTTTATCCCATGTCGAGCTAATATTGGAATATCAAATTTTAAATTTTGGCCCACAGCCTTATCCTGATTTTTTTCTATTGCTGGTCCAAGATTTTTAACAACAAAGTCCATAGATAGCTGTTTAGGGCAGCCCTCATAAGAGTGAGCGATTGGAATGTAACATCCTTCATTTTCTGTAACTGATAAAGATATGCCTATAAGGTTTGCTGAAACAGTTTCCACAGAATCAGTTTCGGTATCAATAGCAAAAGCTTTTGATTGATTAATCTTTGCAATCCAGTTTTTAAGTCCTTTTTCATCTAAAATGATTTCGTAACTAGAATCTTTCTTTGGTACTTCTTTTTCTTTGTTTTTATCAAGAGCCTTAAATTCTAATTCGGCAAAAATTTTATTAAGCTCGTCTTCATTAGGATTGGGTGCTAAAAGGCTTTCAAACGTTTGATTGATTTCAACATCATTCTTTAAAGAAACTAACTCTAAGTTTCTATCAAGGTCATCTAATGCATTTCTAAGATTTTCTCCAACAACTCCTTTAATTGATTCTGCGTTTTCTTTAATGCTATTTAAATCGCCATATTGATTCAGCCACTTTGCTGCAGTCTTTTGTCCAACTTTTGGAACTCCAGGTATGTTGTCCGAGGTATCACCTACTAAAGCAAGCAAATCTCTTATTTGATTAGGCTTTACACCAAATTTTTCAAATACGCTCTCTTCATTAAAAATTTTATGCTTCATGGTATCCATCATAGTGACATGAGGATCCTCAACAAGTTGCATAAGATCTTTATCTAATGATGAAATGACGCATTTATATTTTGCTTTTTTTGCCATTTTTGAGATTGTTGCAATTACATCATCTGCTTCAACACCTTCTATTTCGATTAGGGGAAATCCTATTGCGCGACAAATTGATTTTACAGGCACCAATTGGTCCCTTAAATCATCTGGCATGGGTGGTCTATTGGCTTTATATTCAGAATATATATCGCTTCTAAAAGTTTTTCCCTTAGCATCAAAAACAACAATTATTGGAGACCCTTCGCTGTCTTTTTTTAGATTCATCAGCATATTCGTTACGCCTTTTACAGCACCGGTTGGTTGTCCTGAAGAGGTGCTTAGCGGAGGCATGGCATGATATGCTCTATAAAGATAAGAAGAGCCATCTATTACAAATATTCTATTTTTCATGATTAAGTTTTATATAATGTATTATGACTCTTGTTTTTCTATAATGGAAAAAAATTAAATAGAAATGTATAAGAAACCTTTAGATTTTATTAAGAATATTTTTAATAATCACTTTGAGGTATCTGTATTCCTTTCTGCAATATTAATTATTGTTTTGGCTATTTTTATTGACTGGTTATTTTTTCTTATGGCCTGTCCGATGTGCATATTAACAAGATATGTTTTTGGTCTAGTGGCGATTTCTGGTCTTATTTCAATGATAATTAAAAAGAAATTTTATGGTTATGTTTTAATAACTATTTCATCTATCATAGGTTTGTTGGTCACATTAAGACAAATTTATATTCAGAACATGTCACCTGAACAAATTGATCAGCTTGCTGGTGGTTGCAGCAGACCTTTTCATGTCAGCGTGGAATACGATGGTGTTATCAAAGCAATAAAGCAAACTCTTGAAGGCGGTCCAAGTTGTGCAGAGGATGGGATGAGGTTTCTATTTAATTTTGCTGAATGGGGTTTTATTTTCTTTTTTGTATACTTGATTGCTACAGTACTTAAGATTAGAAGTGGCTAAAATACGTATATTATGTAGTAAAACTACATATAAAAATCTCTATATGCCCTATAAATACAATATTTTACTTATTTGTTGACTTTTATTTACACTTCAATGTAAATTTACTACATATTAATTCGAGTAATAGCTAACAATACTTAATATTATAGGTACATAATTATCTCCTCTAAATATATAATTATTCCCCCCAAGTACCTATAATATTTGTTAGTTAATTATGGATAATCACATAAAAACATTAGATACATTGGAACTAACTACTGAAGAGTTAATCCAATCCGCAGTTGATAATAACGAAGGTGTTATTGCAAGTAATGGGGCCTTTTCTACCAGCACAGGAAAAAGAACAGGCAGGAGTCCAAACGACAGATTTATAGTACAAGAGCCAAGCACTGATAGTCTTATAGACTGGGGTGAAGTCAACAAGCCATTTGACGAAGACAAATTCGATTTGTTGTGGAATAAAGTCGAGTCTTATTTAGCTGAAAGGAATAGATATTCTTCTAAGGTTCATGTTGGATCGCATGATGAGCATTATTTACCAGTAAATATCACAACAGAAACGGCATGGCATTCACTTTTTGCAAGATTAATTTTTGTATGTACTGAAAGTTACAATCCTTCCATGAAACAAGAATGGCAAATTATTAGTGCTGCTAACTTTGAGTGTAATCCTGATCAAGATGGAACAAATTCTGAAAGTTGCGTAATCATAAATTTTGCTAAGAGAAAAGTTATTATTGCCGGTATGAAATATGCCGGTGAAATGAAAAAATCAATGTTCTCAGTTCAAAACTTTCTGCTTCCTGAAAAAGGTGTTTTGCCAATGCACTGTTCGGCAAATGTAAATACAAAGGGGGATGTTGCATTATTCTTTGGCCTTTCAGGAACTGGTAAAACAACCTTATCTGCTGATCCAAAGTGTTCATTGATCGGTGATGACGAACATGGTTGGAGTCCTGGCTCAGTATTCAATTTTGAAGGTGGTTGTTATGCAAAAACAATAAATCTTACCGAAGAAAATGAGCCTGTTATATTTAAAGCAATAAAGCATGGTAGTGTAATTGAAAATGTTTTTCTTAATGAGCGCAATGAACCCGATTATTCAAATACTTCACTCTCAGAAAATGGAAGGTGTTGTTATCCTAGGTCTCATATAGATGCGGCGGTTGAAGAAAATGCTGCAGGAGAACCAAAGACTGTTATATTCTTAACATGCGATCTAACTGGATTAATGCCTCCTGTATCAATTCTATCTAAAGAAGGAGCTGCTTATCACTTTCTTAGTGGTTATACAGCCAAAGTAGGCTCTACTGAAATGGGATCTGGTTCTGATATAGAGTCTACGTTTTCAACATGTTTTGGAGCTCCTTTTTTTCC
>Ga0208130_1000775_pt1 | contig 16119 bp, 11 predicted proteins | sample ETNtaG_31_FD_185771 | JGI IMG/M metagenome (GOLD analysis project Ga0208130, IMG submission 185771) | Marine microbial and viral communities from oxygen minimum zone, Eastern Pacific Ocean - ETNP201310SV78 (SPAdes) (version 2) | ecosystem: Environmental > Aquatic > Marine > Oceanic ...
TTGCTGAGCTACTTTCACCATGAACAATGTTACACAGATCAAACTGCGCCGCCCCACTCGGGAGCAACGGGTTGATACTATAGTTGAATCCGCACGAAAGATATTCTGCTCTTATGGTTTCGAGAAAGGTTCAATCGTTGATATTGCAAATGATGCTGGTATCGCTGAGGGGACCCTCTATCGCTATTTCGATGGGAAAAGGAGTTTATTGGATGAGGTGCTTCGGCGTCATTATGAAACTATTTTTTATGACATTCAGCAGACCTTACCAAGTATTAAAGGTCACGGCAATCGACTGCGTTACTTAATTAGACGTATCCTACTTGCTATCTCATCAGATCGTGGAATGTGCGGTCTGATTACCCGCGAGATTCGCCAATTTGATGATTGCCAGCCCTCATTGGCGCAAGAGCTTAATCGTCAAACCGCAGTCTTGATGGCGGATGAGATTAAAGCAGGTATTAAGGACGGTTGGTTTAGAAAAGACACATCTCCAAGTGTTGTTTGCGATATGATTGGAGGCGGCCTTGAATTAATCGGCTACTCTTATATGAAAACTGGCAAAACGATAGATGTAGATGGTGTAACGGAAGCCTTCTCGCAAGTTATCTTATCAGGCATCGAATCCGAAAAATCTTCCACAGAGTCCATGGCAAATTTGATTGCGCGATTAGAACGAACCGCCGATCGTTTAGATCCAACTTAAAGTAGGAATCCCTCCAACACAATTTGTATCATGAATTAAGTCACAAAATTAAAACTTAAACCTATTAACGTTAATTTTTATGTAAAGCTATTTAAAGCGCCCCTCCCAAAAAGACCAGTATTTAGGCTTAGCCATAACCAGATAAATATAAAGGAGAAACCGATGGAACAAATAAAACAAGGCGGAACAATCGCTGTCACCGGTAGCGCAGGATTTATCGGTGGTTGGGTAGTGAGCCTCTTGTTAGATAGAGGCTATCGTGTTCGGGCATGCGTAAGGGATGTAGATGATACAAAAAAAACAGGCTTTCTCAAGGCCATGCCAGGTTATGCATCAGGGAGATTGACGCTGCACTCTGCAGATCTTGATGAGGCAGGTTGCTTTGACGATATTTTCAAAGGTTGTCATGGGTTAGTTCACACCTCTCATGTATCTAACTATACTGATCAAAACTATGTTCAAGGTGTATGTGATCACATTATAAATAGTATCAATTTGTCAGGAACTATCGAGAAAGTGGTGGTTACTTCAAGTATTGCTGCGGTAATAGGTGAGACAGATATACAAGAGCTAGTCCGCCGTCCTATTTGCGATGAGGACCGCTTTCCAGACGAAAAAAATCCAAACCGATCTGCTAAAGGTGGTCAGGGATATTCAATGGGCAAAATTTTGTTGGAGCGGTCTTTTTCAGATGCGGCTAAAAGCAGTGGTCGGTGGAATTCAATTACTTGCTGTCCTGGCGATAACGTTGGACCAATCCTCTCTGCCCACCAAAAAGAGGTTGGACCCTGGCAACACAATATAGAGACAATGCTTCTAGGGCAATATACTGAAAATGTTATTGGAGCCTATCGCCCATGGTGGACGGTGGACGTTCGTGATACGGCAGAGGCTCATATTCGATTGTTGGAAAATACCAATTTGAAAAATGGGCAACGACTAATAGCATGGTCCACGGAATCTCTTGAGGTCGAAGAAGTTTGCGCAAGCATCAATCGTCTCCTTCCTGAACTCGCTTTCGCCGGAGCTGAAAAAGTCGACCCTTTCCCCGAGCAAATTAAGGAGAGGAAAGCTGAATTCAGAGCGGCTTGGCGGGGATGCCAGCTACGTAATGACCGCATCAAGAGTGTGCTAGGTATGAGTTTTCGAAGCATCGATATATCGATACGTGATTGCGTCGAGTCGCTTTTATCAGTCGGCGGAGTGCAGCCAAAAACTAAATCTGATCGAAAGAGACTCTAGAGTTTAAATTTTGAGCACACAAGACATCTTAATCACGCTGTCGACTGCTACTTTTTTTATGGCGCTAGTCGCCTATATATCTTATAAAAAAACAGTCGGTGAAGTCGGAACACAAGAAGGTTACTTCTTGGCAGGAAGAGGCTTATCTTCGGTATTTATTGCTGGATCCTTACTACTTACTAATTTATCCGCAGCACAGTTAATCGGACTCAATGGATCAGCATATGGATATAACTTAAGCAGCATGGGCTGGGAGGTCACAGCTGCGATTTCAACAGTTGCCATGGCTTTCATATTTCTCCCTCGCTACCTGGCAGGTGCATTTACGACGTTACCTCAATTCCTAGCCGATCGATTTGATGAGGGATTGAGACGTATGACAGTTGTTCTTTTCATGGTGGGCTATGGATTAGTCACTATACCTGGCGTTCTGTATTCCGGATCAATCGCAGTCCTTCAGCTCTTCGATATCCCTAGTCTTTTTTCTGTGACATACAGTCAGGGGTTAGTCATTACGATAATTGCTGTTGGTTGCCTTGGTGCCATGTATGCTGTTTTTGGCGGCCTTCGTGCTGTTGCTATTTCAGATACTTTAAATGGAATCGGTTTATTAATCATAGGTATACTCGTGCCGGTTCTGGGGCTCTCTACACTGGGAGAAGGGAGCTTTTTAGATGGCATTAAAATCATAACCTCATCTGAAACTCAAAAGTTAAATGCAATAGGTTCATCTGAAGACCCTACGCCTTTTGGAACCTTGTTTACGGGAATGATATTTGCCAATTTATTTTATTGGTGTACAAATCAGTATGTCATTCAACGGACCCTAGCCGCCAAGAATCTAGCAGAAGGTCAAAAAGGTGTCCTTTTTTCAGGATTCTTTAAGGTGTTAGTGCCTTTCTTAATGATGATACCTGGCGTAATAGCATTTCACTTATATGGAAGCGGCATGGAATCGATCGACCTAGCCTATCCTGCACTCATCCGAGACGTACTGCCGATATATGCAACTGGATTTTTCTTAGCAGTACTACTAGGAGCTGTGTTCAGTTCCTTCAACTCTTTAATAAATAGTGCGGCCACACTTTTTTGCCTAGATATTTATTCTCCATTAAAAAAGGGTGTCGTAGATGACTCAGAGATGGTTCGAGTTGCAAAGGTAGCGAGTATATTTATCGCCCTCTTCTCTTTTGTTATCGCCCCTTTGCTTCAATATGCTCCTGAAGGATTATGGCAGGTTATGAGAATATTCACCGGATTTTACAACATACCTGTCATAGCAATAGTTGTAGTTGGCTTATTTACCAGACAGGTACCTGCCCTCGGTCCGAAGGTTATAATTTTCTTCCATATCATTACTTACAGTTTGTTTCAGTTTATTTTGAGTGATCTAATTACTATTCATTTCATCCATTTGTATGCCATACTTTTTTTCTCAGAGGTGGGGATCATGCTGATAATTGGCTATTTCTTCCCCAGAGAATCCATGTGGACTTTCCAAAAGAAAGAAATAGTGGACTTGTCGCCCTGGAGGTATGCCACCCCTTGCGCTGTTTCATTGTTATCATGCGTGGTGGGCGTTTACTTGCTTTTCTCGCCAGTGGGATTAGTAAATGGCATTAGTACATATTTCAAACCACTTATAGTCTTACTTATTCTAATGAACCTAATCACTTGGCTTCGTTACGGTAGTAATACGCCCAGTGGCCCCCTAACCACTGCAAGTGACAATAACTGACTGGACACTATTTATGGTAAAAAGATTTTACGAAGAAACCTCTGGGGATCGAAGCAAACGGGTTAATGAATATCTTAATAATCAATGTCGGAATAAAAAGCACAATCTCCTTATAATCGGTACCGGCTTGATTGGAAGGGAACATATTCGAGTGGCTTCTCTGCTAGGAGCAGCCAAAATACATGGCATCTATGACTCCAATGAAAACAGCATGGATCTTGCTGAGGAAGAGCTTCAAAAATTTAGTAATGAAAAATTAATACGTTACAACTCCATTAAGAGTGCCTATCAAGACCCTGCCGTCGATGCGATACTCATCTGCACTCCTAACTATACTCATCATCAAATATTTTTAGAGGTAGCTAAATCAGGCAAGCCAATCTTTGTTGAAAAACCCATGGCTACAAGCCTTAAGGACGGTGCGGAGATTCTCCGGCTGAGCAGCAAACACCCAGCATTTATTCAAGTTGGCATGCAATACAGATATAAGGCCCAATATGTTGATGCCTTCCACGAAGTGAAGGTTCTTAAATCCTTGGGAAGCATAAAAACCATCTCGATGAGTGAGTATCGTCCTCCATTTTTAGACAAGGTAGAACAATGGAATAAATTTAATGAATTTTCTGGCGGTACTTTTGTTGAAAAATGTTGTCACTACTTTGACTTAATTAACTTATTAGCCGACGGGCAACCAAAAGATGTTTTCGCCAGCGGGGGACAAGCCGTAAATTTTCTCAATTTTGCACATGAGGGCCGAAAGTCGGATATCGACGACCATGGATTCGCCATAATAAACTATCGTAACGGTATTCGTGCAAACTTTACTCTCAACATGTTTGCAAATGAGTTTTATGAGGAACTGGTAATTACAGGCGAAAAGGGAAGACTTGTAGCATCAGAAAAAGCAAGCGCTGATAAAAAAAGACAGACAAAGGCGTCTATTATGGTTGAAGTAGAAGGACACCAACACTATGAAGGTAGCAAAATAGGTTACCCTCCATCTATCGAGAAAAGTGGGCATCACGGAGCGACTTTTTTTGAGCATGAGGCCCTAATAAGTCAACTGCAGCAAAAAGAGGTCGATGCCGCTACTCCTAGACAAGGTCTAATGGCTATGTTGGTGGCGAGCGCTGCACAGAGATCCATTTCTGAAAATAACGTAGTCAGCATTGCCGAGCATGCTGAGCGTAATGGAATAAAAGAGATATTAAATCAATAACAGTGAAGACGGTTAAATCGTTATGTTCGACACAATAAAAGTTGGAAAATCAAAAATGCCTTCAGTAGGTCTGGGTCTCTGGAAACTTGATCAGTCAGAAACTGCAGATACCATTGTAAATGCGCTTAAGTCCGGCTATCGGCACCTAGATAGCGCTGCTGATTACGGCAACGAAATCCAAACAGGCGAGGGAATAAAGCAAGCAGTTAATCAGGGAATTTGTTCCCGAGAAGACCTGTGGATCACCTCAAAGTTATGGAATACATTTCATCGACCAGAACATGTGCTGCCTGCTTGCGAAAAATCATTACAGGATTTAGCAACCGATTACTTGGATTTATATCTCATTCATTTTCCTATTTCACTCAAATACGTCGACTTTGACACACGGTATCCTCCCGAGTGGTTTTTTGATCCATCAGCAAAGAATCCAAAGATGCATGTTGATCCGGTGCCTCTATCAGACACCTGGCGTGCAATGGAAGAGTTAGTAGTGAGAGGTCTTGTAAAAGAAATCGGTGTCTGTAATTACAATGTTGGTTTGTTGCACGATCTGATCGCATACTCCAGTATTAAGCCCGCGATGCTTCAAATTGAGTCGCACCCATTCTTAACCCAAGAGAAGCTAATTAAAGCAGCCAAAAACTATGGGATGGCAGTGACATGTTTTTCTCCGCTCGGTGCTCTCTCTTATCTGGAACTAGATATGGCAAACAAGAACGAATCCGTTCTCAATAGTGATACAGTAACGGTGGCTGCAGAGAGACTGAATAAGAGTCCAGCTCAAGTGGTGCTTCGCTGGGCCTTGCAGCGGGGAACTGCAGTTATTCCGAAAACAAGTCAAAAAGATAGATTGATAGAGAATCGTTCTCTTTTTGACTTTGAATTAAGCGATCAAGAAATGTCAGATATATCAAACCTTAACCTCAACCGCAGATTCAATGACCCAGGGGTTTTCTGCGAGACAGCATTTAACTCATTTTTTCCAATCTATGACTGATAATAATTTCCCTAAACAAGTTCAAGTTGATACAAAGATTTCTGACGCTGATGGTGCGGCAAGATGGCTTAGTTGCGAACGAGAGAAGCTCCTCGATATGTTAGGACAACATGGAGCTGTCCTTGTAAGAGGGTTACCACTGTCTAATGCGTTAGATTTTGACGCTTGCGTTATCGCATTAGAACTAAAAAATTTTACATATAAAGAATCATTATCTAATGCGGTTAGGGTTAACAAAACCGAGAGAGTTTTTACAGCGAACGAAGCTCCATCAGAAGTCGAAATTTTCTTACATCATGAAATGGCTCAAACTCCTACTTACCCTTCAAAGCTAGTCTTTTTTTGTGAACATCCAAGTGATACTGGCGGATCAACTCCGTTATGCCAATCAAACCATTTGCTAAAGCGACTGCAAGACAACATCCCTCAGCTTATAGATGAATTAGAAAGTAAGGGTGTTCAGTACACAAATGTTATGCCTGCCAGTGCCGATTTAGCTTCTGGGCAGGGTCGAAGCTGGCAAAATACCCTGGGCTCGACAAGCAAGGCGAGTGCTGAAACTCGGCTCAAACAGTTAAATTACACTTGGGAATGGTTGAAGGATGAAAATCTTAAGGTTACCACTCCTGTGTTGCCTGCCACCCGGATGATAGGTGATGGTAGGAAAGTATTTTTCAATCAACTCATCGCAGCTTACCGGGGCTGGAAAGATTCTCGAAACCAAGGTAGTAAAAAAATCCAATTTGGCGATGGTAGCGAAATTAGTGGAGAATTAATGGACACCGTCTGCGAGTTAGCTGAAAACATAACGCACGATCATTTTTGGGAAAAAGGTGACCTCCTTTTAGTCGATAATTTTCTAGTTATGCATGGGCGCCGGCCTTTTGTTGGTACGAGAAAAGTGTTAGCGTCTTTAGCGTCATAGAAAATAAGATCTGACCAAATAAAAGATCTACCACTCAACTAGCCAGTCCAAAACAACTAATGTAATTGTCCAATATGAAGAGCATATGAACTGGGAAAAAGAAATAGATGAAATAGCTCGGCGCCGAGAACTGGCATTATCCCAGGGCGGCGAAGAAGCCATTGCAAAACATCATGCAAAGGGTCGTCTGACCATCAGAGAAAGAATCGACAGATTAATCGATGACAATACTTTTGAGGAGATTGGCCCAATCGCAGGAGCCGCAAATTATGATGAAAACGGTAATCTCGAAAGTTTTGATCCTGCCAATTTCGTTCTAGGCTTTGGTGAGGTGAGTGGCAGAAAAATTGTAGTTGGCGGTGAAGACTTTACCATGAGAGGTGGTTCTCCATCTCCCGCTGGGTTGCGAAAAAGCATCTACGCGGAAGAGGTGGCCATTCAGTACAAGATTCCACTAGTGCGTCTTCACGAGGGATCGGGAGGCAGTGTCGGCGGTACGAGCGGCAAGGGCACAAATTTGCCGGGTCCAGTCAATGCGCCGGCCAGATTCAGATCTGTCGCTCAAGCTATGTCTACCGTGCCCGTGGCAACCGCGGCCCTTGGCGCCGTCGCAGGTTTACCGGCAGGACGGCTTGTCGCTTCGCATTTTTCAGTTATGTCTAAAAAAACTGCGCAGATACTCACCGCCGGGCCGGCGGTAGTCGCACGAGCCATGGGAGAACAAAAGACCAAAGAGGAGCTTGGTGGGTGGAAGGTGCACACAAAGAACGGTACGGTGGACAATGGCGCAGATGACGAGGATGCTTGCCTAGCCGAGATTAAGCGCTTTCTATCTTTCATGCCAGACAACGTCGGACAACTCGCTCCGGTAACTAGTTGCGATGATCCTGCTGACCGCGCCGACGAAAGTTTGACAAGCATCGTACCGAAAGACCGTCGAAAGGCGTTTGACATGCGTTACATACTATCCTCAATTCTTGACAGAGATAGCTTCTTTGAGATGGGCAGAAGTTACGGTCGTTCACAAATTACCGGACTAGGACGGTTAAATGGTCAGCCAGTTGGTGTGTGGGCTAATGACTGTAAGTTTCTCGCAGGATCAATGACTGCTGACGGAGCTCATAAAGCTCGAAGATTCATGGAGCTTTGCGAGACCTTTAGTCTTCCGATAGTTAGTCTTGTCGATGAGCCAGGTTTTATGATTGGGAGCCAGGCAGAGCGTGAAGCTACAATTAGACATGGCACTTCTGCTGTATTGACTGCCGCGATGACCACTATTCCTTGGGCGTCTGTCATGATTAGGAGATCTTTTGGAGTAGCACAAGCTGCACACTACGGACCGGAGGGATTTGTTCTTGCCTGGCCTTCAGCAGAGAGTGGTCCCTTACCTGTCGAGGGTGGAGTTGCTGTCGCTTTTCAAAGAGAAATTGCAGCAGCGGCAGATCCAGAGAAAAGACGGCGCGAACTAGAGGAGCAGCTGGCGGCTCGACAATCACCCTTCCCCCGGGCTGAGGCTCTCGGGGTTCACGACCTCATCGACCCAAGACGAACACGAGAAGAACTCTGTCGCTGGGTTAGTAGGGTCCAACCACTCCTGCCAGCATTATTAGGAGCAGCAAAATTTTCTATTCGACCTTGATAACTACAGAGATTTTAAAAGCATGACAAAAATAGAACTGGAGACCGGTGGCTCGGTATGGAAGTTACTTACAAAACCAGGTGATCTTGTGGAAGAGGGTGACATTCTATTCATACTTGAAGTTATGAAAATGGAGGTTCCTTACGAATCACCCGTTAATGGAAAAGTTACCGCCGTACATATCTCTGAAGGTGACTTCGTCGAAGAGGACCAACTAGCCTTAGAAATAGCAGATTAGAAAACCTGCCTAAAGGTTTGGGCTAATCTAGTTATTTGACATCGAGGGTGACAACATAGTTGATCCCCAACTACTCGTTTTTACCCAAGCTCGTTGGTAAAGCAAAGACGACCAGTTTTGGGGTCGGAGCATCATTGATTCCTATAGCTATATACTGTTTGTTATCCACAGCGTAGCTCATCGGTGCGCTTTGAGGTGCCCCTGATAGCTCTATCCGAGCTAGTTCCTCTCCGGTAGCTTTATCACGCGCGATCAGGTTAGGACCATAACCCATGTCTTGTCCATGAATAAGAAGAGTAGAAGTTACAAGGACTGGATGTCGTCCTCCACCACCTAAAGGGGGCAAATCTAATCCATCCAAAGCCGGGTGCGCGTCAACTCTTGCCATATTGTCACCGTTAGGAACTTGCCAGAGCATCTCACCTCTGTTCATGTCGAAAGCAGTTATCGTCGAATATGGAGGCTTCAGGAGAGGGAGACCACGCGGTCCAACCACTCCGCGATTCTGTAATCGGTAGTAACGGAAGTTTGACTCATCCGCTGGTGAGGTCCCCATGTAAGGGGTGAATGCTCCGTTACTTGCGGGCACAAATAATACATTACTTTCTGGATCAAAACCCGCGCCCGGCCAATTAGCCCCTCCACCAGCACTTGGAACAAAAATAGTACCTCGCTTTCCCGTCGATTGATCTGGCAGGCTTGCTGGAGTGAAGATTGGTCCATAAACATAGTTATCTATTATGTCTAAAGCCTCAGCTCTCAGCTCCGGCGTAAAATCTATAAGATCGTCTTCCGTCAATCCTTGTAAGGCAAATGCTGGTGGTTTTGTTGGGAAAGGCTGTGTTGGCGACGTCCGTTCCCCAGGAATCATTCCTTCCGGCACAGGTAACTCTGGTATTGGCCAAACAGGAACGCCTGTAGCCCGATCAAATACATAGGCCCAACCTTGCTTGGTCACTTGGGCCAGCGCTCTAATTTCTCTACCATCCACAGTTAAATTCATTAAGTTAGGGGCAGCAGGTGTATCATAATCCCATAACCCATGATGGATCATTTGAAAGTGCCACGCTCTCTCTCCAGTCAACGCATTAAGGGCAACGACGCTCTGCGTAAACAAATTATCCCCTGGTCTATGGCCCCCATAGTAGTCATTGGTCGGCGCCTCCGTCGGTAGATAAACGTAACCAAGCTCCAGATCCGCGCTCATCTGAGTCCATACACCGCCATTGCCCGTGTAACGCCAAGATTCTTCCTGCCAAGTCTCTACACCAAACTCACCTCCTTGAGGAATAGTGTGGAAGGTCCAGATTAATTGCCCCGAGCGGATATTGTAGCCTCGAACCCACGTAGGGGGCCTCTCCTTATAATGAGGGCGGTTGGATGTAATTTGATTCACGACCAAAACATCCCCTACCACGATCGGCGGCGATACAGTCCCTAACGGCACTGCCCCAGAGTAATCTAAGAGTTCTCTATCCGCCCTGGGAATACCATCAGTCATGTCAATACGTCCGCCCCTGAAGGCTGCATCGGGTACCCCCGTATTCGCATTTAGAGAATGCAAATATCCATCATTTGTTGCGAACAAAATCCTGGACTCAGTACCATCACTCCAGTAAGCAACGCCGCGATGGTGGTAACCGAGAGGGCTTATCGAATAACCCGATAAGTACGCCTGCGGATCGAACGACCACAATAATTCACCAGAGGTAGCGTCTAACGCAACCACCTGATTGAGGGCTGTTATCATGTATAGCACACCCTCCACCATCAAGGGAGTAGCCTGCAGACGGCCAAAGCTAATGTCATCCGCATCGGATCCCAACATGCCTTCAAGATCCAGCTCGCCATCTATGGAAGTCCAAGCCCAAGCAATTTCTAACTTATCAAAGTTTTCTCTATTGATTTCCGACAAGCTTGTATATTTGGTAGACCCAGCATCGGACGCATAACTTCCCCACTCGCCCTCGACACTGCCAAGTTGAGCGAACGACTTGCTAATAAAAAAGAACATACCTACAAAGACAATTAATGTTTTGGCAAAGAATGGTTCGTTAAAGAATTTAACAGAAAGCATGAGCTATGCTTACAACTCCTCACTTTTGAGCGCACCAAGCCCTTCTAGAACCGCACGGGCAGAAGGGCCAGAAGACTCCGGCGTTTCAGACGCCAAAATATTCGAAGCGAGGCGTCGCTCTCCCAAAATCGCCAAATCAAGCGGAGTCTGACCACTATCATTCAAAACATTAATACTGGCTCCGCGTATCGCGAGTTCCATCACAACCTTTGAAAGATTGCGTAATGCGGCGTCATGTAGGGCAGTACTGCCGTTAAAATCTATAGCATCAATATTCACGCCATGATCCGCAGCAACTATTACTGACTCAAGAGCAAGTTTCTCCTCGCCGGTTGGATCCTGATTAGCTTGAACGTAGAATCTTCCTCGTCGACTTTCACCTTTGATTGCTGATTGAATAGGGCTAGAGTAACCTCCAACCACTCGGCGCTCGTCAATGGAAGGCGGATTTTCTCGTGATCGTCTATCTCGTAAACGCTGATATTCTTTTTCATTAGTAAGAGAAGAGTCGGCACCCCACTCCACCAAGGTTTTCATAATTGCAGGTTCACGAAAGTTTGCTGCCAACCAATAAGGCGTCGCAGTGACATGCGCAGTCCTTAGCACCCAATCCTCGCTTGCTCTTTGTGTAGGAGTAGCTTTCAATATTCGTTGGTTAGGGTCAGCACCATGTTGAAGTAAAGCTTCTATGATTGCACTATCTCCTCTCAAGATTGCAGCGTGTAAAGCATTATACCCGGCACTAATTGAATTAGGATCGGCACCATGATCCAGAAGCATGGCGGCCAAGTCGCTATGTCCACTATGGACAGCCACGACTAATGGTGTTGCTCCATTACCGCTGGGGCCATCAATATTCGCACCAGATTGCAACAAAACCTCTGCTAACTCGAGGTGTCCATTTTTTGCGGCAAAAAGTAAAGGCGAGTAACCTCCCAAATTTTCCATTACACCATGATCAAAAGCACCGCCATTTGATCCATCAACAAACATGAGCATCGATCTTACTTTAGAACGATCATTAATGTTGGCTCCCGCTGCAATAAGCTCCCTGACAACTCCTAAGTGTCCTTGCGCCGCGGCCCACATCAGAGCTGTTTGATCTCGTGAAGACTCGCTGCGATTCAGATCAGCTCCAGCTTGGATGAGAAAACGAACACCCTCAACGGTTCCTGATCGAGCGGCGGTCATTAGAACCGTCTCACCCATCTCTAATTCCAAATTCGGGTTCGCTCCCTCACTTAGGAGTTTTTCTATTAGGTCTGCATCACCATTACGTGCTGCCAGAAAAAGTGGTGAAGCTCCCATTCGATTAGTTGCATTTACATCCGCATTAGACTCAAGAAGAAGATTTACACTCTCTATATCCCTCTTATGCACAGACCAGTGTAGGGCAGTCGCACCATCTGCCTGACGGGTATTAGGGTCTGTGCCACCCTCTAACAGGGATCTCAAACTCTCACTATCGCTCTTTCTCGCAGCTTCGATTAGGTTGGGTTCTATTGCATTTACGGAAATACCACTAGCTAACAGCAGGGCTATGAGTATTTTCCTGTTTAACTCTCTAATTAACATAAAACTCTTAGTCTCTTTATGCACTTCCCGATAAATCAAGAGGTTCATGGCTCTCCGCAAAACTGTCGACTGTAAGCCCGAGCTTATCGAGCATCGTCAGATGCAATTTGCTAATTGGGGTTCCATTGGGGAAACGCAAATGCCTCCCTCCCTTCACAGCTCCTCCGGCTCCGCCAAAAAGGACCAAAGGTAAGCCTCTATTACTATGCTGATTACTATCGGACATACCTGCACCGTATAGTAGGAGTATATTGTCAAGCAAAGTGCCGGCACCGTCGGGAGTGGAGTCTAACCTATCAAGACAGTAAGCAAACAACCGAGTGTGAAATTCGTTTATCTTAGTTACCTTCTCATAGAGGGCCGGATCGTCCCTGTGATGTGAAGTCGGGTGATGCGAATCGGGCACACCGATTTCAGCGTACGTTCGACCACTGAGTTCTCTGCCCAACATAAAGGTTATCGCACGAGTGAGATCGGTCTGAAAAGCCAGTACCTGCATATCAAACATGAGCTTTGCGTGCTCTTCATAAGTGTCTGGTATACCAGAAGGCTGAGTGACACTTGGAAGCTGGCGTCCGCTTTGTTGTTCCGCGAGCTGTATTCGGCGCTCAACATCTCGAACAGCGTCAAGGTATTGTTCCAACTTAGCCCGATCAGACGCGCCGACAGCGCGATTCAACTCAGTCACCCTGCTAGAAATTGAATCCAGTAAACTTTGATCCTGTTGAATACGCTTCATTCGAACTGCTGAATCGGTTGTTCCGATATCGCCAAACAATCGCTCGAAAATAAATCTAGGATTGGTTTCCATTGGTAATGGTGTAAATTCATCGCGCCATGAAATCGTGCTGGTGTACTGACAACTAAAGCCGATATCGCAAGAGCCAAAAACGTCATTCTCGTCCATTGCTAATTCTAAAGAACCCAACTGCGTCTCACTGCCATAACGCTTCGCCATTAGCTGATCAATGGATACTGATGCGCGCAGATCTGACTCGGCACGTCTCGGGATAGCGCCTGTTAGAAACCGAGTTGATGCACTCGCATGCACTCCAGCGTTACTCGTAGGTCCATCGAGACCGGTGATAACCAACATCCTGTTTCTATACGCTTCCATAGGCTTCATGATACGTGTAATCTCGAAATCTGCGCCGTCCGAATCTGGGGTCCAACGCTTCATAGCCATGCCATTGGGCACATAAACCACCCCAAGCCGCTTAGTAGGATTCTCTTCTTGAGCAGATAGGGCAGGCATCATGCTATCGAGCAATGGCAATGACAAGCTGGCTCCGAGTCCGCGTAAAACTGTCCTTCGTGAAAGCTTTTTCTTGGTTATAATCATAATGCTGTTCTCCGCATTTGAAATGGTGCACTCTCGACGACACCCATAATAACAGACGACCAACTATAACCTTCTTGCTCAGACTGACGAACAATAGAGCGAACCGCTGGCATGTCATAGTATTCAATTCCGCGTCCCAATGCATAGGTCAATAACTTTTCAGTGACCGTCGCAACAAAATCATTTGGACGATCCAAGATTAAATTCTCAAGCCCCTTTCTTCCATCAAAGGCGGCTCCATCTGGCAGTAACCCAGATGCATCAACTTGGACACCCGCAAAGATATCCCGCCACTTCCCGACGGCGTCGTAATTTTCTAGAGAAAAACCAATCGGATCCATTGCCGCGTGACAAACCCTACAAGCTGGATTCTCTCGATGCTGAGACATTGCCTCCCGCATGGTTAGCTGCCTTCCATTCTGACTAGATTCTTCAAGTGCAGGTACGTTTGGTGGCGGTTCCGGCGGGGGAGAACCAAGGAAATTATCTAAAACGTACTTACCCCTTAAGACCACCGAGGTCCTATTAGGGTAGGAAGTAACAGTCATTAAACTACCATGACCTAGCAAACCACCACGCTTATAACCGTCTAATTCCACCTTTCTAAAGTGACTGCCGTAAACGCCCCCAATTCCATAGTGATCAGCTAAACGCTGGTTTAGGAAACTGTAATTAGCTGTAAACAATTCCAACAAACTATGGTTCTCTCGAATTTGTTCCTCAAAGAACATCTCCGTTTCCTGCTTGAATGATAAACGAAGGTTATCATCAAACTCAGGAAAGGCAGCGGGCAGGGGATAAACATTATCCAGGTTCCTCAGGTACAGCCATTGCCCGACAAAGTTTTTTATAAACGCGTCAGCTTTTTCATCGTTCATCATGCGAGCGACCTGATTTTTTAGAATCTGAGGATCGCGCAACCGTTCTTGTTCCGCAAGAGATAGCAACTCATCATCTGGCGCCCCACTCCAAAGAAAAAATGAAAGTCGCGATGCCAACTCCACATCACTTATTTTGTAGTTCTCATTGGGAGGATGATTTGCTGGATCACGTTGAATGCGCCATAAAAAATCTGGCGCGACAAGAATACGCTCTAATGCGAGCTGAATACCTTTTTCAAAACCTTCTTCTCGCAAACCAGACTCAAAAAATTTGCTTAACTCTAGCCAATCTTCCTCAGTCACCGGTCGTCGGTAAGCGCTGCGTGCTAGATCAGTTAGTATTTCTTTCGCACACGCTAACTGGTCGTCATTATTTTTTGGCAGACAGCTAAATATCTTCTCTCTACTAGGAGTGTCACCTGGCCCTTCAACTAAAATTGGACCTTCAATAGATATACTTCCCAACGCTGGATTAGAATCCGGCAGCTCGGTTACAGCTAAGTGATACCCATAAAGTCGGGGTTGCTGAATACCCTCTGCCTCCCAAATTTCTCTGGGAAAAGTTGCTCCGATTACTCGAGGACCGGCTTTCACTGGAATTTCTAACTCAAAGCCCTCATCCGCAAAGGCCATCATAAATTCTTCCCAATCATCGCTTCCACGAATATTGCCGGCAAAACTATACGGAGCTGGGACGCCAGGTGCGTCACCGCCAAACTCAAATACATCTAAAAGTTCATTGTCTAGACTCACTTCAATTTTATGCGGTTGATCATAACCCCTCACGAAATCGACATAGTTCGTCTGTAGTTTGACTTTTATTCGATACAACCCATCCACAGGGAAATGGTGGGTCACCGCCGCTCCCCCTCTTGAGCCGAATGGTAAATGTTCACTGAGACGATCATTCTGAATTAAATTTAAGGGTACTTCATAATCCTTGATCGATGCGCCTTGAGGCGCAGCGCCAACAGCCAGCGCGGCTATCTTATGAGCCGCCGAGACATATCGCTCCATTAACACAGGTGAAAGTGACAGCACTTCAGCATTATTATCAAAGCCGTTACGATCAGGCGGATCACTTGGGATAAGCTCTGTGACATCTATCTCAAGCCCGAGCAGCTGTTCTATAACATTTTTGTATTCTGTTTGATTAAGCCGATGAAAAGCTTCAGTCCTACCTGGATTGAGATTGCCATCACTCGCACTATCTAGCTGATCCTCAAGCCAATAACGAAAATCGGAGTAATCTTCATGCCCCGGCCGGGGGTTTTCTGGGGGAGGCATTACGCCAACTCGGAGTTTTCGGACAACCTTCTCCCACACCTCTGGATTCTCTGACACGTCATCAACATTCTCAATGTCCAGAGTTAATCCAAGACCGCGGAGTTGAGTAAAAAGCAAGTTCTCGCCCTCAACAGGAAGACTGCTTACCATCGCCTGATTATGACATGAGACACAATACTGATTTAGTAGCGCCCTCTGTGGTGATACGCTTTCCGAATTTTGTGCAGACACGAAATTGCCAATCAGTCCT
>Ga0208130_1000777_pt1 | contig 16102 bp, 15 predicted proteins | sample ETNtaG_31_FD_185771 | JGI IMG/M metagenome (GOLD analysis project Ga0208130, IMG submission 185771) | Marine microbial and viral communities from oxygen minimum zone, Eastern Pacific Ocean - ETNP201310SV78 (SPAdes) (version 2) | ecosystem: Environmental > Aquatic > Marine > Oceanic ...
CAGCATCATATCGTGATGCCTTAAAAGACCATTCTTAATTTCTTCACTCCACATAACACCACTAGAAATAATGACTTTAACACTGCTTAAATCATATGGCTTTCCGCTTTCTTCTGCTCTATCCAAAGCATCTAACATTGGTTTTGCAAATGCATCACCAACAATAACAATATTTGTAGTTCTTGTATCTTCAACTTGTGTCCACATTTGATCCGGATCAAATCCTAAGTTACGGGATGTAACTGCTGTACCACCTAGAAGAAGAGGTAAAAAAGCACCAAGCCACATTCCTGTTCCATGCATAAGAGGACATCCAATTAAACTTTTTATGAATGTATTATCTTTTTTAAAGTTATGTATTTGCTCCTCTAGATTATTTATATCTTCTGGAACGTCATAGCCCATTGCTTTCAATGTTCTAAAAAGAAAAACCAAGAATTCACCTTGTTTATACATTACTCCTTTTGGCATTCCAGTTGTTCCGCCAGTATAGAGCATATAAATGGTATTTGGATCTCTATGAATTCTTTCCATAGGATCACAGCTATCAAGAAGCTCTTCAAACTTTAGTGAGTCTTCAAATTCTGATTTAGTACCATCAGCAATTTCAATCCAGGCTTTAATATTAGGAAGCGAGCCTGAAATCTCTTTAATTCTGCTGCTGTAACATGCATGATAAAAGACAGCCTCTGAATCAGAGTTATCTAGAAGATAAATTAACTCTTCAGCAACATACCTATAGTTAACATTAATAGGAACACCACCAATCTTAAAGATTGCATTTTGACCGATAAGATATTCATTTGAATTATTTAAATAAAGTCCTGCCTTTGAGTTTGGGCCTAATCCAGCATTTTTTAATGCTGTTGCAATCTTACTTGATTGCAAATCATAATCCTTCCACGAAATAATTTCGTCACCACAAATCAAGGCGTCATTTTCAGGAACGATATCTGAAATCATCTCCCAGACTGATGCAAAGTCTAAATTCATTTCATTCTCCTCTATTAAGCTAATATTTTAATATGCTATATATTAAATATAGTATCGTTATAATAATATTTATAAAAGGAAAATAAAATTAATCACACAAAATGACTGATTCAAACCAACTATTCAATGAAATCGTATCTGAATTAACCAAACCTGGCGAAATTTTTGAAACACGAGAAATTCAAGATGAAAACGGTGATTCTTTCAGCGAATATGTAACTTTTCCTGATAATTTGAAAGGATATTTTGACTTTGGCTTACTTCATGCAGATAAAGATTTTTTAGTTTATGAGTCTGAGAGATATACTTTTAAAGAAACAATCTCAAAGGCAGCTCAAGTTGGAAACGCTCTTATCGAAGAGGGGATTCAAAAAGGGGACAGAGTTGCAATATGTATGCAAAACAATCCAGAGTTTATTTTTGCATATATGGGCATTGTTGGAATAGGCGCAGTTTGTGTTCCATTAAATTCTTGGTGGGTTCCTGATGAAATAATTTACGCAATGGAGCATTGCGATGCAAAAGTTTTATTTGGAGATCAAAAAAGATTAAAAGGACTTGAATCCTTAACAAATGTAAAAAAAATTATAACCACCTACACGCCTGATGGTAGCTTCGAATCATTTGATGATTTCACAAAAAATCACTCTGAAGAATGGCCCGATATTGATATTAATAGAGATGACCATGCAACAATTTACTATACTTCTGGATCAACCGGGAAGCCAAAAGGAGTCTTATCATCACAACGTGGAGTCATATCTTCAATGTTTAGTTGGGCATTTATTTCAACTGTTTTAAGTCAAAGAGAAGCAAGACTTGGCAAAGACGCTACTCCATTGGCAAGTTCAGAATCTTCAATTCTATTATGCGTTCCTTTATTTCATGCCACTGGAAGTCATGTTGCATTTCTAATGTCTATTTTGGTTGGGAGAAAGGTTGTTATGATGAAAAAATGGGATGCTGGTGATGCAATTAAACTAATTAGTGAAGAAAAAGTATCGGATATAACTGGGGTTCCCACACAAACTTGGGAGTTATTGAATCATCCTGATAGAGATAAATATGATCTATCCTCTTTGAAAGTATTAGGTGGAGGAGGTGGTCCAAGGCCAGCAGAGCATGTAAAACTTTTAGATGAGAATTTTAAAGGAAGGCCTGGGATTGGATATGGATTAACAGAAACAAATGCATTAGGAACTCTTGCAAGCGGCGATGAATATATTCAAAATCCATCTTCTGCTGGCAGAGTTGTTCCACCATTAACAGAAATAAAAATAATTGACTCCAATTGGAATGAATTACCTGAAGGTGAAATCGGTGAAGTTGCAATTAAATCTCAATCAAATATGTTGGGATATTGGAAAAATGAGGATGCGACAAAAGAATGCATGAATGCTCAGGGTTGGTTTAAATCAGGAGATATGGGTAAATTTGAGGGACCTTTTTTGTTTATTGTAGACAGAATTAAAGACATGGTAATAAGAGGAGGAGAGAACATCGCATGTCCTGAAGTTGAAAATGCAATTTATGATCATCCAGACGTTCTTGAAGCATCAGTATTTGGAATCCCAGATGAAAGATTGGGTGAGATACTTTGTTCAGCAATTTTCTTAAGAGATGGTTCAGATTTAGACAAAGATTCACTTACAGAATTCTTATCTAATAAACTTGCTGCCTTTAAAATACCTGTAGTTGTAAAATTTTTAGATTCCAATTTACCTTTAGTAGCATCAGGAAAATTTGATAAACCTGCCTTACGAAAAATGTTTATAGAGAATTAATTATTTATATTTTACTTTTCAAATTAAAAAAAAAGAGTAAAAATGACATTCCAGATATTATTTTATGAATGTGAATATATTAGTTATTGAGGACGAGCCAGATATTCGAAGGAATTTGGAATACAACCTCGGCAGAGAAGGCTTTAAAGCTTCTTCAGTAGGATCGTTAGATGAAGCAAACGAGAAACTAAAATCAAAAAAATTTGATCTTATTCTTTTGGATTTAATGTTACCAGATGGCTCTGGCTTAGACCTTTGTAAAAAAATAAAATCTAATTCAGAAACAGAAGCAACTCCAATTATTATTTTAACAGCAAAGGATGATGAGGTTGATAAGGTAGTTGGTTTCGAACTAGGCGCGGATGATTATGTTACAAAGCCTTTTAGTGTTAGAGAGTTAATACTAAGAGTCAAAGCAATTCTTAAAAGATCTGATACAAAAACAAAAGAAGTTGTAGAAGTTGAAAGACAATTTGGTGATTTAAAAATTGATGTCGACTCGCATGAGGTACATGTTGATTCGCAGTTAATAGAATTAACTGCATTAGAGTTTCGTTTGCTTAAAGAGCTTGTTGATAAAAGAGGAAGGGTCCAGTCAAGGGATCAATTACTGTCTGAGGTATGGGGATACAATGCTGAGGTGACTACAAGAACAGTTGATACACACATAAAAAGATTGAGAGAAAAACTCGGTTCAATGGGTAAGTATGTTCAAACCATTAGAGGTGTTGGCTATAAGTTCTCAAGAACACCGGATTAAAAATGGGATTTAGATTCCGAATATTCATAATTGTATTAATATCAATGGGCGCTGGCGTTCTTTTGTCATTTGTTTTGACTTCAAATAATGATGTTTCATTAGCATTAATTATATTTTCACTACTCATTGTGGCTACTTTGGCATCAATGATTTTTGCAAACTTATCATATATGAGCATTTATAATTTAGAAGCCTTAGCATCAAAAATTGCAAAAGGAAGAACAAAAAAAAGATATATAAAAGCTTTAAAAAATGAACCAGGAGAATTTCGTAAAGTTGCCAAAAGTATCTCAGAAATATCAGAAAATTTAAAAGATAAGATAAATCTAATTGCAAAACAAAGAGATCAGTTCGGATCAGTACTTGATGATTTGGGGGAAGGAGTAGTTGTAACAGATAAAGATGGAAATATCACATTTGAAAATGATCAATTTTCTCAAATTCTTAATCTTAAAACTGTTGAGGGTCAAAATATTAAAGATTTAGGAATTAAGTCTCTAGGATATCTATATAGAAGATCAAAAAAGAGGAAAAGAGCTGACATTGAATTTGAGATTGAGGTTAATGATAGATCTGTCAGATGGGTGCTTGCTACTATCAATCAAAGTAAAACTACAAAAGAATATATTTTGGTTGTTCATGATATAACTCAACTTCGAAGCTTAGACTCGATGCGAAGAGATTTTATATCAAATTTATCTCATGAATTAAGAACTCCTGTTAGTGTCATAAGAGCAAATTCTGAAACTCTTATTGATAGCGCACTAGACGATAAGAAACAGGCAAAAATATTTGCAAAAGCAATACTTCATAATGCGGAAAGATTGACCGACATGGTCTCATCTTTGCTGGATTTATCGAGAATTGAGTATGGTGAGCTTAAACTTAATTTTGAGGAAATTGATTTGAATAGATTTTTTAAAAAATTTACTCAATCAATTATTAGTTTATCAAAGAAAAAAAATATAGAGATTAAGTTTATACCAAATCATAAAGGTTCTGTGAGTGCAGATTTTCAAGCAATTGAAAGAATTATGAATAATTTAGTTGATAATGCTATCAAATATTCTGAAAAAGGATCTGAAATAACAATATCAACATCAAATGAGGGTAAAGATTATATTAAAGTTGCTGTTGAAGATAATGGAGAGGGGATATCACCAGAAGATCAAGATCAGATTTTTAGTAGATTTTTTAGAACAGCTTCTGCAAGAGCTACTGATAACCAGGGTAGCGGACTTGGGCTTGCAATAGTAAAACATCTTGTAAATAACCTTAATGGTGAAGTTGGACTAGAATCTAAACCAGAAAAAGGCTCTATTTTTTGGTTTACAGTCCCTATTTCTCAATAAAAACCTTTACTTTATTACCTACATTATCTAGAATGTCACACAAATGTCACATTTATGTTTCATAAATGCAACAGTGGAGAGTAAAGTGATTACAACAATTTGGAAAAAATTTCACATATTTATGAAGTCTGGAAGACTTAGTAAAGTTATAAAGGCATCTGGAATTAGTCAATAAATGTTTTGAGTCCAAAAATGAGCTAAAATAAAAGCTCTTTTTTACTTATGGACTTTATCAAAATTAAAAAGATTATTATCTTTGTTCTGGCTCTGCCTGCGCTGTATCTTATTGCGTCAAATATGAGCTTAATATTCAACCGACCTGATATTAAAAATTTAAATGTTCCAAATATGGCTGATATTTCTTTTAATTCTAATTCTAAAGAGCTTATTAGTAATACAGAGGCTATCAATAATATTCCCTCTTTTGATTATCAGCTTATCGGGTATAGATCTGGTAAAAATGATTCATCTGTAATATTAAAGAAAGGCAATAAAGAGTATGTTGTTGCAAAAGGTGAAAAATTAGAAGGAACTTATGAATTAATAGAAGTAACAAAAGATGAAGTAATATTTCGTAATAAAGAAAAATTATATAGAATTGAGAATCGTGTTGGTAATAATTTATGAGAAGTCTTTTAAAATTTAAATTAATTTGTGTTCTATTAATTTCATTTGGAAATATTAATGCTCAGGACTCATTTATATTAAATTATGAAGATGTAGATATAAAAAAAGTTACACAAGATATAGCTCAATTTTCAAAAAAAACAATTATCTTAGACCCAAGAGTAAAAGGAAAAATTACTATTTACTCAAATGCAAACTTAAATAGGGATCAGGTTTGGGATGTGTATTTAAGAACAATCCAGGTCAATGGTTTCGGTGCAATTTCTGAGGATGGATTTCTTAGAGTTGTGCCTGAAAATGAAGCGACTCGAGATATGACAAGCGATTCTTCTTTAGGAGGTTTTGAAACAGCCGTAATACCATTGATAAATAGATCATCTGAAGAAATTTTGCCAATGATAAAACCAATTACTGGCAGACAGTCTCATCTTTCTAACATTACATCAATAAATTCTATCTTGCTTGTTGATCGAGCTAGCAATGTGGATCGTATTAGGAATTTATTAAATGATTTAGATAAAAACAATACTGCAAAGATAAGCATTCTGAAGCTTAATAATTTATCATCAATCGAAGCTGTTCGAATTTTGGACAGACTTAAAACACAAAACAATCCGACTATTAATCAATTTATAGCTATCCCGTTCACTCCATCAAATTCTGTGATTTTATCAGCCAATGATCTAATAACTAATAACATTACCAATACTCTAAATTCTTTAGATAAAGACATAATGAGTGATGATTCTATGGATGTGATTTATTTAAAATATGCTCAAGCTAAAGATATATCAGCCATACTAAACTCAATTTCTGGAAGCTTTATAAGTGATGCGGAAGGAAAAAAGACAGTAATTACTCATCATGAAAAAACAAATTCTTTAGTTATATCTTCAGCCGAAGATAATTTAAATTCTATCAGGAATATTGTCTCTAAATTAGATATCAGAAGGGCACAAGTTCTTGTTGAAGCAATTGTGGTTGATTTGTCAGAAAAAGCTGCAACAAGACTTGGAGTTGAAGCCATCTATTCAGGCAATGATGAGGACAGCATTCCAATAGGCATTACTAGATTTTCAGGCTCTGGAGCAGACCTTCTTGCAATCGCAGGAGCCGCAGATGATGAAAGTGACGTTACACTAACTAATACGGCGGTATCATCTTTATTAAACACCCAGGGTTTAGTCGCAGGCTTTGGTGATTTAACTAAAGGAAAAGATAACTTTGTTGGAATTCTAAATGCAATTGCAGAAGATACTGATTCTAATATTTTATCAACTCCATCTATATTAGCTATGGATAATGAACCAGCAAGACTTTTTATTGGACAAGAAATTCCTATAACAACTGGAGAGAGTCTTGGAACCAATAATTCAAATCCGTTTAGAACAACTTCCAGACAAGAAGTTGGAATAGAATTGGAAATTACGCCTCAAATTAATGAGGGAGCATCAGTTATTCTTAATATAAAACAGGGTGTTTCAGGAGTTGCTGGGATATCTCAAAGTGGGTTAGATCTAATAACAAATAAAAGAGAAATAGAAACGACTGTTTTAGTTGATAATAATCAAATTATTGTTTTGGGTGGACTCATAGATGAGGATACTCAAGAAGTTGTTTCAAAAGTACCACTTCTAGGATCAATACCTCTTCTTGGAAGGATTTTTCAATCCTCGTCCACTAGCACAAGCACCAAAAATCTTATGGTTTTTTTAAAACCAACTATTCTAACTAATTCAGATATTGCAAATGAGATTTCACTTGAAAAATATAATTATTTCAAAGCTGAGCAACAATTAAAGAATAATACTATTATTGATCTTACTAATCCTAAAGACTAATAATGAGTGATTCTATTAAAGAAAACATTCAGACAAACATTTTTCCTTATGATTTTGTAAAAGAGAATGAAGTTATTGCTGTTCAAAATGGAAAGGGAATCATAGTTTCATCGCCTAAACCAATATCGCTAAATATATACCAGGAAATTCAAAGATTTTTAGACTCAGAATTTACATTTAAATTATGTGATCCAGATGAATTTAACGAAATTCTTACTAATTCATTTACAACAAGTGATCATCAAGAAAATATATCGGAGGAATTAACAGATGACTTTGATTTGCAAGATTTTGCAGGAAGTATAAATGCCACAGAAGATCTTTTAAGTGGAAATAATGACGCACCAATAATTAAGTTAATTAACGGTGTTATCAGTCAAGCTATAAAAAGTAGGGCTTCCGATATTCATTTTGAACCCTATGAGGATTTTGTAATTATACGTTTCAGGATTGATGGTATTCTTAAAGAAATTCTTAAACAAGATAGTAAGATTGCCTCTATTCTAATTTCAAGAATTAAAATAATATCTGGCCTTGATATATCTGAAAGAAGATTACCTCAAGACGGCAGAGTCTCCTTATCTCTTGGAGATAAAAATGTTGATGTAAGAGTATCAACACTTCCATCATCTTATGGTGAAAGAATTGTACTTAGAATTTTAGACAAACAATCAGCTCAAATTAATATTGATGACTTAGGATTACCAAAAAAAATACTTTCAAACTATAAAAGTTCATTAAAAAATCCTGAAGGCATTATTCTATTTACAGGACCTACCGGATCAGGAAAAACTACAACACTTTATGCTGGCTTGAGGTATTTAAGTGATTCCTCTCAAAATATTCTCACCGTTGAGGATCCGATTGAATATACACTTAATGGTATAGGCCAGACACAGGTCAATACTAAAACAGGCTATACATTTGCAAAAGGATTACGAGCAATCTTAAGACAAGATCCAGATGTGGTTATGGTTGGCGAGATGAGAGACACTGAAACTGCTCAAATTGGAATTCAATCAAGTTTAACTGGCCATCTTGTTTTATCTACTGTTCATACCAATAATGCAGTTGCTGCAATAACTAGGCTTAGAGATATGGGAATTGAGTCCTTTTTGTTAGCGTCAAGTTTAAGAACAATAATTTCACAAAGGTTGGTAAGAAGGCTTTGCCCACATTGTAAGACTGAAAATAAACCAAGCACTGAGTCTATAGATATTTTTGGATTAGATAAAAATAAATCTGTTTTTTCTGCAAATGGATGTGATGAATGCAATCAAACTGGTTATCAGGGAAGAATCGCTATTGCTGAATGTATTCAGATAGATAAGACATTAAAAGATTTAATTCATAACGATGCCTCAGAAAATGAAATCTCAGACTATGTATTTAAAGACAATCAGTCTATAGATAAAGCTTCCATTGACTTAATTGTTAGTGGGGTAACGTCATGCGAAGAAATAATAAGAGTAAATAATATTAAAGAAGATGCCATCATATAGTTATACAGCTATCAATGATGCTGGTATTAAGAAAAAAGGTATTCTCAGCGCTGATTCAGAAAGAGAAGCTAGAAAACTTGTAAAAGACCTCAAATTAACACCATTAAAAATATCAGAGTCTAAAAACTTAGATAAGACTCTTAGAATAAAAAATAAAGATATTGTCTTGATGACTAGACAACTTGCAACATTGCTTGAAGCAAGCACTCCTATTGTCGATTCAATCGATATAACAGCTAGACAGACTAAAAATAAAAACTTAATTCAAATTTTATACAATCTCAAAGAAGACCTTGTGCAAGGTAAAAGGTTAGGAAATTCAATGAAAAAATTTCCAGGTATTTTTTCAGACACTTATGTATCGATGGTATCAGCAGGGGACTCTTCAGGAAATTTAGATACTGTTTTTTCCAAACTTGCAGATTACCTAGAAGAAAGCGCATCTATAAGGCAAAAAGTTATATCAGCCTTAACGTATCCACTCATATTAATTGGATTTTCGTTTATTGTAGTTATATCTTTGCTAGCATTTGTTTTGCCTCAAGTTATTGATCAATTTATTAAAGCAGGAGCTGAATTGCCATTTATTACAAAGTTTTTAATTGGAATTTCAAATAACATTATTCCCATACTATTGGTAATTACTTTTTTATCTGTGGGTTTTTATTACGTTTATAAAAAATATACTAAAAAAGAAAAAAATAAATTATTAGTTGATAAAAAGATTCTTGCTATTCCTTTCTTGGGTAATTTTATTTTAAATTCGGAGTTAGAGAGATTTTCAAGCACTATGGAATTACTTTTAGCCTCTGGCACAAATCTTGATATTGCTTTGGAAGAATGCTCAAAAATCTTTAATAATCAATATTTATCAAACATAATCATGAATGCTAGAAATGATGTAGTCGAAGGAAAAGACTTTATTATTACTATGAAACAAAATGAAATTTTCCCGGATATTTTTATCCAATTAATTGCAAGTGGATACAGATCTGGCAATCTTGAGAAAATGTTCAATAAGGTTTCTAATTTTATGAAATCTGAAATTGAAACTAAAAGATCCGTATTTTTATCACTTCTTGAACCAATAGTAATAATTTTTATGGGTGGATTTATTATGATGATAGTTCTAGCTATACTAATACCAATTATGCAAATGAATACTCTAGCAATATGAAAACCAAAGACAACGAAAAAGGTTTTACACTAATAGAATTAATGGCTGTTTTGGTTATTTTAGGTATTTTAGCAACCATTGTAGTTGTAAGTGTGGATCCAGTTTTTCAAAGAGCAAATCTCGAAAAAATTAGGGCTGACATGGCTAATACAAATAAAGCACTTGAACTATATAGATTTAATGAATTGTCATATCCCTCAACGTCGCAAGGCTTAGATGCTCTTGTAAATCCTCACTCTGAATTAAAGAATCCTTTTCTTTATCCTCAAGGTGGTTACATTTCTGCAATTCCAAAAGATCCATGGGGAAGAGAATATATCTATGAATATCCCTCTAGACGCTCTCAAAAATATGACTTATATACCTTAGGTGCTGATGGAGTTGAAGGAGGATCTGGTGAGGACGCAGATTTTGGAAACTGGATGCAACAATAAACAATATCGATCAGGATTTACTTTAATTGAGCTACTTGTTGTATTAATTATTATTGGAATAACGGCAACATTAATTACTGTAAACTTTAGTTCATTAAATTCAATTGAAAAACAATCTAATTCATTTCAAAGAACTGTAAATTTTTTAACAGAGGAGAGTATTATTACTGGTAATACTATTGGCCTATACCTAAGTTCAGATAAACAATTTGCAGAATATCTTACAGACGATAAAAAAAATAAAATAGATTCTAATTACAAAAACACATTTTGGTCAGACACATCCTCGCTAAGGAAAACATTTAAATTTGAAGATGGATCAATTATAGAATTGAATGACCAGATGCTTGAATTGCCCATGATGATTTTTTATCCATCTGGAGAAAACTCTGGTGGTCAAATAGATATTTATCACTCAAATTATATTCAAAGGCTTATTATTTTTAGCAATGGACAAATCACAGATGAAATTATCAGTTATTAACAAAGGCTTTAGTTTAGTTGAGGTTGTAGTCGCCTTATTTATTTTAAGTGTATCTGTAATTACTATATACAATCTTATCTTATCAACTGCAGTATCAAGCTATGACTTAGAGCAAAGATATCTAGCTAAAGAAGTCGCAAATAATAGAATTTCGTTAATAAATACAATTGAAAAATCATTAAAACCAATTGATAGAACTGGCCAGATGATAATGGGTGGACAAAAATGGATATGGGATGAAACTATCATTAATAGCCAAGACGACAATTTTTTTGAGTATAAAATTTCTGTAAAACTTGATGGTTCGGAAACATATATTTATTCCATTAATGGTTATTACACAAAATGAAAAAAGGTTTTACGCTAATTGAAGTTTTAGTATCTTTAATCATTCTTTCAATGATTGCCGTTATTTCATCAAATATACTGCAATCATCTTTGGAAACAGAGCGCCTTTCATCAGACAGACTCCAATCAGCAAGAAAACTAAATTTTTCTTCAATCACACTTAAACGAGACATAAGACAGATTATTAATGTTCCACTGCGAGATTTTTATGGTAATCAAATAAATGGAACATTTATTGGAAATAATACAGATAACATAATGACTTTTAATACAAAAATTAAATCTATATCAAATGATATATCACCAATAAAAAGAGTCGAATATCAACTTGATGGAAATAAATTCTTCAGAAAACAATTTTATTCTTCTAATCCATATGATGTGGATGAAAATATTAAAACTGTTTTGATTGAAGATATATCAGATTTAGATCTTAGATTTATGTATCAAGGTACATGGTATGAAAGATGGCCATCGGCACCAATCACTGAAAGAAAAATACCTACATTAATAAAACTAGAATTTACAAAAAATAATAAAGATTATGTATGGATAATCGAACCTAATATTGATTATGAATTCAAGAACTAAAGGTATAGTTTTAATTTCTATCTTATTGATAGTACTCTTGCTTTCATCGGTTGCAGTTTTATTTGGTAACAAATATTTTTTATCTCTTAAAAGAGCAGAGTACATTGAGTTTCAAACGCTATCTTTGAATATTTTTAGAAATATTGAAGCACTATCAAAAGAAAAAATTGAAAAAGAACTTAAATTCAATCGAAGCAAAATTTCAAAAAATAATCCAATTCTAAAAGATAATTTTTATTTTAATCTCAATGGAGCAGATATCATTGGAAAAATATCAGATGCTAGCAATTGTCTTAATATAAATTCTATCGTGATTATTAATGAAGGTGAATTTGTTGAAAATGAGAATTCTATTGCATCAATCAGAAAAATACTTTCGTTAAATGAAGTTGATAATAATGTTATTGAGGAAATTATAGATCAGACCATTGATTGGATTGATTATGATTCAAATCCTAGGGCTTATGGCCTTGAAGATTATTATTACTCTGGACCTCTTCATAATCCAAAAGAATATACTGGAATGAGATTGATGGTATCAATAGACGAATTAAAAAGTATTCCAGCGGTAAAACAAATTGATTGGACAATAATTAAAAAAAATTTTTGTGCTATTCCTGAAGCTAGTCAAATATCTCTTAACATTAATACTCTTAATTTAAAGGATACTTATGTATTAAGCTCTTTATTTCCAAATATATCCTTACAAGAGGCTGAATATATTTTGGACAATATTCCAGAGTCAGGCTTCGATGATTTAATTAACTTTAAAAATAATTTTCCTGATATGAATTTTGAGGATGCATACGGAGAAATCAAATTTAATTCAAATATTTACGAAATTAATACAGAAATAATTTTTGAAGATTTTGTATCATCTTCTAAAAGTAAAATAATTTATGAAGGTAATAACAATGGTTTTATTATCTCAAGAATTTATAATGGAATTTGATGAATACGATTGTTGCATATCCCGATAATTTAAGTTTTAGTAATGGTAAATATCATCACAGTTCTGATAATTACAAACAAACAAACACTTTTTCAAATTTAAATGAATTTGATTCTTTGAGTCAAAAAGATACTCTTATTTATCTTGTTCCATCTTCAATAATAAGCAGCTATGTTTTTGAGAATAATCAGAACCTTTCAAAACAAAATAATCTAGCTAATTTCATATCAGATATTGATTCATTTATCGTTGACGATATCTCAAAGAACGAATTTTTTATTTTTAATGAGAATAGTTTTGTTATTAATAAAACATTGTATGAAGAACTAAATACCATGTTAAATACATTAAATTGCAAAATTCTAGTTTTACCAGATTATTTTTTAAATAGACAATTCGGAAAAGATACTATTACGGAATTTAATAATAAGTTTTTATTTTCCTTCAAAAACGGTACTGGAAGTTCAATAGAACATGATTCATTAAATCAATATATTGAAACTGTGAAAATTAATTATCCTGATTTTGATCCAATTATTTATTGTGATAGTGATGTGAAGGACTTAAAAACATTTAAGATCAGAAAAAAATTTAATATCTCTGATTTCGTTAAGAATAAAAACGATAAAGAACCAAATTTATTTAAGTTTGAAGTCTCTATTAAAAATATTTTTAATAAACTTAATTTCACGAGAATGGAGTTATATTTATGTACATTCCTAATATTTTGTTCTTTGTCTCTTCCTTACTTATTTGTATCTCAAAATAATAAGCAAATAAGCATCTACGAATCAGAAACCTTTAATATTTTTAAAGCAATAGATAAAAATACTAATAGAGTAGTGACTCCAAAGATTCAAATAGATCAACTTATTAATCAAATATCTCTTACTCCATTAGCAGAAATAGATAATCCTATTTCAAATTTTACTAACTTAAACTTTTTGGTTTCTCTAGGTGAAAATTATCTTAAAAGTGTAGATATAGATTTTAATTCAAATGAGGCAGTATTATCTTTAGAAGGCCTACCAGAGATTCAATATCGATTGATTAAAAATACTGTTGGAAGTTTAAATGTCGAAATTATAAGTGAGAATGTAGCTCCAAATGAAAATTTGATTTCTGGTGAGATTAAGATTGGATTTTACAATGAATAATTTTTTGAATAACTTAAATAATAGAGAAAGAAATTTAATAATGGCTGCTTTATTAATGGTTGTTACTTTAATATTATTTTTTATTGTCAGTAATACAATTCAGTCCTTGAATTTTTCATCAAAAAAACTTGATAAAGCTAAATCTGATTATGAATACGTAGCTCTAAAAGCTCAACAACTGAGTAATTTATTGATTAATCAGTCAAATGATCCAGCAGAGATCGAATCATTTATAGAGAACTCGATAGATTCAGATATAAAAAATCTTGAAGTAGCTAATATTGATCAGTATCTAAAAATTTCTTTTGAAACAAAAAATTTACAGGAATCTTTCTCTGTTTCAGACAAGATAGCTTTTATGTTAGAAAAAGATTTTAGTAAAGTAACTTATTCAAAAAACGAGAAGGGATCTTTTACAGAGATTTTTATAATCAATCCTTAAAGAAAAATTTATAAACTATAAACGCTATAAAGCTGTTCCTAAAAACTCATAAATATATTTATTTAACTTCATTTTTCGTTATATATTGATATTTTTTTTGAATAAATCTCATGGAAAATTTTAACTGCAATTGAATCAGAAACTCCCCATTTAGTTGATTGTATAGTTTTAATGTCTAATTTTTTAATAATTCTTTCAAAGATTTTTAATGCAAAATCAATGACGTCAGCTCTATCACTCGCAAACCCAAACTCATTAATTTTTTCCTCTATTTTAAGATTTCTCAGATGCTTATATTTTTTTAAAAAATCATCGGTTTTCATTTTTTTTGATTTATGAGCACTTAAAAAGGCTCTGATGTTACCTCCAACTCCTATAATTTCTTTTATATCATTGAATTGGCTTAACCATTTATCCATTCTTTCCCATTCATTTTTTTCATCCTTTTTAAGCATCAACCTAACACCACCTAATTGAAATGATTGAACTGAATGATTTGAGTTGTCGTAAATATATATCTCAGTACTTCCTCCACCAACATCTACATACATTTTGTTTTTTTCTTTTTGAGCTTTTGGATGAAAACTTATTAATTGAGCCTCTTCAAGACCTGAAATTATTCTAATTGGATGTTCAATTTTATTTTCTATATATCTTCTTGCATCTTCAGAATTTGAGGTATTTCTTAGAGCGCTAGTTGCCACTATTTCATATTGACTAATCCCGTCTTTTATAAATTTTTTTTGATATTTTTTTAAAGTATGTGTTAACTCTTTTAGTTTTTTTTCAGATAATTTCCCTTTTTTAAACACTTCTGCACCAAGTCGAATTGGTGAGCGAATTCCATCAATATACTTAATTGAGGTAGGTGTTGTTTTAAAAATCTTAGACTTAACTGCGTTAGTTCCTATATCAACTGATGCAATTTTCATGAATTATCACTGTATTTGCTGATAATCATGAATTGATCATATGAAAGATTATCGAATTGCACACCTTCTAAATTAGATGAATAATTATTAAGTGATTTAGACCATTTTGTTGGCTTAAGTATCTTTTTGCCTTCATATTCTGTTTTAATTAAGAGGTATCTAAGTGATGTTAGTCTTGCAATCATCTTGTTATTTGAATTGATAGAGACCCATGGACTATTATCGGTACTTGTTTGATTAAACATTTGCTCTTTGTATAAGGTGAATGCATTCCACTTAGTTATGATCTTTTCATCATTTTTTGAAAGCTTCCAATATTTTAATTCTGAATTCTTTCTTGCCTTCATTCGTATCTCTTGTTGATCTTTAGACAAAGAAAAATAAAACTTTGTTAGTTCAACTCCATTATCCATTTGTTCATCTTCCCATTTATTAACTTTTTTCATAAAAGTTCTATATTGATTTTCAGAGCAATAACCCATAATCGGTTCTGTAATTGCACGTGTATACCAGGAACGGTCTAGGAACGAAATTTCTCCTCTGCGTGGTAATGCTTTTTTCCACCTTTGGAACCAATGCGAGGATTCCCATTTGGTTGGAATGCCAAGTTGAACATAGTTAAAGTGTTGAGGTCTTAAATATTCAGAAAAAAATCGAATAGCAGTACTCTTTCCTGCAGTGTCCCTTCCTTCAAAAATAATACATAACTTCCTATTATTTTTAATA